>Ga0075276_10000117_pt1 | contig 24166 bp, 20 predicted proteins | sample SF_Rice_5C_80N_4_FD_69770 | JGI IMG/M metagenome (GOLD analysis project Ga0075276, IMG submission 69770) | Rice paddy soil microbial communities from Twitchell Island, California, USA - SF_Rice_5C_80N_405 | ecosystem: Environmental > Terrestrial > Soil > Paddy field/soil | place: USA: Twitchell... | reverse complement strand
TCGCTGGAACCCATTCTCGCCGCCGAAGACCTGGGTTATGCCGCCGACAATTGCGCCTACGTCAAAGCCGATATCGGCGCCTATCTCAAAGGACTCACGCCCACCGGTTCGCGCCTGCCGCAACCCGCGCTGGTGCTGTGCAATTTCGTGGGCTGCAACACTTACCTCAAGTGGTTCGAGCACGTGGCCGCCTTTACTGGCGCCGGCCTGTACACCATTGACGTGCCCTTCCTGCGTGAAGACGAACCCGCGCCCGCGGATGTGCAGTACGTGGTGCGGCAGCTGAAGGATCTGGTGCCGGTGCTGGAGTCAACTTCCGGACGCAAGTTTGATCTGGAGCGCTTCCAGGCGGCGGTGCGCTGCTCGGCGCGCGTGGAAGAGCTGTGGTCGCAGATCAAGCACCTGGCCCGCCGTTTTCCTTCTCCCTTCGACGCTTACTTCGACGCCATCACCCTCATGGGCCCGCTTTATGTCTATCGCGCCAGCCCGGAAGGAGTGGAATTCTTCGAAGTTGCGCTGCGCGAGCTGCAGGAAAAAGTGGCCAACGGCGAAGGCGTTTACGACCAGGAGAAGTTTCGCGTCGTCATGGAAGGGCCGCCGCCCTATCCTTACTTCCGCACCTTCCGCGATATGTTCGCACAATGGAAGGCGTGCGCCGTCGCCTCCACTTATTCCACCGTGGGCGGCCTATGGGAGTTTGGTTTCCGCCACGACCCCGAAAAACCGTTCGAGTCTGTGGCCATGCACATGCTCGCCCAGAACGTCACCAACCGCAATTATCTGCAGCGCTATGAGCAGGTGAAACGCTATGTGGAGGAGTGGAAGGCCGACGGCGTCATCATCCACTTCGTCAAGAGTTGCCGGTTATTTTCCGCCGGCCAGGGTGATATGCGCGATTACTTCACCCGCGTGCTGGGCGTCCCCACGCTCTACATCGAGTCTGATCTGGAAGATCCGCGCTACTTTGCCGAGGCGCAGACCAAGAACCGGATTGACGCATTTTTTGAGGCGCTGGAGCACTCCAAGCTGGCTGCCGCCCGCGCCTGAGGAGCCACTATGCGATTTGCCGCCGGAGTTGATGTCGGTTCCACCCAGACCAAGGCCGTCATCATGCAGGAAAACGAGCACGCCCGCATCGTGGCCCGGGTGCTGGTGGATACCGGCGCCAACGTAACCAAGGCAGCGGAGCACGCTTTTCACGCTGCTTGCCGTCAGGCCGGACTGGAGGCCCGCGAAATCGGCTTCGTGGTGGGCACCGGCTACGGCCGCTACAAGATTTCTTTCGGCCATACGCAAATGACCGAGATCAGCTGCCATGCCCGTGGCGCCCACTACTTGTTTCCCAACACCCGCACCGTAATTGATATGGGCGGCCAGGACTCCAAGGCCATCAGCGTGGGCGAAAGCGGCGAGGTGCGCGACTTCGTGATGAACGACAAGTGCGCTGCCGGCACCGGCCGCTTCCTCTCCAATGCCGCCGACGTGATGGGTATCAGCCTGGACGAAATCGGGCCGCTCTCGCTGCAGGCTACGAAGCCGGTGAAAATCGCCACCGTCTGCACGGTATTTGTCGAGTCCGACATTCTTTCCTACTTGGCTCAGGGCAAGAGAGGGGAGGACATTCTGGGAGGCGTGCACCAGGCCATTGCCAAGCGCACCATTTCCCTGGCCCGGCGCATCCCGCTTGACCCGGAGGTCACCATGACCGGCGGCGTGGCCCGCAACACCGGCATGGTGTGCGCGCTGGAAGAAGTGCTCGGCCGCAAGCTGCAAGTCAGCCCGGAGGCCCACTTCACCGGCGCCATCGGCGCGGCCCTGTTTGCCCTGGAAAAGCTGGACCAGAGTTTCGAATTTGGCTTGTGGAGAACAGAACATGCGGCACACGGCGGGAATTGACATTGGCACCGCCCTTACCAAGGCGGTCATCGTCGGCGGCGGCAACGGCGAAGCGCTTCAGGTGTTGGGCCGAGGCATGGTCAAGACCGGAGTGCACCTGGAGAAAGCGGCGGCAGCGGCGCTGGTTGAGGCCCGTGATATGGCCCGCCTGGGCCCACGCGAAACTCCTTATGTGGTGGCCACGGGCTTTGGCCGCTACACTCCCGGTTTCCGCGACACCCAGGTAACCGAAATCACCAGCGCAGCCCGTGGTGCCTGGTTTCTGTTTCCGGATTCTTCTACCGTACTCGATATAGGCAGCCAGTCCACGCGCGCCGTCGGCCTGGCCAACAAAGGCCGCGTGCGAGCCTTCAAGACCAACGACAAGTGCGCCGCCGGCTCCGGCAGCTTCATCGTGCGCGCCGCCAAGTACCTGCAGGTAGATATGGGCAAGGTGGGCGAACTGGCGCTCGCGGCGGAAAATCCCCAGCCTATTTCCAGCATCTGCGCCGTGCTGGCGGAGAGCGAGATCATCAACCACGTCAGCGCCGGCGTGAGCGTGGAAGACATTCTCAGCGGCATTTATGATTCGCTGGCTAGCCGCGCCGGCCTTTTGCTGAAGCGCGTCAATCTAACTGGGGAATTGACTTTTATCGGCGGCGTCGCCCGCCAGCGTGGCATGGTCAGAGCCCTGGAGCAGCGCCTGCAGGTGAAGGTGAACGTTCCTGACGACTGCGAATACGTTTGCGCGCTGGGCGCCGCTCTTCTTGGCCTCAGCCGGCTGGAAAAAGCCATAGGAACTGCCGCCGGTGTCACCGCATAAACCACCTTACCTCGCCGCAGATCAACGCGCATACGCGCGGATCGATTGTTTTCTCCTTTCGCTGCAGGCGTTTCATTAATGTTCTCGAACAGGCATAGCTTCGGTTCCGCTTGAGACGCTTCGTATCAGGGCACGGCTTCAGCCGTGCCGTACCAGCCAGCAATATGCTTGTCATCTCGAGCGAACGTAAGCAAGCGCAGCGCGCGAACGCGAGCCGAGGGACCTTGCGCTTGATTCTGCGACCACGCAGTTCGATGCCCGCGCACGCAAGTTTCTTAGTTCTGTCATCTATTGTTAATTTTGTCCCTGAGGACGTGTGAGCGAGCTTGCGAGTGAGCGCGACGAAGAACCTGCTTTTGTTATTCCTATCGGGGAATGGCTTCAGCCGTTGTCGCGCATGCTCTTCGCCGCGGATAGACACGGTTTAATCAATCATTGCGTTTCGTGTCGCCGCTGGAGCACAATGCTGCTCCGCGACTCACGCCATGATGAAACGCTTATTCCTGCTGGCCGTCACTTCCCTGTTTGCAATCTCGGTTTTCGCCCAATCACAAGCCCCGGAACCGATCTTCGATGTTGTCATCCTGCACGGGCGCGTGATGGATCCGGAATCAGGCTTGGATGCACTGCGCAATGTGGGCATCAACGGCCATCACGTCGCCGCCATCACGGAGGATGGAATTCGAGGCCGCAAAACCATAGACGCGCGCGGCCTGGTGGTGGCGCCCGGCTTCATTGACCTGCACTCCCACGGGCAGGACGCGGAAAATTACCGCTACAAGGCCATGGACGGCGTTACCACCGCCTTGGAACTGGAAATCGGCGTGGGCGATATAGACCAGTGGTATGGCGAGCGCCAGGGCAAAGCGCTCATCAACTACGGCGCCACCATCGGCCATGTTCCCACCCGCATGCACCTGATGGGCGATTCCGGCACCTTTTTGCCTCACGACCAGGCCGCCACCACTGCCGCCACTCCGGGGCAGATTGCGGAAATGAAACGTGACCTGGAGCATGGCTTGGAACGCGGCGCGCTGGGCGTGGGCTTCGGCATCGGCTACGTGCCTGCGGCCACCCGCTGGGAGATCATTCAGATGTTTGGGGCGGCCGCCGAATATCACGCCCCCGCCTTCGTACATCTGCGCAACGGCAACGATCCCGACAGTCCCATGGCTTCGCTCGAGGAAGCCCTTGCCTCGGCCGAAGTCACGGGCGCTTCTCTGCACGTGGTTCACATCTCCAGCACCGGCCTGCGCTCTACCCCGCTCATGCTGGCCTCCATTGAAGGCGCCCGCAGGCATGGCCTGGATGTCACCACCGAGTGCTATCCCTATACCGCCGCCATGACTGACCTGGGCTCGGCGATTTTCGCTCCCGGCTGGCAGCAGGGCATGGGCATCACTTTTCACGACCTGCAGTGGGTAGCCACCGGCGAGCGCCTTACCCAGGAGACTTTCGAGAAGTACCGCCAGCAGGGCGGCATGGTCATCATTCATGCTATCCCCCCGGATATCGCGCTGCTGGCGGTTTCCAATCCCTTGACCATGATCGCCAGCGACGGCCTTATCGTGAACGGCAAAGGCCATCCGCGCGGCGCCGGCACCTATGCCCGCGTGCTCGGCTATTACGTGCGCCAGCAGCACGCCCTTTCGCTGATGGACGCTCTCCGCAAGATGACCCTCATGCCTGCTCAGCGCCTCGAAGTGCGCGCCCCCATGATGAAGAACAAAGGCCGGGTGAAAGTCGGTGCCGACGCCGACCTCACCGTCTTTGACCCCCAGCGCGTCATAGATAAGGCCACCTACGAAAAAGTCGCCTACTCTGAAGGTATTGAGTATGTCCTGGTGGGCGGGGTACCCGTAGTCAGCGCCGGCAAGCTGGTGGAAGGAGTCACCCCCGGCCAAGCCATCCGTGCGCCGATTCAGTAGTCAGGAGTCGGGAGTCAGGAGTCGGCAAAAAAACTCCAGCCAACTCGCCTGCTTCCTCCCAGCCCTCGTTCTACTGCGCCGACAGTTAATGGATGTCGTGAGAAGACTTTGTAACGATGTCCTGGAGCAGAACAGCTTCAGCCGTGCCGCTCGCCAGATTAACTGTTGTCATCCTGAACCGGCCGCGACCGAGCTGGCGAGGAAGCGCGAGGCGAAGGGCCCGCTTTTTCTCTGGGTACACGTGAGGTACTTGGCGCTGAAAACCGCTTCCACTTTAATGACTCCTTACTCGCGACTCCTGACCCCTGCCTCCCCGGTATAATTAAGAATTCACATGTCCTCGACCACCTCAACTGAGAAGCTGGCTAGCCTGGGCCTGCGCCGCGGCGAGTACGCCGGCGCAGAAACTGCGCTCGTATTCTCGGACCCTGCCAGCGAGTTTGCCGCCCTGCGTTCCGGTTGCGGCGTTTACGACCTCAGCTGGCGGCGCTATTTCCTGGTTTCCGGCCGCGACCGACTGCGCTGGCTGAACGGCATGGTCAGCAACAACGTCCGCGATCTGGCCGCCAGCCAGGGGGTTTACGCTTTTGTGCTCAATCCCCAGGGCCACATTGTGGGCGACCTTTATATCTACAATCGCGGTGATGACTTTGTGCTTGAGACCGATGCGACTCAGGCGGAAAAGCTCTATTCCCACCTCAAGCGTTTCATCATCATGGACCAGGTGGAGTTCAAGCCCGCCGAAGAACTGACGGGCCTCGGCCTTCAGGGCCCCAAGGCAGAGGAGACTCTGCGCCGCGCCGGAATCGAGGTTCCGCCTTTGCAGCCCCTGCAGTCGGCCGATGTGCAATGCGGAGGCATTCCTACAACTCTGGTTCGTGGCGATCACCCGCTCTCGCCCAACTACGAGCTATGGGTAACTCCCGGCCAGGCGACTGTCCTCTGGGACGTGCTGCTCCGAGCCGGGGCTACCCCTGTGGGCGCCGAAGCCGTGGAACTGGCCCGCATCGCCGCCGGAATTCCCCGCCACGGCCAGGACATCCGCGAGCGTGACCTGCCCCAGGAAACCGGCCAGATGCGCGGCCTAAGCTCCACCAAGGGTTGCTACATTGGCCAGGAGATCGTGGAGCGCATCCGGGCCCGCGGCAAGCTCCATCGCGGGTTTACCGGGTTCCGCATTGTGGAAGGGCCGCTGCCCGCTGCCGGTTCGAAGGTGCTGGCGGGCGGCAAGGATGTTGGGGAAGTCACCAGCGCGGCCATGCTTCCAGCCCGAGAGAAAGAAATCGCTGTGGCCCTGGGTTACATCAGAACTGAGGCCGGTGCTCCCGGCACCATCGTCGAACTCGGCGCCACCAGGGCCCAGGTTGAATCCTTGCCTTTTATGCTTTGAGTAGCTGGAAAGATGCCAATTGTATGGCCGAAAAGAAACCTGAATTCACCGTAACCGACCGCCGCCTCTTTACCTCCGAAGGCGAATTGCGCCCTGACGCCGCCGAGGAGCAGCCCGTGGCTAAACCGCCATCCGAAACAAAGCCGACCACCGAGCAGGGCAAACCGGCAGAGCCCGCGGCGCAAACACCGCCTCCGCCCAGCCCGGCCGAGCAAAAGGTTCGGGCGGACGCCTACTCCCAGTCCACCCGCGACCTCGATGCCCGCCTGAAGCGCGAACTCGGCTCCGCTCAGGCCCAGGACCTGCAGATTACCTTTGAGCGGTTCCTCGCTTCCCTGTACATGACCGCTCTCCTGCAACTGGGCCTGGTGCAGGAGCAGGGAGGGCGCCCACAAATAGATCTACTCGGAGCGCGCCAGACCATAGACACCATTGAAATTCTCAGAGAAAAGACCAAGGGCAATCTAACCTCGGCGGAAGAAGCCTTTCTGCAGAACGTGCTCTATGAGCTGCACATGGCCTACATCGAGGTCACCAACGCTCTGGCCCACGGCGTTCAGGCTCCGGGACAGCCCGGGCCCAAGCAGCAATGAAAGCTGTACTCACCGTGCTGGGCAGCGGCACCTCCATGGGCGTGCCCACCATCGGCTGCGACTGTGCGGTCTGCACCTCGTCCGATCCCCACGACCGCCGCACTCGTCCTTCGGTGCTGGTGGAGTACGACGGCCACATAATCCTCATTGATACCACTCCCGACTTCCGCGAGCAGGCTCTGCGCGAAGGTGTCCGCCGGCTGGACGCCGTCCTTTACACCCACGCCCACGCCGACCACATCCTCGGACTCGATGATCTACGTCCTCTCAGTTTTCGCCGCGAACAGCGCATTCCCTTGTACGCCAGCGACACCGTGGCCCGCGTCGTGCGCGGCATGTTCCGCTACATCTTCGACGACGAGTACAGGTACGGGACCATGGCGCAGGTGGAAATGCACACCGTGAATGGTCCGCTGGAGCTGTTTGGCGCGCGTTTTGAGCCGGTGAAGGTTTTGCACGGCGATACCGAGATATTCGGCTATCGTTTTGGCTCCGCCGCCTACCTGACCGACTTCAGCACCATCCCCGAACCTTCATTCGCGCAATTGCGGAATTTGGACGTTTTATTTCTGGACGCGCTGCGGCACAAGCCGCACCCGACTCACTCCACGGTGGAGAATTCGGTGCGCATCGTGGAGCGGCTGCGCCCGCGGCGGGCGTTTTTCACCCACATCTGTCATGACCTGCCCCACGAAGCGACAAACGCTTCCCTGCCGCCGCATGTGCGCCTGGCGCACGACGGCCTGAAGCTGGAGTTTGAGATCTAGTAGCTGGAAGTTAGCAGTAGGTAGCTGGTGGCGGAGACTTTGCTGGAGTAGAGAACAAGTTGATCATCTCACCACGAGCGGACTGACCACTGACCACTGCCTTGCAGATCTTCCACCATCTCGAGGAGCTTCCCCCCGATCTTGGCCGCACTGTGCTTAGCGTCGGCAACTTCGACGGGGTGCACCGCGCTCACCAGCATGTCTTGGGAGAGGTGGTGCGCCGCGCCCGCGAACTCGGTGCGCAATCTATAGCAGTAACCTTCGACCCGCATCCCGCACGCATCCTCCATCCCGATGCCGCGTCGCCCCTGATTACTCCTCTGCCGATCAAGTTGCGCCTGCTGGCAGCCACCGGCCTCGATGCCGTATTGCTCCTGCCCTTCACCCGCGACCTTTCCCTGCTCACTCCCCGCCAGTTCGCCGAAGAAATTCTGCACCGCAAGCTGCACGCCCGCGGGGTGCATGAAGGCTTCAATTTTCGCTTTGGCCGCAAAGCCAAAGGCGACATAGAGCAACTGGCCGAGTTCGGCCGCGAATTCGGATTTGAGGTCCGGGTCTACCCCGAGATGTGCATCCGTGGCCACTCCGTTTCCAGCAGCCGGATACGCCAGTTAATCGCCGCCGAGGGCAACGTCAGCGATGCCCGCCACCTCCTCGGCCGCCCCTTCAGCATCATTTCCAATCCCGGCCGCGGCCGCGGTTACGGCGCCAAATACACGGTTCCCACCATCAATCTCAGCCGTTATGAAGAGCTCGTGCCCCACGACGGCGTTTACATTACTCGCACCCGCGTGGCCGAAGAGTGCTTTGATTCCGTCACCAATGTCGGCAACCGCCCCACCTTCGGCGCCGAATCGTTTGCCATCGAAACTCACCTGCTCAACTTCCATCCCCTGGAACTCACCCCGGAAACGGAAGTTGAACTATTTTTCCTGCGCCGGCTGCGGCCTGAGATCAAGTTCCCCTCCGTGGAAGTGCTTCGCGCCCAGATTGCCGCTGACGTGCGCAAGGCCCGCCGTTACTTCCAGCTCCTGCGCAACAGACCCTAGAACTATGTGGCACGGGCGCCCTCGCCCGCGAGTACAATCCCCCTCCATGGCCGGCGCCGCCAGCTTCTCGTTCTCCACCATCTCCCGCGGGCAACGCCGCACCCTGATCGCCGCCGGCCTGGGCTGGATGCTCGACGCCTTCGACGTTATGCTCTACGCCCTGGTGCTCACCCACATCATGCGCGATCTGGGCATGAGCAAGGGCACCGCCGGACTGCTTAACACCCTCACCCTGCTGGCCTCCGGCATCGGCGGCGTATTCTTCGGCTTCATTGCCGACCGAATCGGACGCAAGCGCGCGCTCATGGCCACCATCCTCACTTACTCCGTTTTCTCTTTCGCCTCCGGGCTCTCCACCACCATCCTCATGCTGGCCTGCTTCCGTTTCGTGCTGGGTTTGGGCATGGGCGGCGAATGGAACACCGGCGCGGCGCTGGTGGCCGAAACCTGGCCCGGCGAGCAGCGGGCCCAGGCACTCTCCATCGTGCAAAGTTCCTGGGCTATTGGCTACGCCCTCGCCGCCCTGGTCGCCGGTATCGTGCTCCAGCTTGCCAACTGGCGCGCCGTGTTCTTTGTCGGCGTCATACCTGCACTGGTTGTGTTCTGGATTCTGAAGAAAGTGCCCGAATCGGAAATGTGGGAGCAGCACCGCGAGTTGTCGCTCCAGCGGCCGGCAGGTTCCAACATTGCGCACGCGAGAGAGGATTCCTTCTTCCATCTCTTCTCCCGCTCCTATGCCCGCTACACCCTGGCCCTGCTCTTGGTGAACTTTTTTGGCCTTTTCGCCTGGTGGGGACTGTTTACTTGGATTCCACCGTACCTTTCTCTGCCCCTCTCCCAGGGCGGACGCGGTTTTGGTGTGATGAGCACCACCGCCCTGCTGCTGTTTCTGAACCTCGCGGGCATGTTTCCCGGATATCTCACCTTCGGCTGGGTGGCCGACCGCCTTGGGCGTCGTAACGGATTTGTTCTCTATACGTTGATGGCGGCACTCCTAGTGCCGCTTTACGCTATGGCGCGCTCGGAATGGGTGCTGCTGTTTCTCGGCGCTCTGGTCGCCTTTTTCGGCACCGGCTTTTTTTCCGGCTCAGGAATCATCGGCAGCGAGATTTTCCCCACCCGGCTGCGCGCGCGGGCTCTGGGCTTTACTTACAACGGAGCGCGCACCCTCAGTGCGCTCGCGCCGTTCGTGATTGGCCGCGTCGGCCAGGCGAAGGGGCTGGGCTGGGCGTTCTATCTGTGCGCCGCTTCGTTCCTGCTGGCGACCGTGTTTGCCTGGCAGTTGCCCGAAACCCGCGGCAAGCATCTCGAGTAGTTACACCCGCGGCGTTCCGCCCTCGTACCAATGAATGGTAGAGACCGTGCTTGCAACGTCTCAAATTGCCATTCAGACGTAACCTGTACTTCCATCCCCGTGGATCCGCGGCGGAGAAAGTTGGAGTTGCGGCTTCTACCATATCGCCGTAGTGATAGACATCGCCCGCAGCTTCAGCGGTAGCGTGCGCCCGTTGGCCACAATCGCAACCTCCACATCCTTTTTGCGGCTGTTCATCAACTCGCTGACGACCTTCCCTTCCGGCGTTTTGAATGAAATCACGCGCACTCCGGGGTAGCTCCCGGTGGTCTCGATGCGCACCGCTCCCGGCCGCACAAACTTGCTGAAGTGCGCCAGGTAGTAATACAGGCCGGTGTAGGTGACCTGGCGGGTTTGCCGGTTGATGATCACCACCGGGTGCTGAATGTTGGGATCGGGGTTGCCGTGAATGTATGACACCGACCACGGCCCGCCCTTCTCATCCAGCACCGCGTTCCAGTAAATCCACGCCGAAGCATAGTTCTCCAAGTCGTTGAAAATCTGCTGCCCCCAGAAGTCGCCGTCAGCAAACTCGTAGCGCGGCAAAGCGAACGATTTCGGAGTGCCCGCCTCGTAGGCATAGCACACCTCCGTCATCCACAGCGGCACATCGGGGTAACGCCGGTGCAGCTCGCCAATCTTCGAGTATTCCTTGAAGTCATAGCCGTGGTACGGCATCACTGCCACATACTTGCGCGCTCCAGGGTCGTCCATGAGGATGGGGTAATTCGTGAAAGCGTCGTCGCGGTCCGGAGCCTCGCTCAGCATCAACTTGGTTTTCAGCCCTGACTGTTGCAGCAGCGGCGCCACGTGGTCGCGCAGCAACACCGTGATTTCCTTGTAAGGGATCTTGGTGTAGACGTCCGGCTCGTTGAACAGGCTGAGGTAGTCAATAAAGACTCCGTTCTTTTGATAATCCTGCAGATATCGCAGGTAGTAGCGCGCCAGCGCGTCATAGTACTTGGGATTCACATCCTGATTGGTGTCCGGATTGAACAGCATCCAGTCGGGTGGATAATCCATGGGGGCTTGCAGCACGAACTGGCCATACTCTCGCGCCCGCTTGATGTAGGTGATTACGCCGTTCGACCCCAGGTCGCGAGCAATGGAGAAATGCTTCATCTGCACGTCGCCGGGCACCGGGTCGTAGGTATAGAACGGCCCAGCTGACATGAAGTCCGTGCCCGCAATCGGCGTCTTCATCGCTGTGAAGCCGGCTCCCTGCTTGGGGTCGAACATGGCCCGCAGTACCGCCTCCTGTTGCTGCGATGGCAAAGTGTTGATCACCATCAGCCCTGCTTCCATGAACGAAGCACCGAAACCAACAATCCTCTGGTAAGTCACTCCCTCGTTAATTTGAAACTTTAATCCCGGCGCAATCACGCCGCTGCCGGGCGCAAAATGGGCCGCCGGCTTCGCCGCCAGGCGGTCGCCCGCCTGCGAAGAGACGTAAATCCTGGCTTCCTGGGCCAGGGCCGCGGCACAACACAGTGCCACGACCAGGACAGCGGGCACCACAGCACGAATCCGCGGCACGCATGTCTGCATGATGAGCCCCGATAAGAATCCCTCCTTTTACTGTTCGTGGGAATGTCTGTCAAGCCGGAATCGGCTCACCACTGCTCCGCACCAGCCTGGGGCGTTGACCCTTACTCCGCATGGGGATAGAGTTTTCTGCGGGTCGAAAACAGGAGGTCGCGATGTCACAACTCGCATTGCTGGGCGGTCCGAAAACCAAGCGCAAGCCCTTTCCTGAGTGGCCCCTGTACGATGAGCGCGAGCGCGCTGCTCTGATGGAGGTATTGGAGAGCCGCGTCTGGTGGCGCACTCCCGGCACCCGCACCCTGGAGTTCGAGCGCAATTTCGCTCGTTTCCACGGCGCCAAACACGGAATAGCGGTCACCAACGGAACCGCCGCGCTGGAGGTCACGATGGCTGCCCTGGGCGTCAGCCCAGGCGACGAAGTCATCGTGCCCGACTTCACCTTCATCGCCACTGCCAGCGCCGTCCTGTTCGCCGGCGCTCTGCCGGTAATGGTGGACGTTCGCCCTGACACTTTCTGCATTGACCCTGACCTGGCGGAAGCCGCCATTACCCCGCGCACCAAGGCCATCATCGCGGTGCACATGGGCGGACATCCCGCCGACCTCGATCGCCTGTTGGAAATCGCGGAAACTCACGGCGTCGCCCTGGTCGAGGACTGCTCCCACGCCCATGCCAGCCAGTGGAACGGCCGCCACGTGGGCACCTTCGGCAAAGCCGGCACCTTCAGCTTTCAGGCCAGCAAGCTGATGACCGCCGGCGAGGGCGGCATGGTGATCACCAATGACGACGCGGTCGAACGCCTGGCCCGCTCGGTGCACGATTGCGGCCGCTTGCCTGGAGAATGGTTTTACAGCCACTTCATTTACGGCTCCAACTACCGGCTCAGCGAATGGCAGGGCGCGGTGCTCGACGTGCAACTCACGCGCCTAAAGGAGCAGACCGCGCGCCGCCATAAAAGTGCACGCCTGCTTGACCACCTGCTGCGCGAAATTGAGGGCATCACGCCGCAGAAGCACGACATGCGCTGCACCCGCAACGGCCAGTACGCCTACATCTTTCACTACAACCGCAAGGCCTTCTCTGGGGCCACTACCGAGCGCTTCATCGAGGCCATGGTGGCCGAAGGCATTCCCAACCAGGCCAGCTATCCCCCGCTGCACGCGCTGGAGGTGTTCACCAGCGGCGAGTACCGCAAAAAGCTCAGCGGCGAGCAGGCCAAACAGGATCACGAATTCCTGCGCCGCAGTTTCCCCCAGACTCACCGCGCGGCCTGGGAAACGGTATGGATTCCCCAGCCGGCCCTGTTGGGCGGCGAGGAAGATATGCACGAAATCGTCGCCGCACTGAAGAAAATCCAGCGCTACGCTCGTGAATTGGCCAGCGCCCCCACCGCCGCCGTGGGCTAGATCTCCTTGCAGCGTGGGCGCGCCCGCCCGGGCGACGCCTTCCGCAGGAAGGCGTCATTCTCAGGCGCTTTAGCGCCCAAGCATCTCGCCTGCACCGCCGCAGAGTCGTTTTCTCAACACCGCACTCCCGGCTGTGGATGCCGGCGCTATTTCGTGCATCCCCTGCTCCGGTACAATCGTCTTCAATATGTTGGCCAGGAGAATTCCAGAACGACAATGATCTCAACCCGGACGCGACTCGCTTCCCTGCTCTTTCTTATCGCTGCTTTTACCCTCTCTGCTTTCGCTGCCGCCGGAGAACCTGATGTCACTCGTGCCACCCTGAAAAATGGCCTGCGTGTCATCATCGTGCGTAACACTCTGGCCCCCGTGGTCACGGTGCAGGAAAACTATCTGGTGGGTGCCAATGAGGCTCCTCCCGGTTTCCCGGGCATGGCGCACGCGCAGGAGCACATGGCATTTCGCGGCTGCCAGGGTGTGAATGCCGATCAGACGGCTGCCATTTACGCTCAGCTCGGTGGCGAGGATAATGCCGATACCCAGCAGAACATTACGCAATACTTCTCCAGCGTAGCCGCTCAAAATCTGGATATCGTCCTGCACCTGGATTCGGCGTGCATGCGCGGAGTAGTCAATTCGCAGCAGGAGTGGGACAAGGAGCGCGGCGCCATCGAGCAGGAAGTCGCCCGCGACCTCTCCAATCCTACTTACAAATTCCTCACCCGGCTCAACCAGGATATTTTTGCGGGCACGCCCTACGAGCATGACGCGCTGGGCACGAAACCTTCTTTTGACGCCACTACCGGCGCCATGCTGCAGAAGTTCTACCGCGACTGGTATGCCCCCAATAACGCCATCCTGATCATCAGCGGCGATGTGGATCCAACGGCTACCATGGCCCAGGTGAAGGCCCTCTATGAATCCATTCCCCGCCGTCCTCTACCTCCGCGGCCCACGGTCAAGCTACAGCCCGTGAAGGCGGAGACTTTCACTCTGCCCAGCGATTATCCCTATACGCTGGCGATTGTCAGCTACCGCATGCCAGGCACCGACAGCAAAGATTTCGCCGCCACCCGCGTCCTTAGCGACGTCCTCAGCAGCCAGCGCGGGGACATTTATGCCCTGGTGCCGCAGGGCAAAGCGCTCGATGCCGGCTTCGAACTGGCGGAAGAATACCGCCAGGCCAGCGTTGGCTTCGCCTACGCAGTTTTACCCGCCAGCGCCAACCCCCAGCCCATCCTTGCCGATTTGCAGCGGATCGTAGCCAATTACACCAGCAGAGGGGTGCCCGCCGAACTGGTAGCTGCTTCCCGCAGGGCCGTGCTCGCTTCCAACGAGTTTGCCCGCAACTCCATTCCCGGGCTGGCTGACCTTTGGTCGGAAGCAGTAGCCGGAGAAGGCCGCACTTCGCCCCAGGAAGATGTGGACGCGGTGCAGCAGGTCAAGGTCGCCGACGTGAACCGCGCCGCCCGGTCTTATCTGCTGAATAATCAGGCCATTGTTGCCACGCTCAAGCCCCAGCCCTCGGGGGCGCCCGCAGCCGGCAAAGGCTTCGGGGGCACGGAAAAGCTTACGTCCGCGCCCACCAAGCCGGTGCCTCTGCCGCTATGGGCCAAGTCTCTGCTCAACCCGCTGCAGCCTCCGAAATGGGACCTCAGCCCCACCGACACCACTCTCGCCAACGGCATTCGCCTGATTGTGCAACCCGAGAAGTTGAGCTCCACCGTGACCCTGGTGGGACAAATTCGCACCGAGGCCGATCTGGAAACCCCGGCCGGCCGCGAAGGCGTGCAGGACGTCTTGAGCGGCCTGTTTTCTTATGGCACCACAACTCTGGACCGCCTCGCCTTTCAAAAAGCTTTGGACGATATTGCGGCGGAAGAATCCGCCGGTCCGAGCTTCTCGGTAGAGGTATTAAAGAAGTACTTTGACCGGGGGTTGCAATTGCTGGCAGACAATGAGCTTCACCCGGCCACGCCTGAGCCAGCCTTCAAGGTGGTGAAGGCCCAAACTGCTGAGGCGGTGGCCGGCTTGCTCAACAGCCCCGGGTATCTGGCGGAGCGCGCTTTGGATTTTGGACTGCTGCCCAAGAACGATCCCGCTTTGCGCCACCCCACTGCCAAAACGGTTGACACCCTCACTCTACAGGATGTGCACGATTATTACGCTCGCGCTTACCGTCCCGACTTGACCACCATCGTGGTGATAGGCGATGTGACTCCCGCTGAAGCCAAAATGGAGATCGAGAAGTGGTTTGGCTCCTGGAAGGCGGACGGGCCCAAGCCGCAAGTGGACTTGCCGGCCGTGCCGCCCAATAGCGCCTCGGCGACCAACGTTCCCGATCCCTCCCGTATCCAGGACCTGGTGGAGCTTTCGCAGGAGCTGCCCATGAACCGCTTCAACCCCGACTACTACGCCCTGGAGCTCGGCAATCACGTGCTCGGCGGCGGGTTCTATGCCACTCGCCTTTATCGCGACCTGCGCGAAAAAACGGGCCTGGTTTACACCGTTTCCAACCGCCTCGACGCGGGACGTACGCGCGCCGCCTTCACCGTCTCCTATGCCTGCGATCCTGGGAACGTATCCAAAGCCCGCGCCATCGTGGAACGCGATCTTCGGGATATGCAGACCACCGCGCCCACTTCGGGAGAACTGCACCAGGCCAAGGCTCTTATTTTGCGGCAGATCCCCCTGGCAGAATCCAGCGAAGCCGGCATTGCGGGCGGCTTGTTGGGTCGCGCCGTAATGGGATTACCGCTGGACGAACCCGTGGAAGCCGCCGCCCGCTACTCCGCGCTTACCGGGGAGCAGGTGAAAGCCGCCTTTGCCAAGTGGATCAAGCCCGAGGATTTCGTGCAGGTAGTGAGGGGGCCCAAGCCGCAATAACTGAGACGCGGGCGCGCCCTCGCCCGCGAGTTTCGTATCAGTGCACGGCTTAAGAGGTGCCGCAGACCCCGCATCACACACGGCTTCAGTCGCTGGGCCGTGAACTCGTCTGGCGAACCAACGCAAGGAAAATAGTCCGGCCCATCCCCTTCAGCGTCGTACCGGGATTACCGCCGCAACTGTATGGGCTGGCTGAGCTGAAAAGTCAGTACCGATTCGGCCGGCACTTTCACCTGCTTGCCCTTGGTCAGGACCTGCGCGCCCGCGCCGCCGGCGCCGCCTACCACCGCTCCAATGGCTGCTCCTTTGCCGCCGCCGGCTACAGCCCCGATCACTGTGCCCAGCAGCGCGCCGCCGCCTACCATCTCGGCCGTTTTCTTGTTTTTCCCCAGCCCGCCAGTGCCTTGCTGGGTCACCGTATTGGCGGAAACCAGGTAGCGATGGCCGTTGATGGTAATGGAGCGCAGCGCCAATTCTGCCTGATACTCTCCCAGCGTCGGATTCTTCACGCTGGCAATCGTCAACTGCACCGGCGCGCCTTTGGGCGCCAGGACGTTTCCATTCTGATCTTCAATGGTTCTCGCCACTTCGGCGGAGTAGGCCTTGCCCACGTCTGCCTGCGTGGCGCTAATGTTCTCGTTGGTTCGAATAACCAGTTGTGTATCAGCCGGCAGAACGTCGGTCCTGCTGGTGCGCACCCGCTCCGGAGTTCGGGATACGGCTTGCGTAGTGTGGCTGGATGTGGAATTTGTGGAACTCTGATTGTTCTGGCTGGACGTATTCTGCCCGTACGCGGCGCCGCCCAACATCAATCCCGCCGCCAAAGCCAATGTCATAGTCAGCTGCTTCACAGGTCTGCCCTCCTTCGTACCCCACTTTTAAAATTTGAAGGCGTTATGGGACGGCGAGTTGGACGGGGCCTTAGTACTGTCAGCCTGGGCGGAGTTGCTGCTGTAGCGCGCTCGCTCCCGCCCGCGAAGCATGCCTGCCACTTTCCCTCGACCCCGGCGGGATGCGACATTAGAGGTGCTTGAAAACCGATGGAGCATGGAGCATCTAATCCGGCGTGAGTTTCCGTCCTGAACTGCGCGCGCCGCTGGTCGGCTGGCGTTTTGACGTTGCCATCGTCGGCGGCGGCATCAACGGCATCGCCATCGCCCGCGAGTGCGCCCGTGCTGGCCGCTCCACCCTGCTGCTGGAGCAGCACGACTTCGCCGCCGGCACCACCAGCCGCTCCACCCGCCTCATCCATGGCGGCCTGCGCTACCTGGAGCACGGCGAAGTCGGCCTGGTGCGCGAATCCGTGCGCGAGCGCCGACGCTTGCTGCAGGAAAAGCGTCACCTGGTGCGCCCCATCACATTTCTGCTTCCCTTGGGACCACAGGCACAACGCAGCGCCCTCGAAGTCCGTTTTGGACTGTGGCTTTACCGCCGCTTCGCCGCTGCCCGCTACCGCAATCCTGCCGGCGACGCCACGGCCGCTCTCGAGCGCCTGCTGGATTCCGGCGAACGCTGGCGCATCTTCGATTACGAGGATGCACAGTGCGAGTTTCCCGAGCGTCTGGCGGCGGAGTGGCTGGTGGAGGCTTGCGACTGCGGCGCCGAGGCGCGCAACCATACCCAGGTCCTCGAAATCGAGGTTTCAGGCGGACAGGCGCGCGGTCTGCGCTTGCGCGATTGCCTGAGTGGCCGCGAAGCGCGCATCGAAGCCGGTTGGGTCATCAATGCCGGCGGTCCCTGGGCCGATCTGGTGGCGCAGAGCGCGGGCCTGAAAGCTTCCACCATGGTCGGCGGCGTCCGTGGCTCACACATTGTGCTTCCCCGCTTCGCCGGCATGCCTGAGGCTGCCATCTACATCGAGGCGGTGGATGGGCGTCCATTTTTTGTCATTCCCTGGAACGGGCAGGTGCTGGTGGGCACAACCGAAGTGCCTGACCGCGGCGACCCCGGCCAGGTTCAGTCCAGCGCGAACGAAGTGCAATACCTGCTTGATTCGGTGCGGCAGCGTTTCCCGCGAGCTTCAGTTTCCGCGGAACAAATCCGCTATACCTACGCCGGCGTGCGTCCGCTGCCTTTCGTTGGCCATGACAACCCCGCGGCCATTACCCGCCGCCACTTTCTTCGCGACCACCGTCAAGAAGGCGTGGCGCAAATGATTTCCGTCATCGGCGGCAAACTGACCACCGCCGCCAGCCTGGCGCGCGAATGTGCCCGCCAAATTGGAATTGAGGTGGAGGAACCGCGCGGCACGGCGGTGGTGCCCGAAAGCTCGGCTTTCAACGCTGCGCTGCAGGAGTGGGCGGAAGCAACAGCGGCGGAGTCCGGCATCCCCCTTGAAAGCGCTGGTGCTATTGGGAACTGGTACGGCCCGGGGCGCCTTGGCATAGCTCAACTCGCTAAAAGCGATGACCGCATGCGCCAGCCGCTCTGCCCCCACACTCACCACATCGTTGCGGAAGCGGCGTTCGCGTTCGCCTGCGAGCACGCCCAAACTCTTTCCGACGTGCTCTTGCGCCGGGTTCCCGTGGCCCTGGATGGCTGCTGGTCGGAAGAGTGCTCAGCGGTCGCGGCGCAGCGCATCGGCAGCGCCTTGGGTTGGTCTGAATTGAGGGTGGGTGCGGAGCGCGAAGCGTTCGACGCGGAGCGCGCCGCTTTTTTGCAGAAGCCCCGGCTCTCGGTGCCCGCCGTCAAGTAATTCTGTGTGGCGCGGGCGCCCTCGCCCGCGAGAGCAACAATCTTCCAATATCGGGCGGGGCGTAGCATGCTGATTCGCTTATTCTGCGCTGTTATCCTGAGCGCAGCGGACTGATTCGTTTGCGAATCACCCCGCGAAGTCGAAGCACCCCTACCCTGCTCTTTCCACTGCAGCCGCCCCAGGAAGTTTTCTCAATGAGACTCCTCCCTGCCTCCCGGCGGGGGTGTCGCCACCCTGGCCAGCATCTCGGGGTCGTCCGAGATAATTGCATCTGCTCCCCAATTCGCGAGCCGCATCACATCATCCTCGCGATTCGCGGTCCACACCATCACCTGTTTCCCGGCTCCATGCACGTCCTCGATCAGCTCTCCGGTCGCCAACTTGAGCTGGGGGATCACGAAGCTCAGCGGCAGATGGGGCCACTTTGCCAGTTGCCGCGCATTGTCGGCGATCAACCCCAGCGGAACCTGCTGGTCTTTCTCCGCCATCGCCAGCAAAGCCCCGGGCAGAAATGATGACACCAGGAATTGTTCGGGCGCATGATCGGCGAGGGTCTGCAGAACCGCATCCTCCAGCCCGGCCACCTTGAGTTCAATATCCAGGAACGCGCGACCGCGGTAGCGCTGCAGGACGTCTTGCAGACAGGGCAGCGCGAGCTGTTCGTGGGCGAGGGAGCGCCGCTGGGTCAACGGCAGCCGGGGCACGATCCGCTCCTGCCATCGTTGCTGCAGCTCAACATAAGTGCTGCCGGCTACTTCCAGGCCGCCCAGGCGAGGGTCGTGCACCACTACCAGCTGACGGTCGCGTGTGCAGCGAACATCGAATTCGAAACCGTCGCACCCGGCCTGCAGTGCCAGGTCGAAGGCTGCAATCGTATTTTCGGGAAGGTGGGGCAGGCGCGCGCCCCGGTGCCCCAGCAGCAAAAGGCGCTTAGTCGAGGTCAAAGTCGCGAATGGGCTTGCCCGTGTCAGGCGATTCCTTCGCCCTCTTCACCGCCTCCTGAAACTTCTTCTCCAGCAGGTCGGCCTGGTGCTTCTGCGCCTCCACCGACTGGCGGAACACGGATTCGCGCCGGCTGTCCTGCTCCTTCATGGCGCGCGCCGCCTCTTCAATGTCGTTGAAGGTCTTGGGCACCTTGGCGGCGGTGTGGGCGATGACCCCCTGCGTTTCCGGGTCCACCTTCAGCACCGCATTGCAGCATGGGCAAGTGACTTCAAAAGCCGAGGACGCCTTGGCCGGCTTGGGCATAGGCTGATGATACCGCAAAACCGGTAGTTGGTAGCTGGCACTTGGCTTCTAGCTGGCAGCTAGTGGCTAGTGGCTGTTTCTAGAGATACAGCACTTGGTGATCAGGGCACCCGCTGTTAGCTGCTTCATAAAGCTTCTCCAGTAACTCCATCCCGTGCCGGGCCAGGAAAGAGACGCCTGCAGTTTCCCGCTCCTGTAAATTCTTGTGCGGGAAAAGTAGATTGCTCAGCAGGCTGGCATGGCGGTCGAGCACCTCGGTTCGCATCAGTTCGGCACGCGCCGCCTTTCCCTGCAGCCCATCCAGTTGGTAGCGCATCTTCGAGCCCGCGCGCTGGGCGGCATCTACCAGGGTAGGATCCAGGCGCGCCAGCGAGCTTTCAATCCGCGCCAGGCTAGTCTGCAGCGACTCGGCCGCGGTTTGGAAGGCCGACTTCAAGTCTGCCGGAAGCCCCCGTTCGGCCAGCAACTCGCGCAAGCGCTCCGGACCGTGAAACACATCCGTAAGCTGGAGGGTGTAGCGCTCCAATAGCCCGGCGGCTTTGGGTTCCACCAGGGTTGCGCTGAACCGCGGCACCGCCGGAGTCACCCGGCCCAGCAGCTTTTCATAAACCACCGCCGCCTGGGCGAAGTAGGCGCATTCCGCCGGGCCACCGGTATAGGCCAGCGTGGGCAGAAGATAGTCCTGCACCACCGGACGCAGCAGGACGTTGGCGCTGAAATGCTGCGGCTCGGCTTCGATGCGCTGCAGCAGCTCCTCACCGCTGATCTTCTCCTGCCCGATGCGGAACCCCGCCGGCCGCGCCACCCCGTTGCCGCGATGGATAACCACCCGCGACCCATTCTCAATCGTGAATAAAAGCGTGGAGAGTTCGGTGACTTTGACCTGGTCGTGGTAGCCGGAGGTAAGCAGCTCGCGGTCCCGTTCCAGCAACGCCTGATCGAGCTCCTCGGCGCGTTCGATCGCGGCGCGGTAAATAGGCTGGGCCAGCGCATGTAGTTCCGGGTCGGAGGCGTCCAGCATGATCACGCCCCAGCGTCCCACCAGTGCGCTGAACAGCTTGGCAAAAGCGCTGCCCAGGGTTTCTCCCGGCTGGTAACAGCGGCGCAGCAGGTCGGTGATTTCGGAGTCGCCCAGCGCAGCCGCTGCATCTTCCAGCGGCTGGCGAATTTCTTCCCCAAAACGAATGTCGCCTACCGGGGCGTAAGGCACGCCCTGAGTCGGGGTGATCACCCGCTGCAACGAGCCGCCGCCCCCCAGCAGCGTGGCGTGGTTGATTTCCTCCAGATCGTGGTCTTCCGTGGCCAGCCAGAAAACAGGCACGCACTCCACGCCCAGTTCCGTGGCCTTCTCCGCCAGGCGGATGGCGCCCAGGGCTTTGAAGATGGCGAACAGCGGGCCGCCCAGCAGCCCCACCTGCTGCCCCGTAACCACGCAACTGGCGCCGGCGCGCAGCCGGTCCAGATTTTTCAGGGTCTCGGCAGAGGCTCCCCAGGCGCGATTCTGCCGTTCCAGAATGCCCGCCACTTTTTGCCGCCGGCTTGCCTCATAGCGGATCGCCTTAGCTTCCTCCCTCGCCCACTGCGCCAGGTCCGGAGAGCGGGGATAAAACTTACTGACTTTGGGATAGTTGTAGAGCAGGTCGGTAAACAGAGGGGTGGTGTGCGGAATGAGCGTGAAGGGCAAACATTCCGCGCGCACTAGCGGCTCTCCTGGCAACGGGTTGGCATAGGGCAAGGACACTATTCTAACGGCCACGCGAGTTCACCATACTACCGGCCACGAATCAATCAGATGACTTGCACGGCAGGAGGATGCGGAAAAGCGGGAACCAGGAGTCACGACTCCGGACTCAGAAATCGGTTGATAAGTAGTTGGTAGCTGGTAGTTAGTAGTTGGTACCCCACTCCCATCGGCTTCCAAGACAAACTACCAGTTACTCGCTACCAACTACCCCACTGACCACTGGCTACTAGCCACCGCCCCTCCGCATCCACCGTAACCTCCACCGCATCTAATCAGTTGACTTCCAACCTCTTACGACCTAGATTGGAAGTGGTTCTTTGCACGGCTGCTCCCGCTTTGTGGCGGGTTTCCTCACTATGGGGGCGTCACGGCTTCGACGGGGATGCTTGCGGCCAAGAGGCATGCCGGGGTGCACACACCCGTAATCGCGTGCAAAACTAGAAATGCCACTCCACAAATGGCATACGCTGCTTAATTAATTAAGTAGCCGTCCTCCACCGCTTCGCCTGCGGGCGGTGAAAGGGCGTCGCACAGCAGGCTGGCTGGTGAGGCCAGGCCCGAGCCCCACCGGCGAGATTATCGGGCTAGCGGCTCGCGTGTCTTGTCGGTTCTGAGCGCGAGCGGCGAAAGGTTACCCCAGAGGGCTTTCGGGTCCGCTGGGGCCCTCGGAACGCGACTAAGCATGTAGTCTCTTGACCAGTAACATCTGCGGACGCGGGTTCGACTCCCGCCGCCTCCACCAATACCTTCCAACTTCTTCAAGATCCGAAGTTCCAAATTGTTCATGGGCCACTGCTTGTACGAGGGTGGCGCGGGGCTTTCAGCCCTGCAGCAAAACTGGACAGCAGTCTCCGGCTTCAGCCGCTGCCTTCGAATTTGTCTTTGTACTTCATGGTTTTTCTCCTCCTGCGGGAGCCCCCAGCGCAGCTGTCGCAGATTTTTCTGTCACTGTTTCAGGTAACGAAGCGCGACACATCCAGACTTAAAAATTTTTGACTCGACAAGTTTTAATTGCAATCTCTCCGGCAGGCTCACCCCTTCCAACAGCCGTCTCCCTTCTCCTGCAACGATTGGCCCAACCACAAAACGATATTCGTCAATAAGACCGAGCTCTATCAGTTGCGAAGGAACACTTGCACCGCCAACCAAAATATTTTTGCCTGGTTCCTGTTTCAATTTAAGCATTTCGCCGCAAAGGTCCGAACGAACAATTTTCGTATTTCTATCTTCAGGGCTGTCTAATGATCGTGAAAAAACAATTTTGTTGATGGAGTCAAATGTTCGAGCAAATTCGTTCATTGCTTTTGTCTCAGACTGGTTTTTTGCGACATCAGGCCAAAAAGGAACCATTAATTGATAGGTTTTGCGCCCAAAGACGAGCAGGTCAACCTCTCGCAGGAGCCGCGTAAAATATTCATGTGTTTCGTCATCAGCAAGTTGCTTGGTGTGGTCGCAGCAGCCATCCAGGGTAATGTTGATTGCGAAGATTACATTTCTCATTGGATTGTCGTGACCCCATCGTATGTACTAGCGCTTATGAGAGTTGAGGCCTGGCCGGATGCGCCCGTTGCACAGGCCGGCTTAGTGAGCTTCCCTTCCGTCTGACCACCGTTGCACGGCAACTATGAAAATAGCCAGATGCTCCCGAGTGTCGCTCATGGCAAGGATGGGCGAACCCGGCAGACCCGCTCCCCAGGTTGCGGGGTCGGTCTGCAAATAGTAAAACATGAGGTGAGAAGGCCAGTGTTTGACGCTGTCGCCGCCGTATCCTTGCTTTCGTCGACCGAATTACCCCAAGCCAGAAGCGGACTTGGCAGGCAGGCAGGTGGCCCAGGTTCGCGCCCCGCTTTTGGGCGCTAACCTGGGATCAGCCTGGGATCAGCAATATCCTCTCCCCGCTGCCTGTGGCTTGCCTCTCCCGATCCCGCGCCGTCCACTCTGACTCGATTTCTACGACTCCTTTTTCTCGCAGTGCATAGTGACGAAAGCTGCTCCACCGCCAATCTTCCGGAAGCTCGCATAACCCCGCCTTCACCGGATTCCGATGAATGTAGCGTAGCTTCTCCACGAACTCGCGCTCATCGCGCACGTTGCGGTCGTAATAGCGCTTTTGCCAAAAGACCCCAGCCCTCAGACGCTTGGCAAAGGATAATTTCAAGTAATGCATAGCGTCTGCCAGAAGCCCGCGCTGCGGCTCGCTCAACAGCAGGTGCACGTGCTCGGGCATGACCACATATCCGTAGACGCACAGGGCGAAGCGGTTGCGCATTTCCTCCAGGACCTGGAGGAAGAGATCGTAGACTGTGGGCGAATGGAACCCTCGCCGCCGGTGGTAGCAAGTGAAGGTTACAAAGTGAGACTGTGCGGATTGCTGAAAACGCTTGAGGCCATGCGGCATGGAGAAATCTTAGGGGGATTCTTGCCTACGTGCAGTGATGGATGACCCAGGTTAACCCAGGTTAGCGCCCAAAAGCGGGGCGCGAACCTGGGCCACCTGTCCTCAAATTTAAATTGCCGGTTCCGCCATGCTCTGTTTCAAATCTGACACAATCGCTGCCGGGTGAGTCGAACCCAGGCAGACCGCCCCCCCGCGCCATACCCAGGATTAAGGCTCTTTTCACGGCAACTTGCAGCATACATCCCGCTACTAAGGCCCGGTTCCAGGCCGGACTTCTGGATGGCGTGGTTCAAGAACGGGGCCGACGAAGACTTCTACGAGCTTCATCGCCATAAACTATCCTGGCGCGCCCCAGTTCAGCGCCTATCCGTTCTCTGTGAATGACATCCGCGGGGTTGCCGGCATGTACGTGGACCGCGCCGGGGCTACCCATGGATTCATCGCCAGGCCTAACTTTTAAGCGGT
>Ga0075276_10000116_pt1 | contig 24289 bp, 18 predicted proteins | sample SF_Rice_5C_80N_4_FD_69770 | JGI IMG/M metagenome (GOLD analysis project Ga0075276, IMG submission 69770) | Rice paddy soil microbial communities from Twitchell Island, California, USA - SF_Rice_5C_80N_405 | ecosystem: Environmental > Terrestrial > Soil > Paddy field/soil | place: USA: Twitchell... | reverse complement strand
CTTTGTGGCCGTTGGCGGCGGAATGGTGCAATACCACTGCATCTGCCCGGTCGAGATAGCGACGAGCGGATTCCTTGAAATCAGCCACAGCGAAATTGAGCACCGTGAGATAAACGTCCGGCTGCAGGAACCCGATCACGCTGTTGGATTCGATAATCACATTCTCATCAGCGGCAATGCGCTCGCGGAACGCCGGAATGGCCTCTTCCAGGCGCCCTTGCTTGGCGCGCACCCACAGCCCCTTGGCTGCCCCCGCGGCCAGAAAACGCGAGGTGTCGGAATCGCCTTCGCAGTCATAGACCTGCGTAATTGCCCAGGGATGCTCGTCTACCGCGCAGTTGCAGGTTTTGCCGTTCACGGAACACACCCCGTGACCGTACTGGCTGATCTTGACCGCGGTCCAGTTGCGCTCGCGCAAGCTGGAGATCAGGCCCGCCATCAGGCTGGTCTTGCCTACATTACGGGTGTGCCCGCCGATGACGATGAGGGACATAGACCAGTTCTCGGTTCTCAGTTCTCAGTTGTGTAACCCGCTATCAGGTTCTGGGTACTAGACAGCTTGTAGCTTGGCGCTTGGGACACCAGCCGTTTCCGCTTCCCTCTTCCCAACTTCCGAAGACGTAAAGCGCCGGAGGCGCGACCGAAAGTAGCGCGCCACTTCAGTGGCGGGAAGCCTCGGCCCAGCACGAAAGTCCCAGAGGGACGGCTGAAAAAACGCGCCTACCTTCGAACCATCGCTCCGTACCGGCGGTCGGTATTAGCTCTTCTTCCCCAGCCGCGCCATTACTGCCAACTCCTTCAAATACTGCCGCAACGGCCGCGCCGGCGTGCCCCAGAAAACCACGCCCGGCCCGCGCACCACCTTCTTGGGCAGCACCCCGCACTGCGAGCCCAGGACCACTCCCTTTTCGATGCGGGCATGGTCTCCGATGCCCACCTGCCCGCCTATCACGGCGCCGTCCTCCACCGTGATGCTGCCGGAAAAACCGGTTTGGGCGGCGATGACCACATCTTCTCCGATGCGAACGTTATGGCCCACGTGCACCAGGTTATCCAGTTTCGTGCCCCGGCCGATGGAGGTCAAATCCAGCGCCCCGCGGTCCACCGTGGTGTTGGCGCCTATTTCCACGTCGTCGCCGATTTCCAGGCCGCCAATCTGGGGAAACTTCTCGTAACGCCCCGTAGCGGGATCGCGCACATAACCGAAGCCGTCGCTGCCCAGCACGGCGCCGCTGTGCACGATAACACGGTTGCCCAGACGCACACCGGGATAGATTGTGACGTTGGGAGTGATGTTGCAGTCGCTGCCGATGCGGGCTTCGGCACCGATGACGCTGCCGGCGCCAATGCGCGTGCGGTCGCCAATGACCACTTTCTCGCCAACCACCGCGCCCGGCTCAACGGCCACATGGCGCCCCAGACGCGCCGAATCCTCGATCACGGCAGAGGAGTGAACGCCCGGTTCGAAAGAACGCTGCGGGCACAGCAGCCGGGCTGCTCGGGCAAATGCCAGCTTGGGGAAGCGCGCAATCAGCTGCGGCTTGGGAGCATGGTTCGCGCCTGCGAACTCGCCGGCTATTACGGCTGTGGCCGGCGAATCCAGGGCCCGGCCCAGAGCCGCCTCGTCTTCCGCAAACACCAAATCGCCCGGTTTGGCCGACCCGATGCTGGACACGCTCTCCACCTCAACCGAGCCATCGCCCACCAGCCGTGCTGCAATTTTTTGCGCTACCACCGCCAGGGTAGTTTTCATGCCAGTGTTGTATACAGGCGGCACGCGGAAGGCAAATCGGCGGTCAGTTGCCAGTGGCCAGCGGTCCGGTCACCAGCCCGCATTGTCGAGGGCTGCGAGTTCGGCTTTCAGGCACACCCTGCTGCAGCATCGGATCACCGAAAACCCTGGCTCGATTGAATTAATGCAGCGGTTTGGCAATTGATGAGGCCTGCGCGGCTTCATTACGGTCGCCGAAGCCGTGCTTGTGCCGGCAGAGTTTGCAGTAGCGCGCCAGTTCGGTATTGTCTACTCGATGCTGTACCGGCTTAAGCGTCCGTAGGTAAGCATATATGGCCTTCAGATCCTGGTCCGTGAGATTGCGAAAGACTGCCCACGGCATGATGTTGGCAAGCTGCCGGGCCTCTACTTGGCCGCTACGGATGGTCTTGATGAACATCGCCTCGTTCATGTAGGAGAGCCCGGAGGGGTCGGGCGTCAGGTTAAGCGAGTTCACGGTGATGATCTTGGTCGGGTCCGGTCCCCAGGCGCCGATCAGCGGCTCGCCACCAGCCAGGTACATGCCAGGGATCGGCTGGCCGGTGGCATCGTCCGCAGGCGTATGGCAGCCATCACAATGGCCTGCGTTAACCAGATACTTGCCGCGTGCAACCGGATTAGGGCCACTGACCACCGCGACGTGTTCCAGCGGCGGGAGCGGCGGCATCATGCTCTTCACCGCCGGTGTGAGCACCGTCTTGGGCCGCTTGATGTGAACCGGCGCAATGGAGCGGATATAAACGATGACGGAGGCCAGGTCTTCGTCGGAAAGATTGCGAAAATACTGGTACGGCATCAGCGGATAGAGCGTGCGCCCATCGTGGCCGATGCCCTGGCGTAGGGCGCGGACGAAAACGGCATCCTTCCACTTACCGGCGCCGTATTGCGGATCGGGTGAGATATTTGGGGCAACAACACGGTTACCTGCCGGCAAACCCAGTTCATAGTTTGGGAAGTGATGCCCCCCACCCCTCTTGCCGGGAACGGGCCGCGCCGGCCGGTGGGTGTAATCCACGTCGGAATGGCAGAAGAAACACTGCAGGATGCCGTTAACAAGATAACTTCCCCGCGCCAGCCGTGTGGGAGTGCGCGGGATAGTTTGCAGTTCGAGCACCGAACTGGGATGTGGGGCCGCATTCGTTTCGGCCAGGCTGCCGGAAGTCAGAGCAATCGGCAGAAGGAAGCAGAGGACCGCAAGTGTATGACGAACCCGGACGTGCATGTCTTTCACCCCACGGCGGCGGAATAGCGCGGCGCCGCCATTAGCGGCAGAAAATCTACCCTGCTCCCTGCAAACCGTCAATAACAAACGACATACACCTGTACCAAGAACTCCCGCCGGCTGGCACATCCTGGCAGTTGGGCCCCTCTGGTCGCGTGTAGAATGTGCTCGGCACAACCGTGGAAAAGAAAATCTTCTGGACCATCTTTCTCGGGCTAAGCCTGCTGGCGGATGTCTTCCTGCCCTTCTTCTGGGGCATGATTGCTACCCTGCCCATTGTGGTGCTCAGTTGGTGGCTGGTGTACCGCAGCGGCTGGCTGGTTTGAAAGGCAGTTCTCGGTTCTCTGTTCTCAATTCTCAGCTATCAGCTGTCCGCTTCAGTACAACGGCGGCTCCCCTTCCGGGCGCGTCTTCCAGCGCCGATGCACCCATAGCCACTGGTCCGGGTAGCGTCGCACATAGCCTTCAATCGCTTTGGTAAACAACGCCGTGTTCGCCACTACGTCGGCAGCATCGTCGCCGGTGCGCGCCAGTTCCAGCATGGGGTCAAAACGAATGCGATACTTCCCCAGCCTTTCGTCCCAAATGCTGAATGCGGGCACCACTGCGGCATCGGTGCGCAGGGCCACGCGGGCCACGCCGCTGGCCGTGCATGCCAAGTGTCCGAAGTAGTCCACAAACACACCCTGTGGCGGGGTCATATTGGTGTCCATGAGGATGCCGACCGTCTCACCCGCCTTCATGGCCCCCAGCAACCCGCGGGCGAAGTCCTGCTTATCGAAAGTGGTGTTGCCGTGCAGCGTGCGATAGCGCCGCACCAGAGCGTCCAGATAGGGATTATCCAGCGGCCGGACCACGACGTGCAGCTTGTGCCCGTAAAGTGAATGCGCGAACGAGCCTACCTCCCAACCGCCCAGGTGCGCCGTCAGGAAAAGCACGCCTTTGCCGCGCCGCTCTGCCTCCAGGAAATTTTGCAGGCCGTCGTAAACCGCAACCTGGGAGACGTTCTCGGTGGTATATCGCGGGAACCGGCAAACCTCGGCCAGCAGCCGCCCCAGGGAGGTAAACACGCCGCGCGCAGTGCGCCGGCGCTCACGTTCCGGCATTTCCGGAAGGGCCAGCTGCAGGTTGCGCATGGCCACCCGGCTTAAGCGAGGATGAAACACGCGAACGGCTTGGCCCAGTGCAATGCCCATCGCCCGTGCCAGGGGCCGCGGCAACACGCCCAGGATTCGGACCAGCACCCACACCGGCGCGTACTCGAGGCGATGCCGCATTCAGGAAAGCGTGACGGTAACATCGGGCACCACTTTTTTCAAACTGCAAGCGGTGGCTCGGGCTCCCGGAACTTCGGCTGTTGGCTTTTGTCTGTTGGCCTTTGGCCTTTGGCGGCCTTTGGCGGTTGCTCGATTGCTGCCGCAATCGTAACCCCGTCCCGAACCCTATAATGGGTGTTCTTCCTGGGGAGCGTACATGAGCAACCGGTCCTACCATAGGGAATTGCGGGATAGCACCAAACGTGGCGCGTTAACTCTCGTCGCCGTCAGCGCTTGTCTGCTGCTGTTTGCCTGTTCTGCCAGCACTCCGGGGAGTATCGAAACCATGGTGGCGCAGGAAGCCAAGCGGATGGCCATCGCCGGCAAAAATCTGAAGAACCCGCTGCCTGATACTCCCGCAGTGGTCAAAACCGGCCAGGAACATTTCGGGCATCATTGCCAGGTTTGTCACGGATTGGACGGCCACAACACCGGCGTGCCGTTCGCCAACAAGATGTCACCGAATATTCCCGAACTGAGCGACCACAGCGTGCAGGACTTCACCGACGGGCAACTGAAGATCATCATCCAGAACGGCATCCGTTTCAGCGGCATGCCCGGTTGGCAAGGCATTTTGGACGACAATGAGATGTGGGCCATTGTGCGCTTTATTCGTCACCTGCCACCCAAGGGCAGCCTGGGCGTACCGGCGGTGTTCCAGGAATCAAAAGAAGAGCACCATCATACGGAAGAGAAACAGCACCACCACTAATGAACTTGTCCGAAATTGACGATTGAAGGTTTTCGACTGACGATTGAAACCCGCCCTGTGAATCGCGATGGCGCTACGGAGAAAAGTGCTCCCAATCGTCAATGGTAAATCTACAATCGTCAATTGTTACTTGGCCGCCTCGGTGGCGAACTTGCTCAGCGAAACCATGAGCGGCCGCGCGCCGTCGGGCGATTCGATTTCGCCGGTCAGCGAAGTGCGAAACGGCACCATCCGTCCGTAGAACTCGCGTGTGCTGGACTTGTCCTGTTTGACCACGGCGCCGTTAAGGCTCACCCCGGCAAAGATGCCTCGCGCCCGCGAGTAAGTGAGAATTTCCGCTCGCATCTTCCAGTCAGTGGAGCCTTCCGCATGGCGGCCCACTGGGCCCGCTGCGGCGGATGCATCGGCCCCAACCTGAAACTTGCTGGAGAGCAGGTTGCGCATACCTTTTTCATTCATCACTAGCATGATCAGGTCCACCGCCTGGCCGCCAATCTGGAAGCCAAAGCTGCCACCCTTGATGGTGAAGAAAGCGGGTGCGCTCCACCCCTTGGGGGTGCGGCAGCTGGCCACGCCGCGGCCGTAGCGGCCGCCGAAGATGAAACCACCCTTAAGCATGGAGGGCACCACCGCCACGCACTGCGCGGAACCCATCACTTCCATGGGGATTCCCTTGTCGGGGGCGGACATGATGTCGTTGATCACCTGGGATGCGGCCTGCACTCGATCCACGGCCTTGCTCTGGTCGGCGTTCTCACTGGCCGCGGTCTGGGCGAACGCGAATGTGGCAGCGCAAATCACTACGGCAGCAACAAATGGCTTCATCCTTTACCTCCCCCCGGAACTGCCCGCGCACAGGCCTTCGAGCAGGCACTACATAGGAAATACCCCAAGTGGCCGGCAGTCAAGAGCCCGGGCAAAATAGCAGTGAAAAAACACCTTCTCAGCAAACATCCAACCAGTCTTAACCACAGAGGACACGAAGGGCACAGAGGGAAAAACAATCAAAGGCAGGCACACCCGGTTTTATCTATTTTCCGACCTACGCCGAAGCAAGAAAGAAAAGAAGAAAGTGCAAGACTTAGCCTTAGCAATCAAAACCTGCGTGTGCTTTGTGTCCTCTGTGGTTCAGGTTTTGAGGCAGGCCAGAAAAAAAGCGGGGCCGAGATTGTGACCCTTCATCAATCCCGACCCCGTCTCCCAGGTTCTGTGGTAGGTGAGTGCAGTATGGGGTCGGGAAGAAAAAGCAACAAGGTTACCAAGGGGAGGTGTCCTTGGTAACTCCCGCTATTTCGCCGTTACCAGCGAATGCGTGATGGCGTGCACCGAGAGCGCAATGCGATTCTGTACCCCCACCTTGCGCATCAGTTTGGCTACGTGCGCCTTCACTGTGCGCTCCTCAATGCCCAGCGCCGCCCCGATCTCCTTGTTGGAACGGCCCGCCACCAGCATTTCCAGCACTTCTTTTTCGCGGTCGGTAAAGGTGACCCGGCCGGCGGGGAAAATACGCCCCGGCGAAGAACTGACCCGCTCAATAAACATAGAGAGTACGCGGCGCGGCGCCCACACCGAGCCCTGGTTGACGATGCGGATAGCCTGCGTGAATTCCGCCGGCGCTGCCGCCTCATCCACGTATCCCTTGGCGCCTGCGGCTATGGCCTTGAGAATGGTCTCGTCGTCCGCTCCCGAGCCGGTCACAATGATGCGCAGGTCGGGGCGGGCGGCCTTCAGGCTGGCCATCACGTCGAACAGGTTAGGTCCGCCGCGGCTGCCCAGCAGCACCAGGTCAATTCCCTCCTGGTGCGCCAACTCGGCCACGCTCGATGAGACGAGTTCAAAATCCGGCTCGGAATCAAACAGGGCGCGGAAGCCTACAAAGCGCAGGGGATCGCTTTCCACCACGGCGATGCGTATGTGCGGTTTCTTCGCCGGTTTTGCCGCCGGTTTCATAGTTTATCCTTCTGGGGGTTGGCGCTAGCATAGCTGTATTTGTTGAACTTGGAAAGAGGACGGAACTCCCTCGGGCAATATACGCCGCATTAAAATGGTAGGAGGATGGAATCGGGGCAAAAATCATGAACCGAGGTCCCAAGCTAGTTTTCGCGATTTTTCTCAGTTTTCTGGCCACCAGCCTGGTGAACGTGGCTGCCGGAGCCCAGACCGAATCGCCGGCCACACCGGCCGCCGCCCAGACCACTTATCAGCCCAAATTCCGCGGCGACCCCGCCAAGTCGGAGGCGGAATACCTGATACTGGGCTACATGCGCACCGTTACCCGGGCGGAGAAGGTCTACTTCAAACGGCACAACGAGTACGCTCCCTCGTTGCTCACGCTGGCTGGAACCGCCTCTTTCACCAGGCGCATGGCCCACGACACCCAGCGCGGCGACTACGCGATCCATTACCGGGGTAAGAAGGATACTTATATCCTCGTGGCTACCCCGCTGCAGATTGGCCCTGACCACCGGGCCTTCTACGCCGATGAGGATGGCAAGCTTCGGGTGGAAGAGGATAAGCCGGCAGGCCCCAAGTCGCCACTTCTGAAGTAAGTGCTCAGCTGGCGCCGACCGGGCGAATATCCACTGCCCGGCCCTTGCGGAAGGTTATTTCCACGGGTTTGCCGCCGTTGGGGAATTGCACCGTCTTCACATCGGAATCCTCGGAAGGCTGCGGCACGCCCATGCCCAGGGCAAAGCTCACCTGAATCTCATCCATGCCCGGCTTGGCCTGGTGCTGGTCAATGGCCTGCCACACTTCCTTGGGCCAAACGTTATAAAGCTGGTGCGGGTCCTGAATGAAGAATATTTCGTCAGAGTAAATCCGGTAGTTGCCTTCCTTGAGCACTCCGATGGGCACGGCATAGCTCTTCCTGCCTTTGTCGAACACGGCCAGTACCTGGCGCTGGTCACGCGCGCCTGGCGTGACGTCGGTGACCACGTCGCGGATGTTGAGTTTCTCAATGGGGCCGAGCAGGCCCGCGTCATGGGCAAAATCGGCGCCATGCCGAACCGGATTATAGGGATAGTAGTAGTACTTGTAGCCCTCCTTCACCCAAGCCGGCTGCTGCGTAAGTTGCCGCGCCGATTTCAGGTCATAAGGATAGAGCTTCTTGGGGACCACGTAGTATGTGGGATCAAGAGGGGGCGCAGTTTTTGCCTTGGCCTGCTGCGCCGACTCGTGGCGCTCACGAAAGATGATGACCAGACGAACCGCGGACGCGATGAGTGCTACCGCCAGCAACACCTGGATGTATTTGCGGGTTTCGGCTTTCATGTTGGAAGCGCAGTTGGTAGCTGGTGGTGGAAAAAACCCTACACCAGCTACCAATTACCAGCTGCCAGCTACAGGGGTTAAGGTCTTATTCCCATCCACCTAGGACATTCCCTCAATTCTCCTTGGGCTCGGGTAGGGGCAGAATAAGCTTACTTTTGCCCCAAAATCCAATCTAATCCGTTCCCGCTTTTGCACAAAATCCTGGGGGAAACGATGCAAGGGAGGGAACGTGGGTTGGGAACACTCCCCGGCAGCCGCGAGCTGCCGGGGAGTTTGTTTTTTGGCTGTCGGCCTTGGCCATTGGCTCTTAGCCAGTGGCTAGAGGCTAGCAGCTCGCAACTGCTACTCCGTCACCATGTCTCGCCAGGCTCGGCCGCCGCTGCGCGCCGCCTCCTCCGCCACCCGCTCACCGATGGCCGACAACGCCGAGAAGATGCGCACCCCGCGGTCAATGTAGACCGGGGCGTCCTGCCAGATAGTTTCAAAGGCTTCCGGGTGCTCCGAGGCCAAGACTGCCAGCCCGGCCGCCGCCACGATCATGCCCGGGGCTTTGCGCCCACCCAATAGGAGCAGAGCGCCTGCTCCCAGGGAACCGAAAATCACTGCCCGCTTCCAGCCTTGCATTCCTGCCTCCAGCCCCGCCCGGCTCCGCCGCTAATGGACAGCCGAGAGGATATCATGGCTTCTCTCGAAAAAGTCCTGCACTGGTTAGAGCCGCACGGCTGCCTTGCTGTTGCTCGGAGGCTTGCCCCACCCGCTCTTTACAGGGCATGTAAACTGAAGCGCTTTATCCCGGGAGGAACCTTGTCGCGAAAAGTTCGTAGTGCACCTTGCCTCATGTCGCTAGTCGTTTTCTTTGCCGCCGCCGCACTCGCCCAGAACCCGTCCCGGGCACGGGATTTGGGGGTTCCCTTTGACGGCACTCCGGGGCCGCTCAACGCCATTACCGACGTTGCCGGTGTGCAGGTGGGCAACACCACCCTGATTTCCGGCAGCGGGGCTTTAAAAGTGGGCGTGGGCCCGGTACGCACCGGCGTGACCGCCGTCCTGCCTCGCGGGCGCGATAACAGTGACCCCGTTTTCGCCGGATGGTTTACCGAAAACGGCAACGGAGAGATGACCGGCACCACCTGGGTAGAAGAATCCGGCTTCCTCGAGGGACCGGTGATGATCACCAACACCCACAGCGTCGGCGTGGTGCGCGATGCCGTCATCGCCTGGCGGGTCAAGCACGGCCAGCCCAAGCAATCGGAGTACTGGTGGTCGCTGCCAGTGGTGGCGGAAACATGGGACGGCTGGCTGAATGACACCAACGGCTTTCATGTCCACCCCGAAGACGTGTTCCACGCCATTGACAGCGCCCGCGGCGGCCCCGTGCCCGAAGGCAATGTGGGCGGCGGCACGGGCATGATCTGCTACGAATTCAAAGGCGGCATTGGCACTGCTTCCCGGCGCCTGCCCGCCAAGGAGGGCGGCTACACCGTGGGCGTGCTGCTGCAGTGTAACCACGGCGAGCGTTCCCAACTGCGCATCGCCGGAGTGCCCGTAGGTAAGGAGATCACCCAGAACCCAGTGTGGGCCAGCGCCGCCTCTCCCGCCCGCGACATGGGCTCCATCATCGTGGTGGTAGCCACCGACGCCCCGCTGTTGCCCCATCAGCTCAAGCGCGTCGCCAAGCGGGTTACCCTGGGGCTGGGTCGCAACGGAGCCATCGCCGGCAACGGCTCGGGCGACATCTTCATTGCCTTCTCGACTGCCAACCCGGGCGCGTTCAACTATTCCAAAATTACGCATCCTGCCATGATGGCCAACGACCAGCTCAATACCCTGTTTGAAGCCACGGTGCAGGCGGTGGAGGAAGCCGAGGTCAATGCCTTGGTCGCCGCTAAGACCATGGTCGGCCGCGACGGCCACACCGCGGTCGCCCTGCCTCACGAGGAACTGCGCGCAGTATTGAAGAAGTACAATCGGCTGCAGAAGGTTGGGGAGAAAGAATAAAAGCAGGTCCTTCGCTGCGCTCAGGATGACAAATCAAAGAGTACTGCCCACAGAGAAAGTGTGAGTATTGCCTACGGAGAAAATGTGTTGCAAATAAGAAATTATTGAGATTGTCATCCTAAAGGTCGTGCGACCGGTCCCGCTCTGCGGGAGAGGAAGCGCAGCGAAGGACCTGGTGTTATCTTTACGATGCTGCTCGTACTTTCTTCCCGGAAACCTCCGTGAACGCCTGCTCCAGCACATCCAGCGCGCGGTCCAGTTGCTGGCGGGAGATGACCAGCGGCGGCTGCATGCGCACTACGTTGCCGTAAACTCCGCCAACCCCAATCAGCACGCCCTCCCTCAGGCAGAAATCGCGCACGGCCTCGGCTTCGGCGGCGGCGGGCGTGAGCGCCGCGTCTTTGACCAGTTCGATGCCGATCATCAGCCCCAGGCCGCGCACGTCGCCGATAAGCGGCGTGTGCTTCTGAAGGGCCTTCAGCCGCTCCATGGGATAGGCGCCGCTCTCGCGCGAGCGCTGGCACAACTTCTCTTCCTCCATCACCTGAATATTGGCCAGAGCGGCGGCGCAGGACACGGGATTCCCCCCGAAGGTGGAAAGATGGTCACCGGGGGTGAAGGCGGCGGCAATCTCGGGGCGGGTGGTGAAGGCGCTGAGCGGAAAACCGTCGGCAATGCCCTTGGCGGTCACCAGGATGTCGGGGTTCACGCCGTAGTGCTCAATGGCGAACATCTTTCCCGTGCGGGCAAAGCCACTCTGCACTTCGTCAGCAATGAAAAGAATCTTGTGGGCGTCCAGCACCTTCTTGATTTCGCGAAAATAATTTGCCGGGGGCACGATGATGCCGCCCTCGCCCATCACCGGCTCGGCAATGAACGCAGCCACATCGTTGGAGGTGCTGTAACGAATGGCATCGTCCAGCGTCTGCGCCCACTGGCGCACGGCTTCATCGGGATCGTCCCGCCAGGGTGACCGGAAGAGATAGGGTGCGGGCAGGAAGGCCACTCCTGGCGCATAGGGCCCGCCGCGCTTCTTGCGTCCGTAGTTCCCGGTCACGCTGAGCGCGCCCCAACTGCGGCCGTGGAAGCTCATCTGCAGCGAAAGATACTCGTGCTTGCCGGTGTAAAGGCGAGCCAGCTTGAGCGCGCCTTCAATGGCCTCGGCGCCGCCATTGCCAAAGAAGGTCTTGGTCAGACCCCGCGGCATGATCTGCGCCATCTTTTCCGCCAAGTCGGCGGTGGGTTGCGAGTGGTAGATGTAGGAAGCACAGTGCACCAATTTATCCATCTGCGCCTTGGCGGCAGCAATCACCTTGGGATGGTTGTGCCCGGCGTTAACCACGCTAATGCCGGCGAAGCAGTCCACGTACTCGCGCCCGTTCACATCACTCACGGTGGCGCCGGAGGCGCGCTCCACAACCACCGGCTGAATGGATTTCATGAAGCTGGTGATGACGTAGTCGGAGTATTTCTGGATGGTATTGGACATGATCTCCCCGGTCGAAGGCACAACCCTATGGCCTGCACAAAGGTCTCACAGCTTCAGGTCAACCGCCAGCCATCGACCGTCAGCCGTCGACCGCCGACGTTTTTAGAACTTCCTGCTGTGCTCTTTAGCCCAGCGCTCAATTACGATCTTCTTGTCGGTGTAGAACTCGATGGCATCGTTGCCCTGAGCGTGCACCGTGCCGAAGAAGCTCTCTTTCCAGCCGCTGAAAGCAAAATAGGCCATGGGCGCGGCCACGCCGATGTTGATGCCGATGTTGCCGGCGGGCGCCTCGTAGCGGAATTTGCGCGCCGCCGCGCCGCTGGAGGTGAACAGCGACGCCTGGTTGCCGTAGGGGCTGCGCGCCAGGAAAGCGAGCGCCTCGTCAATATCGTTGGCTGGGACCAGGCTGAGCACGGGACCGAAAATCTCCGTATCCGCCAGCGAACTGTCGGTGCGCACGCCATCGAGCACTGTGGGGCGCACAAAATTCCCGGATTCGTATTTCGCAACGCGCGGATTGCGGCCATCCACCATTACCTTGGCGCCCTCCCCCGCTCCCTTCGCAATCAGCGACTCGATCCGTGCCTTGCTGTCCTTGGTGATCACCGGTCCCATCTGCACTCCCGAATCCAGGCCGAAGCCCACGCGCAGCGACGCGGCATTATCGGCGATGGCTTCGCGGAAGGCTTTATGCGCCTCTCCCACGGTGACGGCGACCGAGACCGCCAGGCAGCGCTGCCCGGCGCAGCCAAAGGCGCTGTCGCTGATAATGTTCGTGGCCTGCTGCATGTCGGCATCGGGCAGCACGATCACGTGGTTCTTGGCGCCCCCCTGGCACTGCAGGCGCTTGCCTGCCTGCGCTCCGCGGGCGTAGATGTATCTCGCCACCGGCGTGGAGCCCACAAAGCTGATAGCGCGCACTGTGGGATGGTCCAGAAGCGCGTCCACCGCCTCTTTGCCGCCATTCACCAGGTTCAGTACGCCAGGAGGCAATCCCAGCGCTTCCATCATTTCAAACGTCCGCTGGCTGCTGAGCGGCACCCGTTCCGAAGGCTTCAGCACAAAGGTGTTGCCGCACGCAATTGCATAAGGCAGAAACCAGAACGGAATCATCAACGGAAAATTAAAAGGCGCGATGGCCGCTACCACTCCCAGCGGTTGCCGGATCATGGTCTCGTCTATGCCGCGGGCCACGTCTTCCAGCATGCGCCCCTGCATCATGGTGGGAATGCCGCAGGCCACCTCTACGTTTTCAATGGCGCGCCGCAACTCGCCCTTGGCCTCGCCCACCGTCTTGCCGTTTTCCAGCGTGATGGTGCGCGCCAGGTCGTCAACATGTTCTTCCAGCAGATTTTTCAGCTTGAACAGGTACTGGATGCGGTCTTCCGGCGGGGTGCGCCGCCAGTCGGGAAAAGCGCGCGCCGCCGCCTGCACCGCCGCATCCACCTCCGCTGCCGTCGAAAGCGGCACCTGGCCGAGAACTTCGTTGTTTGCGGGGTTAATGACGTCCCGATGCTCGGTGGATGTGGAAGCTTGCCACCGGCCATTGATGTAGTTGCGAACCGTGGTTTGGGTTGGTGCTGCGATGCTCATAATCTCTCGCTTCTACGAAAATCTCACGCTACTAGGAGGCTGGGTGGAGACGTTGCGTGCAATGTTTCCGAACCCGATGCGGAAACGAAACGTAACAAGTTACGTCTCTACCCATGAACCTGGCAAGCTACGAACGGCAGCAACCCACGGGAAATCAGCTCACACCGTCTGCACGGCAACCCCTCGTGACTGTAACACTGCCTGCAGCGCCGCTTCCAGCACGCCCAGAGCCTCCTCAAGCTGCTCGTCAGTCATGACCAGCGGCATGAGCAGTCGGATGACATTGCCGTAGGAGCCCGCTGAAAGCACGATCACACCGTGCTCATAACAGTAGCGCACAATTTCCTTGGTCTCGCTGGCCGCCGGCTCTCGCGATTGGCGCGAGCGCACCAGTTCCATGGCCTGCATGCCGCCCAGGCCGCGGATCTCGCCGATTTGCGGCCACTGCTGCTGCCAGCGTCGGGCGCGCTGCGCAAAGCCCTCGCCCAGTTGCTTGGCGCGGGCGCAAAGGCTGTCCTGTTCGAACGCATCCAGCACCGCCAGTCCGGCTTCCACGCAAACGGGGTTCCCCCCGAAGGTGCCGCCTAGAGCGCCTTCGCCGGCGGCATCCATAATTTCCGCCCGGCCGGTCAACGCCCCCAGGGGCAGACCGCCGCCCAGCGACTTGGCGGTGACCAGCAGGTCGGGTTCGATGCCGTAGCGCTCGCACGCGAACAGCGCGCCCGTACGTCCAAAGCCTGTCTGCACCTCGTCGGCAATGAACAGGATGCCGTGCTTGCGGCAGATCTCCACCACTATGCGGAAAAATTCCGGCGGCGGGGTTACGAAACCGCCTTCTCCCAACACCGGCTCGGCAATCACCGCCGCTACAGATTCAGCTGCCACCACCCGCTTGAAGCTGTCTTCCAGGTGGTGGGCGCAATAGACGCCGCACTCTGGATACTTCAGGGAATACGAGCAGCGATAACAGTAAGCGAAGGGAACGCGGTACACGTCCCCGGGAAAAGGTTCGAAGCCAGCCTTGTAGGGATGCGTTTTGCTGGTCAGGGCCATGGTCATCATGGTGCGCCCGTGGAAGGCATCCTCAAACGCGATAATGGCCGGCCGCCTGGTGTAGGCACGCGCCACCTTGACCGCATTCTCCACCGCTTCCGCGCCGCTGTTTAAGAAGAAAGTCTTCTTGCGAAACTTTCCCGGCGCCAGCTCGTTCATTCGTTCCGCCAGGCGAACATAACTCTCATACGGCAGCACCTGAAAGCAGGTGTGCATGTGGCGGTCCACCTGGGCGTGAATGGCCTGCACCACGCCGGGCGAGCGGTGTCCCACGTTCAGGCAGCCAATGCCCCCGGCCAGGTCAAGATAGCGGTTGCCGTCCACATCTTCCAGCAATGCGCCATTGGCCTTCGCTACATAGATCGGCGTACCCAGGTAAATGCCGCGCGGAACCGCCTCCGACCGCCGCCCCATCAATTCCCGCGAGCGTGGGCCCGGAACTGCCGTTCGTAACTGAATCGCCCCCATTTCAGCTGTACCATCCTATTGGCTGTTCGTTCAGGTTGATGTGGACCTGCTTGGTTTCCAGGTACTCCTCGATACCCCACGGCCCCAGTTCGCGCCCGAATCCCGACTGCTTGTAACCGCCCCAGGGCGCTTCCACGTAGGTAGGCTGCATGTGGTTCACCCACACAATGCCCGCGCGCAGGGCTTTGACCGCGCGCATGGCCTTGAAGATGTCGCGCGTCCATACCGCCGCCGCCAGGCCATAGGGCGTGTCGTTGGCGATCTTCATGGCTTCGGCCTCGTCCTTGAAGGGAATGACCGCTGCCACAGGACCAAAAATTTCTTCGCGCGCGATTTTGGCGCTGTTGTTCACGTCGTAAAAGATGGTCGGCTCCACGTAGTAGCCCTTGCCGATGCTGGCAGGGCGCCCGCCCCCAGCGGCCAGCTTAGCTTCCTTCTTGCCCGCCTCCTGGTAGCCCCGCACGCGGTCATATTGCTCTTTGCTGACCAGCGGGCCCATCTTGGTTTCGCGTTCCAGCGGCGGCCCCAGGCGGATTGTTTTTGCCTTTGCCGCCATGGCATCCACGAACTTCGAGTAGATGGACTTCTCCACCAGAATACGGCTGCCGGCGGAACAAACCTCGCCCTGGTTGACGAACACGCCGAACAGCGCGCCATCAATGGCAGCTTCGAAGTCGGCATCGCCGAAAAAGATATTCGGCGACTTCCCGCCCAGCTCCAGCGTGACCCGCTTCACGGTGTCGGCGGCCATCTTCACGATCTGCTTGCCGACAGCGGCGCTGCCGGTGAAGGCGATCTTGTCCACATCGGCGTGGGTGACCAACGGCGCTCCCGCGGCCTCGCCAAACCCGGTCACGATGTTGACCACGCCCGGCGGCAGGCCAATATCGGAGAACCAGTCAGCCATCTCCAGTACCGTAAGCGGCGTCTGTTCGGCGGGCTTGAGCACGCAGGCGCAGCCGGCGGCCAGCGCCGGCGCCAGCTTCCATGCCGCCATCAGCAATGGATAATTCCAGGGGATGATCTGCCCGGCCACGCCTACCGGCTCCTTCATGGAGAGGCTGAGCGCGTTGTCCGGCACCGGGTTCACGTAACCGACCACCTTGGTAGCCAGGCCGCCATAGTATTCGAAACAGGTGGCCACATCGGCGATGTCGTACTCCGCCTCCACGATGGGCTTGCCGGTGTTGCGGCACTCCAGTTCCGCCAGCATGGCGGCTTCCTTGCGCACACGTTCCGCCAGGCGAAATAGGACGCGGCCGCGCTCCTGGGCGGTGGTGCCGCGCCAGGGACCATCGTCGAAGGCGCTGCGTGCGGCTTTGACCGCGCGGTCTACGTCCTTGCTGTTAGCGTCGGGAGCGTAGGCGATTACCTCCTCGGTGGAAGGATCGTAAACCGGAAATGTCTTTCCGCTGGCGCTGTCTACCCACTCGCCATTGATGTACATCTGGTAGCTGCGAACATTAGGTCTGATTGCGGTTGCCATAACAACCTCCTGCGGCCCTCAGGGGCTAAAGCCCTTTGATCAGGCGCATCTAGCGGCACGGCTGAAGCCCTGCCCCTGCGAAAAGTAGACTACACATTTGCCGCCTGGCGCAGTGCTTTGCGGCGCCCGTATACATAGAAGAAGAACGCCGCCAGCCCGATAAAGAACAGCGTTCCCCCAAACATCCAAACTTCATACGACCACACTGACGTAATCTGCTGCGCCGGGAAAAACACCATCACGATGCCCAGGGTGGTGGTTAGCAGTCCGCTCAACCCGGCCGCCACCAGCGTGGTTCGGCTGTAATAAGTCCTGGCCCCGCGATTGGCCGCAATTTTGAGCAGCGCGCCAAAGACGTACAGAAACGGAATTAACTGCAGCACTACTGCCAGGGAGAGCAGCTTCTGAAAGCTCTCCTGCACGCCGGAACTGGAGAAGGTCAGCACCACCAGCACGGCCGATACTGCCGCGTGCACGATCAGCGCGGCGTACGGAGTGTGATACCGGGGGTGAACTTTTCCCAGCCAGGAAGGCAAGTAGGAATCCAGGCCAGCTACGAACGGAATACGCGCCGAACCCGCCAGCCACGCCGAACCGATGCCGGCGATAGAAATGCTCAGCATCAGCGCGAAAGCGGGAATAATCCAGCTTACGCCTACCCGCGCCGCCAGATGGCTCACCGCCTGCACAATGCCCTGGAGCACGTTGATGTCGCGTTTGTCCACGGCGATCAGCAGGGTCAGCGTGGCCCCGATATACAGCGCGCCGGAGATAATACCTCCCCAGGCCACGGCTCCCGGCATGGTGCGCCTGGGCTCGTGAATTTCGTCGCCCATCACCGAGGCCAGTTCCAGTCCCACCAGCCCGAAGCAGATCACTCCGAAGGCGTTCATTACAAAGCGGGGGTTGGCGGGAATGCGGAAATCCGCCGCGCTCACCGTGGTTCCGAAATGCAGCCAGACCACCGCGCCCAACCCGATCAGGGTGGCGGCGGCCACGAACGTTCCCACCGCGCCAATATTGTTAATCCACTTGCCTACCCCCAGGCCAATAATGTTCAGCACCACCAGCACGGCAAACAGCGCCAGCGAGGCGCCCAGGGCGAATACCTTGCTGTCGGCCAGTCCGGCGTGGCCCGGCCCCAGCACGTACACCGATACGCCCACGAAGTACAACATCACCGTGGGCACGTACATCATGTTGTTAGTCCAATAGCACCAGCCGGAGAGGAAACCGTGGAAGTCGCCAAAAATTTCCTTGGCCCACAGATAGACTCCCCCTTCGCCCGGAAAGTGCTGTGAAAGTTCAATGACGGCGATCCCCTGCGGCCAGAAGAACAGCAGCAGCGAAACCACCCACAGCCACACCGTAACACCGCCGTTGGCGGCGATGGAGGGCACCACGTTGAGGTTGAACACCGCCACCACGAACAGCAACACCAGGTCCCAGCGCCCCAGCACCCGTTTCAGATGCGGGGCGCCGGCCTCGATGTTCGGTTCCGCGGTGTTAGTGGCCGATGACAACTGTCAACTCCTAAGCCGAGCGCGCAGCAGCGGCAAAGCGCTCCTGTTGCGCCTCGGCCAGCACCGGGGCGACGTCCGCAAATGCGGCCAAGTGTTTGTCTATATCAGCTTCCGTATGCTGCACGCTGATGGTCCACTGCTCATCCCACCAGTACGGCTGCGCCATGACTCCGCGGTTGACCATGCCGAACCAGTAATGCCGCCACAGGTCAACGTCAATCGTCGTCCAATCGCGGTAGTTGCGGATCTCCTGCGGATAGAGCATCAGCACGCCGTTAGCGCCCGCTTGTGCCACGTATCCCTGCAATCCCACCTTGGCGACGGTTCGGCGATAACCATCCGTCAATTTCTTGCTGAGCTTGTCCACGTGGGCGTAGTTCTCCCGCGTGAGCACTTCGCGGAACGTTGCCAGCCCCGCCGCCATGGATACAGGGTTTGTGTTGTACGTTCCCCCGTGAAAGACCTTGTGCTGCGATATCAGGTCCATCACCGAAGGATGCGCGCCGAAAGCCGCCAGCGGCAACCCGCCGCCGATGGACTTGGCCAGGCAAATCATGTCGGGCCGCACGCCAAAATATTCCGAGGCGCCACCCCAACCAATCTTCGCACCGGTTTTCACTTCGTCGAAAATGAGCAGCGCGCCCTGCTTGTCGCACAGGTCTCTCAAACCCTGCAGGAAGCCCGGACGCGGCATGCACATCCCGACGTTCATCAGGATGGGCTCGAGAATCACCGCGGCAATCTGGTCGCGATTCTCCTTGAACCGCCGCTCCACGCTGTTCAGGTCATTGAACGTGGCCACCAGAACATCGGCAATGCTGGCCTTGGGCACACCCAGTCCCCCGGGCACCGAGGCCGGCGCGCTCACGTCGCCGAATTCCGGCGCATGCGGCTTCACGCTGACCAGCGCCGTGTCATGCAGGCCATGGTAGGCGCCTTCAAATTTGATGACCTTGTCCCGGCCGGTTGCGGCGCGCGCCAGCCGAATGGCGTGCATGGTGGCTTCGGTTCCACTGGAACCAAACCGCACCATCTCCACTGGGAAGCGCTGGCAAATCTCTTCCGCCAGTTGCCATTCCATGTCATGCGGCATGCCGAACATGGTGCCCAGCTTGAGCCGCGACTCCACCGCCTTCATGACCGCGGGATGGCAATGCCCCGCCATCAGCGCGCCAAAGCAGAGGTTGTGGTCAATGTAGTCATTCCCATCCAGATCGCGGAAATGCGAGCCCTGCCCCTCTTTCACGAAAATCGGGTAGGGATCGTAGGCGCGGTAGTTGCTGGCCACACCCAGCGGAATGCGCTTCAGGTTCTTCTTATGGGCTTCCGCAGACTTAGGCGTGCGCCTCTCAAACGTTTCTAGTTCTTTGCGCAATGCTTCATACACGATTTGTAATTCCTTTCGCTGTCGCGAAGAGTAACTGCTAAACGCACCAATGCCGGGGCGTCGCACAATGCGGCTCCCCGGCTTTAATTCTAGAAGATGTACTTCAAAGCGAACTGCAGCAGCCTCGGATCGCGTGCCTGGGTGACTTGGCCGAACTGCGACCCATCGGAAGTGTTGCCATCCGGCGTGAAAAACTGCGTGTGGTTGAAGAGATTGAAGAACTCCGCGCGGAAATCAAGGCGCTTTGTCTCCGACAAGGGAATCGTCTTCAGAATGGCAAAATCTGTCTGGCTGATGTGTGGCCCGCAACAAACGGTGCGGCGGGCGTTACCAAGACTGCCGAACAATGTCGGATCGTAACATCCGAATACCGCGCCTGCCGTACAGGGCGGCTGAGAGCTATCGGATGCATTCTCCGTGAAGCTATTGGGGTCAAAAAAGTAGTTGCCGTTCGACTGCGGCCGCATAGTCCGGAACGGCGCAATCTGATTGGGTTGACCCGGCAGTTCGAAATCGAAGCTGTACATCAGCTCGTTATCCGCCAGCGACTGGATACGAATCGGAAATCCAGTCTGAAAAGTGGTGATTCCGGAAAGGGACCAGCCGTTGATCACCTTGCCCACGGCCCCGCTGTGATGCTGAATGGGCAGATCCCAGTAATAGCTGAATACAATTCGGTGCCGCGCATCGAAGTTCGACAGCGACCGGCTGCGGCGGGGATCAATCGGGTTCAGGATCCCCTCGAAGCTCGAAGCTTCATCGAAGGACTTGCTGAACGTGTAAGCAGCGGTGAACTGAAGCCCATGCGCAAAGCGTTTGTCGAGGGATGCCTGCAATGAGTTATATGCCGAATTGGCGATTGTATCCTGAGCAAAAATGCTGCTGAAGACGGGGATGCCGTCCGCAGGACAGCCAATCCCGGTCAGCGGATCGCATTGTGGAGAGGAGTAACGACGTAGCCCCACAAGAGTAATGCCGTTTGGACCAACCGTGGTTCCAGCTGGGATAACGGAATTATTCTGGGCGTAAGGCAGATGAAAATCCACTGGAAGAATGGTTCCTCCGGGGATGAAGAAGGTACTGTCAGCAAAGTACTGGCCGCACGTGCCGTCGCCAAGCACTGCGTTCAGATCCAGGCAGGTCTGGGGATTTCCATAGTTAAGATCGTGGGTTGCCAAAAGACGATGGCCCTGAGACCCTACATAGCCGACTTGCAGTTTCAGATCTCTGGCCAGCTCACGCTCGATCGTGAGGTTGTATTGCGCGGAATACTGATTTCGCATTTTCGGCTGAAACTGGCCGAAGAGCAGAATGGGGCGGAACATCCCCCAGTCCACCGGCTGCCCTCGTTGCGGATCCAGGAAACCGTCCTTGCCGCCGAGTGAGCTCAGGCCGAACGGATTGGGATAAGAAAAACTCCCGCTTTGGTCGAGAAAAGGAGTATTGAGGAAGGTGTTGAACGGGAAGGTGCTTCCGCCGAACGGTGGCTCGGCGCTGAACTGCTCCAGCACAAGCTGCTCAATCGGATTGTAGAACAGTCCCCATCCAGCCTTAATGGTGGTCTTGCCCGAACTCCCCGGACTCCAGGCGATTCCGATTCGCGGAGCAAAGGCTTTGTAATAGGTTTGCGTCAGGGCATTAGAAATGCCTGCATCTCCCGGGACAACGAGGCCCACCGGCGTCATTGAGGAACAGTCGGTGTTAACTGTGTTTTTGCATGGATACACCGAACTCACCTGTCCGGGGCGGAACGTTTGCACATGCTTGCTCACATCGGCAATTGGCGTATTTAATTCCCAGCGCAGGCCGTAATTCAACGTCAGGTTTGGTTTGATCTTCCAACTGTCCTGGGCAAATAGATACAGTCCCGTGCTGCGGACATTCTCCACTTGGGCCGAACCCTGCCCATAGGAACCGGGGAATCCGAGCAGGTAATCGGAAAACACTGTATCGCCAACCAGACTATTGGTCGATGTACCGTCCACAAAGAATTCGCCATTAACGTCGAAAAAGAGAGTCTGATCAAAGCGTTGGCGGCGAACATCGGCTCCGAATTTCAGAGAGTGGTTGCCAACAACTTTGGTGAGGTTGTCCGACCATTGGAACGAATTGCCGACCTGAGGCAGTTCGCCCTCGCCGTTATTGCCGATCGTGAATCCGCCGCTCACCTGAATGAAAGGAACTCCCTCAGCTGCGGCGCCCAGCCCGGGATGGATGCCCAAGCTGTTCGTTGCTGTGCCATCCCTGAAGCAAGGCACTGATCCCAGCACACTGGTGAGCCAAGAAGGAGCCGGTGGACAGGAGTCCTGCAATAAAGAAGTGCGCACCGGATGCTGGAAGGTTCTCTGCGCTTCGCGATTGTAGTTGAAGCGAAACTCGTTGACCGTGTTGTTGTTGATCGTCCAGGTATGGCTGAGGTTGTACTGCTGGAATCGTTCGTTGGTGATGGATCCGAAACCCGGTACGTTCGCGCCGGCAGCTTGAAACTGCGCAAAAGGCGAAACTACGTGGTGATCATCGAAATAATAGTAGAAGCTGAGATTTTGCCTGTCATTGAGCCGGTGATCGAGTCGCAGAGTGAACTGGTCACCGCGATCAGGCTGCACCGGGTTGGTCTGGATAACGTTGCTCCCTCCCTTTGGAACCGGAACAAATTGCAGCAGATCTACAGCAGTAGCATCCATGCACTCCAAGGGAATCTGGTTGTTTGGAAAGATGTCAGAGTAGTTGGCGCCGTCCTGGATCAAGCCTCCACCGATAGCAGTCACGGCTTGCTGACAGCCGGGTCGCTGACCGATTTGATTTCCCGGTTGTAACGCGTACGAACTATTCAAAACCCCTGCAAATTGAGATTCGGCGGAAAAATCCGCAACTATGTGTCCGTTCACTATATGCGACGGATCGGGCCGCTCCGCAGCGGTTGGCACGGTCACGGCTGGAGACGGGATTCCCTGACGAATGCGCCGTCCTTCATAGGACGTGAAGAAGAATGTTCGATCCTTCTTTATCGGCCCGCCGAAGGTCGCTCCGAACTGGTTCTGATTGAATTGCGGCTTGTCACATGGAATGCCCTGTAAGGCCGTAAAACAATAAGCATTAGCGTTAAGCTTCGTGTTCCGGAAGAACTCATATGCATCGCCGTGAAACTTGTTGGTCCCAGACTTCGTCACAACATTGACCACCGAACCGGAGTTGCGGCCATATTCGGCGTCGAAAGTATTGGTCAGAACGCGGAATTCCTGAATACTGTCAGGCGATGGCTGCACCGTCGGTAGATTCACGAACTGATCATTGGCGTCGCCGCCATTAACACTAAAATTGTTCGCACGCCCACGACCTCCGTTCACCGACACGGCCCCAGCTTTGTCGTTACCGTAGACGACTGAGTTGGCGGAACCGACGGTGGACATAACCCCGGGCTGCAGTTGCAAGAACTGGTAAGTATCACGGGCATTGAGCGGCAACTGGGTCATCGAGCGATCGTTCACAACCGACCCTAATTGCGTGCTGGTGGTATCCACCAGCGGCGCTTCCGAGGTCACTTCCACCACCTCCTGCGCCCCTCCCACCTGCATGATCATGTTCAGGGTGATGACCTGGTTGACCTGCAGAACCAGACCCTTTTTGATCGCCCTTTTGAAGCCGCTTTGCTCGTATTCCAGGCGGTAATTGCCCACGGCAACCGCCGGAAATTCATAGTTGCCGGCCTTGTCCGTCTGCGTGGTCTGGGTTACACCGGTCTGTTCATTCACCAGCTTCACCCGCACCCCTGAGAGCACAGCTCCGGTCGGATCGCTCACCTGACCGAGCATTCTGCCTCCAGTGGATTGACCGGTCAGATACAGTGGGAATGCGATTGCAAAACACAGCACCAACAGCCAGCTAAAGGCTTTGCGGGGATGCATGCAACCTCCAGACGCGGAAGAAGAGTTGAATTACTTGCCTTCAACAATGCGCTTGCAGGGACTTTAAACCTTGCTATAATCGCGCAAGGTTAGAGAACTTACCTCGGCCTGTCAAGCGAAAATATGCGTTCCCCGGGGCCCGACATCGCCTTTTCTCCCAAAACGAAAATGGATGGCGCTAAGCCCAAGCCTTACTTGAAAATCGGCGACGTCGCCCGCCTCGTAGGGGTCTCTCCCTCCGTCATCCGCTCGTGGGAAAGCCTGGGCCTGACCCGCCCGCAGCGCACCGCCAGCCGCTACCGCCTGTACAGCAGCGAAGATGTGAAATTGCTCAAAAAGGCCCGCTTTTTGCGCCGGGTGCGCGGCCTGAATGCGCCCGCCATCGTGCAGATGCTGAAGCGCAATGGCGTGCTCCGCACCTCGCCCGACGGCGCCGGCGGCGGCATCGGTCTGCGCCTGCGCAACCTGCGTCTGCGCCGTGACCTCTCCCTGGCTGCGGTGGCCGGCTCGGTCGGCATTTCTGTCGGCTTCCTCAGCGCCATCGAGCGTGGCCAGATGAGCGCCTCCATCGGCACCCTGCGCAAGCTGGCTCGTTTTTATAAAACCAACATTCTGGACTTCTTCGATCCCAGCGAGGCCAACACCCACCTGGTGCGTCCGGAAGGGCGCAAGGTCCTGGAAGCGGGCCCGGGTGTGCGTATGGAACTGCTGGCCTGGGGCAACGCCGTCATGGAACCGCACCTGTTCCGTATTGCGCCCAACGCGGGCAGCGGCGACTCCTACTCCCATGAAGGCGAGGAATTTCTCTATGTGCTCCGCGGCGAATTCAAAATCGCTCTCGAGAGCGAACAGTACCTGCTCAAGCCCGGCGACAGCTTCTATTTTGAAAGCGCCACTCCCCACACCTGGTCCAATCCTGGCAAATCGGAAACCTGGGTGTTGTGGGTAAATACGCCGCCAACTTTCTAGCGGCACGAGGACTACATGGAACCAATTCTTGAACAAGCGCAGCCGCCACGGTCCGCATTCCAACTTCGTTCTGCGCTCCAGATCTTTCTCCTGATCGCGCTCGCTGTCACCGCTCTGGCCCCCA
>Ga0075276_10000115_pt1 | contig 24480 bp, 20 predicted proteins | sample SF_Rice_5C_80N_4_FD_69770 | JGI IMG/M metagenome (GOLD analysis project Ga0075276, IMG submission 69770) | Rice paddy soil microbial communities from Twitchell Island, California, USA - SF_Rice_5C_80N_405 | ecosystem: Environmental > Terrestrial > Soil > Paddy field/soil | place: USA: Twitchell... | reverse complement strand
TGAGGGAGATCGCGAGACGCGGCAGCCGCGCCCGCTGATTAATTGTCGCCCAGCCCACTGCTTGAGTCAAATGTCGCCTCCGCGACATAAATCAGCTTCTCCAAACCGTTACGCCGTCCCTAATGAAGCGCTAACGCCGATCAACAGTTGTTAAATGCAACACCATGAAAAACATTGTCTTTCCTGCTTGACAGGGCTGCCGAGCCGGGCTAAGTTGCATCCCAAGTTTCGTGGGGTTTCACCAGCCGCCGATCGGCTTTCCGCTTCACCTGTAAAAAAAACTGTGCTCCGCGAGTCGCACATGCAATTGCGCTCCAGGCTTTTCGCCCTTGCTGTTTCTTTTGCTCTTTCTGCCGGACTGTGTCTTGCTGAGCAGCCCGGAGATTTCCCCTCTCACGAGCCGGTGACAGCGCCTAACATCGGCAAACTGTTGCGAAAAGCAACAGAGGGCGATACCGGTGCGCAATTTTTGCTCGGCCGTGCGTACGAAACCGGCAATGGAGCGCCTCAGGATTACTCCGAAGCGGCACGCTGGTACCTGCAGGCAGCCAATCGCGGCCGTGCGGAGGCACAAAACAACCTGGGCTCGCTATACGTACGCGGCCTGGGCGTACCCACTGACAATCAGCGTGCCAGCAACTGGTTCTCACGGGCGGCGGTGCAGCAGTACCCTCCCGCCGAATTCAATCTGGGGCTGCTGTATTCCCGCGGCCTGGGCGTGCGCAAGGACGGCGCCGAAGCCCTGCGCTGGTATCGCAAGTCAGCCGAGCGCGGCTACGCGGTGGCCCAGAACAACTTGGGCATCTTTTACCGCGAAGGCAATGGCGTTCCGGAAGATTGCAAGCAGGCGCTAGAGTGGTTCCGCAAAGCGGCCAAACAGGGCCTGGCGGAGGCGGAGTTTAACTTGGGAGCCCTTTACGAGAAGGGCTGTGATGCCTCCCCGGACTACAGCGAGGCGGCCAAATGGTACACTCGCGCCGCCCAGCACGGCACGCCCCAAGCGCAAAACAACCTGGCCTACCTGTACAGCGAGGGTAAGGGAGTGCCGGCCAGCGACGCCGAAGCCAGCAAATGGTTTCAGTTGGCCGCGGAACAGGACTTCCCTGCCGCCCAGGCCAACCTGGGCGTGATGTATCTGCACGGCCTGGGAGTACAGCGCGATACGGCAACCGCTTATATGTGGCTGACCCTGGCAGGCAACGCCGGCAAGCGCGTGCTGAGCCATCTGCAAGTGCCCATGGAAATGGTGAGGGCAGCGCGTCGGCGCGCCGTGGCCTGGCAGGTAGAGCATCGCAATCCCTCCGGTCTGAGGGACGCAGAGAATCCGCAAGGGTTGCTGCCCTAGGCGCTGGTTGAGCTGCTGATTCGTTTCCTTTTGTTTTTTTTAGCGTCGGCGGGAAATCCGCTGTTGTCTCTTATAGGCCCTCCCTCCTGGAAACCACAGTCGTTTTAGCCGCTGAAAATGCGGCTTTTTTCCTGTGTCCGGTAATCCACCCCCCTGGTTGTCACCACGAGAGGTGACCTGAATCACCGCTCGCTTCCCTATTCGGAACTATAAATGGGGACGATTCGCGGGGCGTATTTTCCATGCGAATTCGTGCGCCCAGGAACTGTGCACCCTCCGCAACGCGCTCGTATTACTGGAGGTTTTTCCATGAGAAAGTTCTTATGTGCTTTGGGGCTATTTTCCATTTTTATCCTGATTACGCCGCTGGCGATGCCACAGTCGCTCACTTCGGGTGATATCTCAGGTACCGTGTCGGATCCCAGCGGGGCGGTGATCAAGGATGCCATCGTCAACCTCAAGAGCCTGGATACAGGCGCCACCCAAACCACCGCCACGGGCGACACTGGCATGTATCGTTTTTCCCTGCTCAGACCGGGCCGTTACAGCGTAAAGGTCACACAACAGGGTTTCCAGGGAGCAGAGCGGCAGGTGAGCGTCAACATCGGCCAGATCGCCACTACCAACTTCACCTTAGCCGTAGGTACGGCTACGGAACTTGTCGAGGTCACGGGGGCGCTGCCGATAGTCAACACCGAAAGCGCTGCCGCCGCGACTGCCTTTGATCAACGCTCGGTTACCGACCTGCCCAATCCGGGTGGCGATCTCTCGAACATCGCCCAGATGGCACCCGGGGTCACCATGAACACTTCGTCAGGTTACGGCAACTTCACCGCCAATGGCATGCCGGCTACTGCGAACCTGTTCACCGTGAACGGCGAAAACAATATGGACCCGTACTTCAACATCAACAACACGGGCGCTACGAACCTCACCCTGGGGCTGAATGAAATCCAGGAAGCCACGGTGGTAACCAATGCTTACGGCGGCCAGTACGGGCAGCTAGCGGGCGCGCAGGTGAACTACATCACCAAGGCCGGGACGAACACCTTCCACGGCAGCGCCAAGTACCTGTGGAACGGGCGCATCATGAATGCCAATGACTGGTTTGCCAACAATCAGGGCTCGGCGCGTCCCTTTGCCAACAACAACCAGTGGGGAGCGGACTTCGGCGGCCCGATTAAAAAGGACAAAACCTTTTTCTACGTGAATACTGAGGGCATTCGGTACGTGCTGCCGACGGTGCAAAACACCTACATTCCCTCGCCACAACTTACCAGCTCGGTGCTGGCCAACATAGCCACGACCCAACCAAACTCGTTGCCACTGTACCAAAAGCTATTCGACCTGTGGGGCAAGCCCAACACACCGGGAGCGCAGAATGCTACTCCCGTTGCAGGCAGTTGCGGTGATTTGATAGGTCGCTTTGGATTCACCGACACCTCAGCCTGCGCGCTGAACTTCTCCGCCACTCCGAACTCCATGTCCAAAGAGTGGATCATCAGCGGCAGGCTCGACCACAACTTCAGCGACAATGACAAAGTATTCTTCCGTTTCCGCCGGGATAACGGGCTGCAGCCCACTTACACCGATCCGGTCCAGTCGGCCTTTAATGCCTCCAGCGAGCAGCCCTCCTATGACGGGCAAACGCAGTGGACGCATATTTTCAGCGGCAACATGACCAACCAGTTCATCGCGGCGGGTACCTATTACTCCGCCATTTTCAAACAGAATCAGGAGCAGGTGAACGCACTGTTCCCCTACACTATCTTTTGGCAAGGTGAGATTTTCTCCCAGATCGCCAATCCCACCTACCTGCCCGGCTCCATCTTTGACACTTACGGTTTTCCCCAGGGTCGCAACGTCACTCAGTACCAACTGATTGATGACCTTTCGATCGTGCACGGCAACCATACGTTGAAACTCGGCGGCAATTTCGCCCGCTACGATATGTCGGACTATACTGCTAGTGGGATGTACACGCATCCCCGTGCTTACTTTACGTCCCTGTCTGATTTTGCTGACGGCGTAGCCTACCGTTTCGTCAAGCGTTTCTCGACCCGCGAGTCTTTTCCTGTAGCCACCTACAACTTAGGCGTGTATGGGCAAGATGAATGGAAGGTCACGAAAGATCTGAAGCTGACTTTCGCGCTGCGCGCGGAGCATAACTCCAACCCGGTCTGTCAGGCTGACTGCTTCTCGTTGTTTACTGGGCCACTCCAGACCATGACCATCGGTCCTGATATCCCTTACAACCAGATGATCGACGCCGGACGGCACCAGATTTATCGGCAAACGGATGCGCTTAACCTGGCTCCGCGCTTCGGCTTCGTGTGGTCTCCCAGGGGCGACGATAAGACCGTCATCAGGGGTGGGTTTGGTATTTTCTACAACTCCTTGGCAGCTGGTGTGATGTATGACGACTTTACCAACTTCCCCAACATTGTTAACTCAAACGTTTACAGTACGGACACCGCCGGGCTGTGGGCTGACCCGACGACTGCCGGCTCGGCTTATATTGCCGGTGTCTCCGCCCAAGCTATAGCGAGCGGGTTTGCCAATGGAGCCAGCTATAACAGCTTGGTGGCATCCACTGGTGGACTGTTCAGGCCGCCGTCCTTCATGAACTTTGACAACACCATGCACACGCCGCGGTATCAGGAGTGGAACTTCCAAGTGCAGCGCGCGTTGGGTGCTGATATGTCCTTGACCCTGGGGTATGCTGGGATGCACGGTCTCCACATTCCGGTCGCCAACGGGGCCTTCAACGCCTGGGATCCGTATGGGCAGGGTGCCGGTTTTCCGTCGACCGTACCGTATCCAAACTTCGCAGGGGTCACCCAATACAGCACGGCGGCGGTTGCCAATTCCAACAACCTGACGGCCACTCTGCAACGGCGCTTCTCGCATGGAGTTTCTTTCCAGGCCAACTACACCTGGGGCCATGCTCTGGATGAGATCTCCAACGGAGGCATTGACCCCTATGGCAGCGACAGCTTGGCGGGGCAACTGAATCCCACCAGCCTGCGGGCCAATAACTATGGCAATGCTGACTATGACATCCGCCACAACTTCAGCGGTAACTTCGTGTGGGAACCTCCGTACAAGTTTGAAAATAAGATTGTGAACGGGTTCCTGGGAGGCTGGAACTTTTCTGGAACAATTTTTGCTCGTTCCGGCTTGCCTTACACGGTTCTCGACTCTAACACCTTCTTCCCCAACTACTGGACGGGAGTTATTCCCGGACAGCCGCTGGGGCCAGCAGCAACTTACGGAGCAGCAAGCGGCTGCAGCAATCCTGACAAAGCCTGCTTCGATCCCAATGCTTTCGTGGATACGGCGACAACAGCGCTGGCGGCTTACCCGACGCAGCGGCGCAACCAGTACCGCGGACCGGGCTTCTTCAATACCAACTTTTCACCCAGCAAGGGCTTCAACTTGACCGAGCAGGTGAAGCTGAGAGTGGGAGCTAACTTCTACAATGTTTTCAACAATGTCAATTTCTATTTGCCCAATTCGTACCTGTCAACGGGCGATCCGGGCGTTGGTCACATTCAGTCGACCGTTTCTGTGCCGGCCAGCCCCTACGGTTCGTTCGTAGGCGCAGCCGCTTCGGGACGCCTCATTCAATTGCAGGCCAGGATCACCTTCTAACTCGTCATCAGGACGGCTTAACGGCGGCCCCAGAAGTTTGGGGCCGCTTTTGTTTTTGCGCAGCTTCGGCTGGTAAGAGAGAGCGGCTTTAGCCGCTGTGCATATGGCGAATTCCGACTCGTCATTCCGATCCGGCTGGCATCGCGGCGGGTTCGAGAACGTTCTTCGTAACTTCTTCCACCTGGGGCAAGAGGTCGCTGCTGCAGACGCAGCGAGCCGCTTCTCTGTTCATTGAGGTCCTCTACGAATATCGAAAACGGGGCAACTTCCGCCTGCACGAATTCGTGGTCATGCCCGACCACTTCCATGTGCTGATTACAGTGGGTCCGGAGTTGTCCATCGAGCGCGCCACGCGCAGTTCATGAAGGGCGGCTTCGCGTATCGCGCGGGTAAAGATCTGGGCTTCAGAGCTCCCGTTTGGCAAAAGGGATTTTCGGAAGTGAGAGTATTGACGCCTCTGCAGTTTGCTCGAATTCGGGATTATATTCGGGACAATCCGGTCACCCGCCGCCTGATGGAGCGTGCTTCCGATTTTCTCTATTCTTCGGCGTATCCCGGATTCGAATTGGATCCGCCTCCCCAGGGGCTAAAGCCCGAGGTTGAAGAGGCGCTGTTCCGGCAAGCCTGAAGGCGTGCCCTGATACGAATCCTTGGTAGACGTTGCGAGCAACGCCTCTACCGAACATGAGTCGGGTGCACGGTTCCTTCCCGGCACAGGCAGTATCCAGTGCGGGGACGTCTAGCGCAGGGTTTGCCGCAGGCGGGCGATCTGGGATTGCTGCTCGGAGTTGTCCGGAGTGAATTCCAGACCATAGAAGTAGCGGTTGCGGTCGCGGATGGTGGCAGGCACGCGCAGGGGCTCGCTGGACTCAGGCAACTGGAACTCCACTTCCACTTCCCTGCCCACCGGCAGTTGCAGCCCGGCGAAAACCAGCATGCCGCCTTCGCTCAGGTCGTTGCCGCAGCCTTCCACCAGAAAAGTGCGGTTGTGGCTGTGCAGGACCAGGCGGACGGGCACGTCCACCTTCTGCCGCGGCCAGCGGCGCTTGGGGCTGAATTCCGCAGTCTTCTGCCGTGTGCTTCGCATCGCTGCCTCCAAAATGAAATCTGAGGCCCTGGAGGGCCATTTTCGCCGGATATCAAGCCAGACGACAGATGACCAAAGGGATTGGCCGGGAGAACCAAAGGGTCGGGAGTCGGGGGTCGGTCGGGGCTGGATGGCTGGATACCGCACGCGAGATGCTTCGAGGCTAAAGCCCCTCCGCATGGCGCCTTCCTGCCGAAGGCGTCGCGGGCGAGGGCCGGCCCTGAGCCTGCCGAAGGGGCGCGGGCGCCACAAGTGAGCCTTTCCGCTGACTCCTGACCACTTCTCCTCAATCCCGCGCAAGTCACAATCAATGTAAACTGAAAGAAACCACTAACTTGACAGGAACCGAATTGAGCAAGGGAATTCGCAATATTGCCATCATCGCCCACGTGGACCACGGCAAGACCACGCTGGTGGACGCCATGCTGCGCCAGAGCGGCGTTTTCCGCGCCAATCAGGAACTGGTGGAGCGGGTGATGGACTCCAACGAACTGGAGCGCGAGCGCGGCATCACCATCCTGGCCAAGAACACGGCCGTGTTCTACCACGAGGTCAAAATCAACATCGTGGACACGCCCGGGCACAGCGACTTTGGCGGCGAGGTGGAGCGCGCCCTCAAGATGGTGGACGGGGTGATGCTGCTGGTGGACGCCAGCGAGGGCCCGCTGCCGCAAACCCGCTACGTGCTGGGCAAGGCGCTGGAAGCCAAGCTGCCCCCCATCGTGGTAATCAACAAAATTGACCGTCCCGACGCGCGCGCGCAGGAAGTTCTGAACGAAATCTACGATCTCTTCATTGACCTGGATGCGGAGGAAAGCCAGCTCGACTTCCCCGTGCTCTACACTAATGCCAAGCTGGGCACGGCCACGACAGACCCCAAACAGCAGGGTCAAAATCTGCAGCCACTGTTCGAATGCATAGTCAGCACCATTCCGCAGCCCGGAGGTGATGCCGCCGGCCCGCTGCAGATCCTGGTGGCCAACCTGGATTACAGTGATTACCTGGGGCGGCTGGCCATTGCGCGCGTCTTTAATGGCACTCTCCATACCGGCGATGAAGTGCGCATTGCCAAGCTGGACGGCTCCCTGGAAAAGATAAAGATCACCAAGCTGTTTTCCTTCAGCGGCCTCAAACGGATGGACATCGAGCAGACCGAGTTGGGAGACATTGTGGCCATCGCCGGCGTGACCGGCATCACCATCGGCGAGACCATTACTAGCGCGGAAACGCCCGCGCCTCTGCCCCACATCGTGATTGACGAGCCCACCATCGCCATGCAGTTCACGGTGAATACCTCGCCCTTCTCCGGGCGCGAGGGCCAGTATGTGACCTCGCGTAACCTGCGCGAACGACTGGACAAGGAACTGCTCACCAATGTTTCCATCAAAGTCGAGGAGACGGGCAGCCCGGATTCATTCAAGGTGATGGGGCGAGGCGAGTTGCAGCTTTCCATTCTGCTCGAAATGATGCGCCGCGAAGGCTACGAATTGGCGGTGGGCAAGCCGGAAATTGTAACCCGCAAAATTGGCGGCAAGCTCATGGAGCCGGTGGAGCGGCTCACCGTAGACATTCCCGAGGAATACGTGGGCGTGGTGCTGGAGAAGCTGGGCATGCGCAAAGCGGAAATGCAGAAGATGCACAACCACGGCTACGGGCGGGTGCGCATGGAGTTTCGCGTGCCCAGCCGCGGGCTGATCGGGCTGCGCAGCGAACTGCTTACTGACACGCGGGGTACTATTGTTATGAATTCGCTGTTCGACGGCCACACCGAGTGGCAGGGCGAAATTCCGCATCGCCTGACGGGCGCGCTGGTGGCCGATCGCGGGGGGGTCACCACCGCCTACGCTCTGTGGAACCTGCAGGAGCGCGGCGAGCTCTTTGTCGGCCCGGGCGTGGACGTATATGAAGGCATGGTGATTGGGGAGAACTCGCGCGACAACGACTTGGACGTCAACTGCGTGCGCGAGAAGAAGCTGACCAACATGCGGGCCTCGACCGCCGATGAAGCCATCCGTCTGGTGCCTTTCCGCACCCTCAACCTGGAGCAGGCGATCGAGTTCATCGCCGAGGATGAGTACGTCGAGGTCACGCCCAAGTCGCTGCGGCTGCGCAAGAAAATTCTTCCGTCCAACAAACGGCCACGCAAAAATGCCGTTCCGGCAGCGGTGGCGGAAGAGTAAGTTCCCTCCTTAGCGGCCCTTAGCTAGCGAAGTTTGGCTGTTCTCGGCACCCTGCCACCCAACCCTGAAAGGCGATCGCCCGTCGGAGTACATTTTCTGAATCGCAATATATGTATATACATCTATTGTTGCCATGGAACAGAAAGCTATCCCGGCGTTGCCTTGCATGTGCGCCAGCTTGCGGCGCGGGGCACGGGCTCTGACTCAACTTTATGAGCAGGCACTGCGGCCGTTGCGCCTGCGAGCCACGCAGTTCACCGTGTTGCAGGCGCTGGAGCTTGCGGGAGAGGTCTCGCAGGGCGAACTGGGGCAAATGCTGGTGATGGATAGCACAAGCCTTACGCGAACCCTGGAGATCATGCGCCGGCGGGGCTGGATCGTGAAGCGGCCGGGCAAGGACCAACGGGAACGGCGGCTCAGCCTGTCGCATGCCGGCCGCGAGCAATTGCGGCGCGCCACTCCCGCCTGGGAAAAGGCCCAGGCTCGCCTGCGCCAGCAACTGGGAACCGAACCATGGACCGAGCTTCTCAGATTGACCAATCAAATAACCAACGTAGCTGCCAAATAAGGAGAGTTGATATGACGAACGCCAAGTACGCAAGACTTACCACCGGGCTGGTTGTGGCCTGGTTTGTCTTTTCCCTTTCCGGTTCGGCTTTGCATGTGTTCAGGAACGATTCCGCCCGCCTGGGGGTGTCCGTGGGGCTGGCGGCCTTAATTCCGGTGGTTGTGTTTTCGCTGTGGATGGCCGTCTCGGTGGGATTTCGGAGATTCGCCATGAGCCTGAATCCGCGCCTGCTGACCCTGGTCCACACCTGGAGAATCGGCGGCTTCACTTTCCTGGCATTGAGCGCTTATGGCCTACTGCCTGGGATTTTTGCCTGGCCCGCCGGCTTCGGCGACATGCTCATTGGGGTGACAGCGCCGCTGGTGGCCTGGCGACTGGCGCAACCGGATCACAAAAGTAGGTTCCTGCTATGGAACGCGCTGGGAATTCTGGACCTGGTGACGGCGGTGACTCTGGGCACGACTGCCGGGCTGATAAGCCCGCATGCCGCGGGTATGACGGCGATGACGGTATTGCCCCTCAGTATGATTCCGACCTTCGCCGTACCGCTGCTGCTGATGCTTCACATCATCAGCATCGCTCAGGCCAGGCGCTGGCCGGAGCGGCGGGAATCTGCCGTGCCGGGGCAATTGCATCCTTCGGCGGCATGAACTGCCGGGGGTGAGGGCAAGACGGGTCCCGCTCCTTGTCAGAGAAAGAGCGGGTCCCTTTGTGCCCGCTAGACGAGGAACAGAAGGTTGGGTGCCAAAGAGGGTCGGCCCGACTTGGAACCGTAATTCCCGAAACGAGCCTTTCAGCTGTGCAACCCTCCCATAAATTACTTGCTTTCAATGGGGTGCATTGGTCATCCTAATGCTGGATGTTAGCGCAGGGGAACCCTCTGGGGGCGACCATGCGCGGCATCCGGGTACTAGGCGGCACGCTGCTGTTGCTGTTTGCAAGCTGTGGCGGCGGTTCCTGGGGCGGAAGCGAGGCGCGCTTTATTAACCGCACGGGGCTGTCGGAGCTCGAGTTCCAGGCCATCGCCGAGCAGAGGTGGAAACAGGCCGGAAACGAGCTGGCTACCCACCCGATTGATCTTCACGCGGCCATGCCGGACCAGGGAACGTTTTTGGCTAGCGCCGATGTTCGCGCTCTCCAGGTCACACCGCGCAACGTCACGGTTCAGAGCACACCCGATGTGGCCGCCGCAGTCCTGAATCAGCTGCCCAACTGCGCCCACTGTCCCTACCGCGATCCTACGGGAATCATTCGCTGCCGAATGGGCTTTTGCCAGGCATACCTGCAGGATTTCTGCACCATCGTGGTACCAGCCAGCAAGCCGGAGAACATGGGTCCCTATGAGATGGAGAACTGCATTCTATGGGCGCTGGGATATGACGTTAGCGGTAGATAGATTAGATGCCCCCACTATCTGTGAGCCACGGAATGCGGGTGGCTCCGCCGCTAAGGCGAGGTAAAATGCCCTATCGGCAGTCAAAGACAACGTACTCGGTTGCCGGCTAGATCTCTCTAGCACGAGGAGGCGTGCACCCGTGTCAGACCCAGAGGTTTCCATCGCCAGCGGCGCGCAATCTCGCCCCACCAGCCTGTCGGTGCTGGTGCCGGTATACAACGAGCGTCATTTGGTGGCCGCCAGCCTCGACCGCCTGAAGGAGCTGGGAGAGACTCCCCTGTTGGAGCGCGTACAGGTCATTGTGGTGGATGATTGTTCCACCGACCAGACTCCATCGGTGCTGCAGGAATTCAAGGAATCTCTCACCGGCGACGACCGTGGGCGAATGCAGTGGATTTTTATTCGTCATGAGCGCAACCAGGGCAAAGGCGGAGCCATCGGCACGGCGCTAAAGTATGCGGATTGCGAGCTCACAGTGATCCATGATGCCGACCTGGAATACCACCCACGCGATCTGCTGAAAATGCTGCCCTTGTTCAGCGACCACGCGGCGGATGCGGTTTATGGTTCCCGTTTTCTCGCCGGGCAGTTCAAGCGCGTGCTTCTCTTCCGCCACTCGTTGGGGAATCGCCTGCTCACTTTTTTCTGCGACATCGCCTCCGATCTGAATCTTTCCGACATGGAAACCTGCTACAAGATGGTCCGCACCAGCCTGCTGCGCAGCATTCCCATTGAGAGCAGGGATTTTCGCATCGAACCCGAACTTACGCTCAAGCTGGCCAAGCGCAACGCCCGCGTGTTTGAGGTGCCCATCAGCTATTCCGGGCGTACCTATGCGGAAGGGAAGAAAATCACCTGGAAAGACGGTTTCCTGGCGCTGATAGCGATCGTAAGATTCTCGCTTTCGGACAATATCTATACCGAGGACCCAGACGGCAGTGAAATTCTGGCGCGTTTGCGCCGCGCGCCTCGCTTCACGGCCTGGATGGCGGAGATCATTCGGCCCTATGTTGGCGAACAGGTTCTGGAAATCGGAGCTGGGATTGGCAATCTTACGCTTAACCTGGCGCCGCGGTCGCTCTACTGGGCTTCCGACATAAACTCCCATTACCTGCATGAACTACGCAAATTGCAGGAGACACGCCCCTATCTCCGCGCCTCCCAGGTGGACCTTACCGCGGGAGAATCATTCCCCAGCGCGCAAAGATTTGACACCGTCATCTGCCTGAATGTGCTGGAACATGTGGAGGATGACCTGACCGCGCTGCGCAACATCTGGGAGTCGCTACAGGAAGGGGGCAGGGCGATTGTGCTCGTGCCGCAAGGCCCGGGTCTCTACGGCACCCTCGACAAGGTGCTGGGGCACTTCCGCCGTTACAGCCGGGAACAACTGGCAAGCGTGGCCGAGAGTGCGGGATTCCGTGTCCATCGCATCCTGACGTTCAACCGTGCCGGCTCCCCAGCGTGGTGGCTGAATGGCAAGATACTAAAGCGAACTACCTTTGGATTGTTCCAGATCAAGATACTGAATCTTCTTGTACCGATATTCAAGAGAACGGAAAAATGGCTGCCTTTGCCGGCGCTCTCGCTGATCGCGGTGCTGGAGAAGCCCGTCGCAAGTCCTAACCTGAGGAACGACACAGAGGAGATGTCCGTCCAAAAGGCAGGGGCAGGAGACGTCCATTCAGAGTTATAGCCGGACAAAATCAACTCTTAAATTGCAAATGCGGCTGAGCTCCTGGAGGATACCCGTGATTCAGGGGCGGCCTTCCTCCGAGGGCAACGCTCCGCGACGGTTTATCTTTTCGGGAATGGCCGATTTGAGAAGGTCCTGGTTACGTTCTGATATCGGAAATGGACGCCGAAGACGTTCAGCCACCTTATAGACCATTGAATTCAATCACCATTGTACAAATTGAGCCGTCTGGCCTTGAGGAACTGCAGTTTTTCGTCCAGATGTGTGCCGGCGGGAGAGGGATGTACCTTAAAGTGCATCCGGGAGTCGCAATAATCCACATTTTCAAACTTGAGGTAGCATTGCTTCCAATTCTGCTTGGCATGGTGCCAGCCGACCAAAGACCTTTTCACATTTTTCCTCAAGGGAGTGGCTCCCAGAAGCAAGCCGAACACTAATACAGCGAGCCCAACCTGCCGCAGCAACGGGCGCCGTACTAACAACAAAAACATGTACACACCAGTTAGACCAGGTATCAGGTAAGGCATGTAGCGGTTTGCGTGGGCGGAATCGAGTCCTCCGCACATTCGACCTGCGGCGGCGCTGATCGTAAACAGCAGGGAAAGGCAGGTGAATGTGAAGATGGCGATATTCTGCGGGGCCTTGCCGCGATCTCGCAACAGCCGGTAGCCGGAAGTTCCGCAGACCCAGAGATTGAGCAGCAGGGCAGAAAAACCGACCAGCGACGGCAACAGAGAGTGCCCGTTCAGCTGGAAGAGGGTGGCGAAGATGAGCGCCGCGTACCAGACGTAGCGGAGCAGAGGCGCCGGAGCAAAGATGAGACAACCACTAGCCATTCCCACCTGGTAGCCAACAAAGAATGAAGCCAACGATAGAAGCGAGATGATCAGCGCGACGCCGGGAAGCAGCCATCCTCGCGGCTTGCCTATTCCACGAAAGAGCGCTACCCCTAACAGTAATGGGGTAATGAATCCCACGAAGATGCCGAAGCCTGTATAGATGAGCAGGAAATTGATAAGTAAAACCAGGCTGTAGCGCCACCAAATGTTGGCTAGCGTCCAGGCAAGGCAGAAGAGCACGGTCAGCAACACCGGGAAAGGCCCGTGAGCAACGATTGGGGTAACCGTGAAAGCCAAAAACTGTACCGGAACGAAAAAGAGAAGGGGGAACAGGACATCGCTGAGAGTAATGCGGCCAAACAGACGACGCTTAAGCCAGAGGGCACAGCACAGGGCCGCCACCATGACGGCACCTTCAAGAAGGGATGTAGCGCGTGAGTCCCAGCGGGTCAGGTCACTTAAAAGCGCATCCACCACAAAGCCGATGCCCAGCCGCGGCGGCCCATGTTGCCAAGTGAACATACGCCACAGCGACGCACCTTGGAATTGGGCAGTACGGAAGTCCCACTCATCCCCAAAGAAAATATTGGTGGAATATTTTGACAAGATATGGAACATCCGCCCGCCAAGCACCACCGCCACAGCTCCGACCAGAAGCAGAGCATAAGGAAAATTTATGCGACGCGATTGGGTTGGTGCTACCTGGCCTCGTGCTTCTGCTCCTCCTGGAGGCAGTTTGGCCGCAAAAGCAAGCCTGCCCATTTTGGTGAGTTTTCTCCAGCCTGCTCCATTCGGGATATGGAACATTTGTACAAAGCTTTTCGATGGGACGGTGGAATTCCACAGCTTGGGCAAAGTGAACTCAAAATATCAGAGTTAACAGCTTAGCTCAATCGCCGGTAGACGGCTTATGAGGCGGAACCGTAGTGAGGCTGATGCCGTGAGGCCGATTGCTCAGGGAACAGCTGGGCTGACGGGCTTGGAAGATGAGCGCGTCAGCAAGATGGCGGCGGCCACGCCTCCGCCCACCGCCCCGCCAACGAGCAGCACCTTGCCGGTGGGAAATCCTCCCGAGGCGGTAGCCGGGGGCGTTTCCGGAGCGGGCGGACCCTGGGGAGGGGGGGCGTCTGCCGCGGCTTTCTTATGCCGGTCGCGAGTGGTTTGCTGGCCGGCAGACAGCACCGTGGGTTGCCCGCCGTCCAGAATGTTCAAATCGCCTTCCAGGGAGGCAATCTGGACAGAGCCGTTATCGTCCAGCACATCGTATTTTCCATGGCCAGAGCGGGGAACGATGCTCAGCCCTTCGGTGTTCACCGGCATGCCATCCAGGGTGGAAACTGCAACCCCGCCTTGCTGCAAGTCTAGCCCCTTGGCGGTATACGTCACGGAGGACCCCGGCTGCAGAACCGTTAACGAGCCCTTGCCGCTAATGCTGGCATAGGAACCACCCGGAACCTGCACGCGATCACCGGGGAACAGCGCTGTGGAATCCGCCGCTGACTTGCCATTCAGCATGACAGAGCCGTGGGGCATTAAAACTGCCGAAGGAGCAACTGTTGCCGGGGCGGCAGCGGGAGCGGGTGAGACGCCCGGTTGAGGCGGGTTGTTGGTGAAGGCGACCTCGGGGCCGGAACCGGAATTTTGCGCTTCATTAACGCCAGGACCAGAAGACACAGTTGGTTGTCCCGGAACCGCAGACCCAGAATGTGTGACAGCATCACCGGAAGCAGCGACCTCCACGGCAGAGCGCAACTGAGGGTACGAGCGCCGGGAATTGGATTCACCCTGGGGACGCCTTACTACGGTGGCTCGCACCAGGGAAGGCTCCTGCTCCGGTAACCTGGCGTTCTGTGCAACGGGCAGGCGGGATATCGCGGGCGAAGAGGCAGTCTGCAGTGGATGGCGCGGTATTCCCGGCTGGCTGACGCCGGAGTTGACTGCAACTTTGAAAGCAGAGGCGGGCTCGGGCTTGGATCGAATCGAGATATACGCGGCAAAACCCAGCACGGCCATGACTCCAGCCAGTGAAATTATCCAAGCTCTGCTCAAATTCCCTCCCCTATGCCCATACCGTTTGTCTGACTGTAAACACCATTACACACTAGTGCCCATTTGATCGTAGGCATTGATTGAGCGCAGAGTCAACGATTTCCTGGCTCGGTGTACCAATTTCACAACTAGCTGATGGATGAAAGCGCATAGATGCAGCTTGGCGAAAGAATGGGTGAGAGCTTGTTTTGGTTGCCGTCTGTTTTCCGTTGTGCCTGAGCCTGCGGCGAAGCTACGTTCCTACGCTGCTACGCTGAGATGTGATTGGAGGCATTCAGGGGTGGTCATGATACTGGCGCCGAGGTAGCATGAGGTTGTTGCCCTGTGTCCGCCACCATCGGACGGGCGGCAGGCTTGTTACAAAACCAGGCGCGTATTACACTTTCCGGCACCCGGCGCCGCCCCTGGATGAGGTGGCGCTTCCGCCGCGTGCGCTCCCGGCTCTTCCATACAAAAGCGAGTGCGGAAAGCAGTCTGCGGTCCACCAGCACGGAGTAGCCAACGATCAGCAGGTCACGCCAGGTAATGGGGATGAACAGGCGCAGGCAGGTTCCCAGGGAGGCATTTTTCAGGCGCATGAGGAAGCGGTTCTTGACCGAATGCCAGTTGATTACCAGAGGCAATTGGCGAAAGCGCTCGGGGGTAACGCGGCGCTCGTGCCAGCCTACCGCCGCAGGCACGTACAGGCAGTTCCAGCCCAGCAACTGCGCCCGCCAGGCCAAGTCGGCATCTTCGCGGTAAGCGAAGAAGTCTTCGTCGAAGAACTCTCCCTCCACCGAGACATCCTCTACCATGGCCCGCCGGTACAGGGCCGCGGCAGCGGTGGCGCCAAAGACATACTGCGTCTCCTGGTACTGCCCGCGGTCAATCTGCTCACTGCCGCGGTCGAAATGGCGCAGGTTGCGGGTGAAGTAGATGCCGGTGGAATCAATGCGGGAGGTAAACTCGGGCTGGCCACCGGGATTCCAGCGCAGCAACTTCCCGCAGAGCGCGCCGACCCGGCTATTCGTGGCCTCAGCCGCGGCCAGCAGTTGTGAGATAAAGTCAGGAGTGAGCACAACGTCGGCATTGAGGCTCAGAAGCCACTCACCCCGGGCGCGGCGAATGGCCTGGTTCTGGGCGGCGGCAAAGCCCGCATTTTCACGGTTCAGGATGACCTGGTACTCGGGCGCCTGAAGGTGGTCGAGGATTTCACGGGTGCCGTCGCTGGAGGCGTTGTCCACAATCACCACCTCCACGGGCCCGCAAGCCTGCTGTCGCAGTGCCTGCAAGCAAGCGGGAAGCACGCGCCGGCTGTTGAAGGTGCAGATAAGAACGGAGACCATGGTCAGGAAGTTTGACCTTGCAGCGGGGATTCTCGCACGTTTCCGAAATTGTCTCCTAATCCCGATGCCAGCCAGCTAGCGAGAACCGAGCGCCGCTCCCGCCATTTCACTTCTGACCTTCTCCTGGCTGGCCTCGTGGGCCTTCTCCAGCAACCACTCCAATGAAGGGGTGGGCTTGCACACCATGAAGATCTGATAAGCGAACAACGATTTTGAAATTTTGATGAACAGCTTGTTGACAATCAGGAGCAGCCGACCCAGAGAGTTGTCGCCCACGGCCACAGGAAAGGGTGCGGGCACGCCGCGGACTTCCTGCACGCGGTAGCCGGATTGCTCGAAGAGGTTGCGCGCCGTCCGGAAGGTGAACAGGCGGGTGTGTGTCAGATCGAGAATCCCCCTTACTCCATAATTGAACCGGCCCAAGGAAAGGCCGAGACGGGTAACCAGGAAGGCAATGTTGCCGGTGCTGAAAATTACGGTCAAATCGGTTCCCGTGCGGCGAGTCCGGCGCAAAGTGTCCAGTAGCCGCTCGGGGAAGCGCAAGTGCTCGACAATGTCGAGCAACAGAACGTAATCGAAGCGGCCGGCGTCCACGGGGAACTCGCCCTGGTCCAAGTCACAGCGAATGAACTCGTCCAGGTTGGCGTCGTTATCCGGGGGAAACTGGTCAATGCCGGTCACCCGGCATTGTTTCTGCTTTAAAGCCTGAGCCACATATCCCCCGGCACACCCGACATCGGCTACCGAGGAACCAGGGCGTACCCGTTGCAGAGCCAGGCTGTGGGGGCTCTCAAAGCGAAACTTGGACTGGTAGAAGACGTTGTTCTCGGTGGGCCGGCGGACGTCGAACTTGCGCTCGTAAAGCAGGCTGTAATCCTGCGCCCGGCTCAGAAGGGTGGAGCGAAGCACGTTGAAGGCATATCTGATGCCCTTAACCTTACGGATCTCGTCCCCGTAATAGGTGGGGATGGGTAATTCTCTGAGGCACCGGCCGGCGCGGAGCAACTGAATGAGGATCTCAGTGTCGAAATGATAATCGTTGGTATTGCGCTCGAAAGGCAGCGCTGCCAGCGCCGCTACCGAGTACACGCGGTAGCCGGAGTGAAATTCACTTAAGGCGGCGTGCAACACCCAATTTTGCATCCAGGTAAGAATTTTATTGCCGGCGAATTTGTAGAGCGGCATGCCTTGCTTGAGCGCTCCGAAGCGGGTCATCATGCGCGAACCGAGAACAGCGTCAGCCTGGCCCGCCAGCAAGGGCTGCAACAGGTCGGGGAGGCATTCGGGAGCGTACTGCCCATCGCCATGGATCAGGGCGACGATGTCAAAGCCATTTTCGATGGCATAGTGGAAGCCAATCTTCTGGTTGCCGCCATACCCCTGGCTGACCGGGTTAAAGAGCACGGTTACTGGAAACGGGCTGCCGTTCTTCTGCGCGGCACGCGCTTTGGCAAAGGTCTGGTCGCGCGAGCAGTCATCAATGACCAGGATTTCCGTCTCGTATTGCGCAAGTGAGGCAGGAATGCGCGACACAACTTTCTCGATGGTTCGCTCGGCGTCATAGGCAACAACAAAGATGAGAACGCGCCTGTTGCGCGCCGGTGCAGCCGTTTCCGCACCATTGGGCACTGCTGTCATGAGGAGATCCCGATATCGCCGCATCTTACCACCGCAACCCAGGCCCGCGGTACTCGCTGTTGGGCGCTTTTTCGTTCACGAACCTCCGTTTTCTATGGCACCGGTCCGCTGCGGCTTTGCGGCAGAAACTAAGAGTCCGAGTCCGCAAATGACCGGCTTGGTTGTTTTAGATAGAATCGAGAGACCTGATGCGAATTCTATTAATTGGAGCCGCCGGACAGCTGGGCCTGGACCTGCTTCCGGTTTTGGAAAGCCGGGGTCACGAGGTGGTGCCGGTGACGCACGAGCAGCTCGAAATCTGCTCGCCGGAAGCGGTCGTGCAGCTTATGGCGAACACCGAGCCACAGTGCGTAATTAACACGGCCGCCTTCCACCGGGTGGACGACTGTGAGGATCAGGCAGAGAAAGCCTTTGCGGTCAATGTTCTGGGGGTTCGCAACCTGGCGCAAACAGCGGAGCGGAACGGCGCTGCGCTGGTGCACTTCAGCACGGACTACGTTTTCGGCGGCGAGAAGCGCACGCCCTACACCGAGGCTGACGTGCCGCAGCCGCTCTCCATTTACGCCATAACCAAGCTGGCGGGCGAATTCGCCGCGCGCCGCTACTGCTCGCGGCATTTTGTGATCCGCACCTGCGGGCTTTATGGCATGGGCGGCAGCCGCAGCAAAGGCGGCAACTTCGTGGAAACTATGCTGAAGCTGGCGGCGCAGAAGAAAACCATTCGGGTGGTGGCCGACCAGATCGTAACTCCAACCTCGACCGCAGATCTGGCAGAACGCGTGTTGCCGCTGCTGGAATCAGAACGCTATGGTTTGTACCACATGAGCAGCGCTGGCCAGTGTTCCTGGCATGAATTCGCCGCCGCGGTGTTTCGCCTGGCCAAAATAAATGCCGACCTGCAGCCCACCGACAGCAAGAGCTTCGGCGCTATAGCGCGACGCCCGGGCTATTCCGTGCTCGACAACTGCCAGATGCGCGCGGCCGGCATTGCCGAATTCCGCCCTTGGCAGGAAGCCCTGGCCGCGTATATGCGGCAGCGGCGGGCGAGCGCAGAGGCCTCCGCGCACTGATACGGCTAAACTCCAGAGGCTGGAATGGGCGTGTACGAGGGCAGAAATTGAGGCAGAATTCGCCGTAACGGCAAGTTCGCCGCGTCTTTATTGGAAACTACCGGTTCGTTAACACCCCAGGGAATGCCCAGATCGGGATCGTTCCACAAAACTCCGCGCTCGTCCTCGGGAAAATAGAAATCGCTGCACTTGTAGAGGAACTCGGCGGTTTCGGAAAGTACCAGGAACCCGTGGGCGAAGCCTCGTGGAACCAGGATTTGCTGATTGTTCTCGGCGGACAGGATGGCTGACACCCAGTTTCCGAAATGCGGCGACCCCATGCGAATATCCACCGCCACATCCAGGACCTCGCCCTCTACCACCCGGCAGAGCTTGGCTTGAGGGTGTTTCAGCTGGTAATGCAGGCCGCGCAGCGTGTTCCGGCAAGACTTGGAATGGTTGTCCTGAACGAAAACCTCGCGGATGCCGAGTTCGCCTAGCTTCGCCTGATGATAGCTCTCGTAGAAAAAGCCGCGCGCGTCCTCGTGCATCTGCGGGCGGATCAGATAGACACCAGGAATCTTGGTCTCAGTTACCTGCAAGATGCTCCCGCATAGCGGCTTTCAGGCCGTAACTGTTTTCAGCGACTTCTCGCGGTGGGTATAGTACTTGTCGTAATACTGCTGGTAATCGCCGGTGCGCACGTGCCGCAGCCAGGCGCCGTTGGAGCGGTACCAGGCGATGGTCTGTTGAATTCCCTCATCAAGATTCAGGCTCGGAGACCATCCCAATTCCCTGGTGATTTTCGAACAATCCAGGGCGTAACGGCGGTCGTGTCCGGGGCGGTCGGCCACCTGCGTTATCAGGCTTTCCGGCTTGCCCAGCGCCCGCAAAATGCGCCGCACCATGGAGAGGTTAGGCTCCGTATTGCCCGCGCCGATGTTGTACACCTCGCCCTCACGGCCGCGCTTCAAGACCAAGTGCAGGGCGCGGCAGTGGTCCTCAACGTACAGCCAATCCCTCTGCTGCAGGCCGTCGCCATAAATGGGAAGCGGCTTGTCTTCCAGCGCGTTAGCAATCATCAGGGGAAGCAATTTCTCCGGAAATTGATACGGGCCATAGTTATTGGAGGCGCGGGTGATAATTGCAGGAAATCCGTAGGTCCTGACGAAGGAACGCACCAGCATGTCGGACGCAGCCTTGCTCGCCGAGTAGGGGCTGTTGGGCTGCAGCGGATAGCTCTCGTCCGAAGCCAGGCCAGCAGGAATATCGCCATACACTTCGTCGGTGGAAACGTGAAGGAAGCGGGAAATTTTGAGTTCCCGGGCCACCTGCAACAGGACCAGGGTGCCGCGTACATTGGTTTCGATGATGGGCGCGGGCTCGTAAATGCTCCGGTCCACATGCGACTCAGCGGCGAAATGGACCACCGCCCGGCAGTCTTCCATGGCCGCACGCACCGCCGCGGGGTCGCAAATGTTGCCCTTGATGAACCTGTAGCCTGGGTGGGAAGCCACCCTCTCCAGATTCAGAAGGTTACCCGCGTAAGTCAGGGCATCAAAGTTGACCACGCTGTATTCACCCGGCAAAGAGAGGAGGTGGTGCACGAAATTGGAGCCGATGAAGCCCGCACCACCGGTTACGAGAACCTTCATGCTCACGCACCCACGCTCGCCGTGGGCCTGCGCGGTTCTGGTTTCCGCGTTGTCTCAGTTCCCGGCATTTTATTGGCGCCAGTTTGGGCAACCAGGTTGGTGGCGTGGCGCAACGACTCAAATGTTCCTGCGTCGGTCCACCAGCCGTCCAATACACTGTAGGTTAGGGTTCCTTCTTTCAGATACATGTTATTGATGTCGGTGATCTCCAATTCTCCGCGGGCCGATGGCTTCAGTTGCCGGATCTTTTTAAAAACCGTGTTGTCATAGAAATAGACGCCGGTAACCGCGTAAGAAGATTTCGGCTTTTGAGGCTTCTCTTCAATGCGCACGATTTTTCCGTTCACGATTTCCGGGCAGCCGAAGCGCTCCGGGTCGTCCACTTCCCGCAGCACAATGTGAGCCCCGCCGCTCTGGTTGCGAAATTGCCCGGCGGCGTGGCAGACATTGTTCTCGATGATATTGTCGCCGAGTATTACACACACGTCATCGTCCTGGGCGAAATGCTCGGCAATGCGCAAGGCATCCGCAATACCGCCTTCGCCTTCTTGGTAACCGTAGTTCAGTCCCTTCAGCCCGAAATCTTTGCCATTGGCCAGCAGGCGCAGGAAATCGCCGGCACTGTGTCCTCCGGTCACAATCACGATATCGGTAATGCCCAGATTCACCAGCGCCTGAATGGGATAGAAAACCATGGGCTGGTCGTACACGGGAAGCAGGTGCTTGTTGGTGACGCGGGTTAGGGGAAACAAGCGGGAGCCGATGCCCCCCGCCAAAACTACACCTTTCATCCACTCACTCCCGAGGCGCTGCGGCGCATTTATTGTGCTGAGAACGACGTTGCTGGCATTCTAGAGTCTTCGCGGTCGAGGCGCAACCGTTTCCGGAACCGAGAGCCCGACTCCCCAAAACGCGAACGGCTGGCCACCATAGGCTTTCCCTGCCCGCCCAGCGTGAATATACTAGGCCAATCAATGGGGAGCCCACGGCGCAACCTGAATCGCAACTGTTCAGCGGGTATTTTTTTGATAAACTGTGCCTGCCCATAATCCATAACTGCAGGGATGAGTATGAGTTTCGCCGAGAATTTTCTCGTCGAAGTACGGGAGGTCGCGCGCAGGCTCGACCCCGTTGCCATTGAAAAAATGGCATCACTCCTGGCCCGCATGCGGGATGAGGGCGGCAGGCTGTTCATCCTGGGCGTGGGCGGAAGCGCGGCAAATGCTTCCCATGCGGTGAACGATTTCCGCAAGCTTACGGCTATTGAAGCGTACGCACCCACTGACAACGTTTCCGAATTAACCGCGCGCACCAACGACGAGGGATGGTCCACGGTCTTCGAAGCCTGGCTGCGCACCAGCCGGCTTCACTCCCGGGATGCCATCCTGGTGCTCTCCGTGGGTGGGGGTAGCTTGGAGAAGAACGTCAGCCCCAATCTGGTGAGAGCGCTGGATTACGCCAAATCGAGGCACGCCAAAATCATTGGCATCGTGGGCCGGGACGGGGGATATACGGCCAGAGTCGCCGACGCGTGCGCCATCATCCCTACAGTTAATTCCGAGCACATCACACCGCATTCGGAGGCCTTTCAGGCAATCGTCTGGCATCTGCTGGTTTCTCATCCCGCGCTGAAAGCCGCCAATACGCGCTGGGAGTCCCTGCCGGCCAACGGCGGCCTCCAACGGGCTGTTTTTCTTGATCGAGATGGCGTGCTCACCCAGGCCATTATGCGTGACGGGAAGCCGTTCCCGCCGGCCGCTTCGGCTGACTTGCAACTGGCGCCCGATGCCAAAGAAGCGCTGGCACGGCTCAAGATGGAGGGCTTTCTGCTCCTGGTGGTTACCAACCAACCCGACGTGGCGCGCGGGTTGCAGCGGGCCGAGGTGGTGGAGGAGATGCACAGGCTTTTAAAATCACAGCTTCCGCTGGATGACATTTTCGTTTGTTTGCACGACGATGCCGACCAGTGCGACTGCCGCAAGCCTTTGCCCGGGTTGCTGCTCCGCGCTGCCCAACGCTACGACGTTGATCCTGGTTCCAGCTACATGATAGGAGACCGCTGGCGCGACGTGGATGCCGGCGCAAACGCGGGCCTCAAGACCATATGGATCGACCGCGGGTACGCCGAGCGGCAACCTTCCTCCAGGCCGAGCGCGCGCGTTGGATCCCTTCTGGAGGCAGTAGATTGGATTCTGAACGATTCTCTCAGCTCTGCTTATGATCCGAATCGCCGACTTAAAGGTCAAACTGTTTGCTGACGGCGCCGACCGGGCGGAAATGCTCCGTCATTACGCGAATCCGCTGATAAGCGGCTTCACGACCAACCCCACCCTGATGCGCAAGGCCGGCATCACCGACTATGAGGGGTTCGCCCGCGACATTCTGGCCGCCATCCCGGATCGTCCGATATCCGTCGAGGTGTTTTCTGACGACTTTTCGGAAATGGAGCGCCAGGCCCACAAGATCGCAGCCTGGGGCGGGCAGGTCTACGTGAAGATTCCGGTAACTAACACGCGGGGAGAGCCGGCCCTGGCGCTCATCCGGCGGCTGGTGCGCGCCGGCATTCGGCTGAACGTAACCGCCCTTCTGACCCTGGAACAGGTTTGCGCGGTGAGCACGGCGCTGCACGGCTGTCCGGGCGCGTATATATCAGTGTTCGCAGGCAGAATCGCCGATACTGGCCGCGACCCGATTCCAATAATGGCCGAAGCGGTTCGCATACTTCAGCCCAATCCGCAGCTGCATTTAATCTGGGCCAGCCCGCGCGAACTGCTGAACGTGTTCCAGGCGGATGAAATCGGATGCCACATAATTACCGCGACCAACGACATTCTGAAGAAGCTTTCCCTGGTGGGCAAAGATCTGACTGCCTATTCCCTGGAGACAGTCAAGATGTTCTACGATGATGCGGCCAGCGCGGGGTATTCGATTTGAGCTTTGTATCTGACACATCCAAACTGCATGGGCCCCCCACCGAGATGGCGATCGTTCAAAACGGCAGATTTGCCAGCCCTGGTTGCCCGGTTTGCGCCGAATCCCACACCCGTCATCGGGTGACCAAAAGCGGTTACGCGGTTTATCGCTGCCCGAATTGCAAGCTCGAATTTCTGCACCCTCAACCCGATCATGGTGTGCTCGCCTCCATTTATGGCGCCGACTACTTTCTGGGCCATGGCAGCAAGAAATCGGAGGAGAGGACGGCAGAACTGAAGAGCGCCACCGCGCGTCTGTACCTTCGCCGCCTGCAGCGCATTTTCTCGCATGCCGGTGGACGCATCCTGGAGATTGGTTGTGGCAACGGCGATTTCCTGCTGCAAGCCCGGCAGGTAGGATTCCAGGTTCACGGCATTGAATACTCAGCTTCAGCGGCCGAGATTGCCAATCAGCGGTTGGGCCCCGGCACGGTCCAGATTGGGACTTTGGGTTCGGCAGCCGTGCCAGACCAATCCTTCGATGCCCTCGTTGCTTGTGATGTAATCGAACACGTTCGTGACCCCAGATTGTTCCTTCATAGGGCGCACGCTTGCCTCCGGCCCGGGGGCGCAATTTTTCTGGTGACTCCATCGGTTGACAGCTGGTCCCGTAGATGTATGCGGGGGCATTGGATGGAGTACAAGGTAGAACATCTGTTCTATTTCGGGACGGACTCGCTGCGCCTTCTATTGGCGTCCACCGGCTTTGAAAACCCAGTTTTCCGGCCGAACCAGAAGGTTATTTCAGTGGACTACGTACACCAGCATTTTCACCGCTATCCGGTTCCGCTTTTGACGCCACTTATTTCCGTGCTGCGCCGCTCCCTGCCCGGAGCGATGCCGTACCGCCAGTGGAAAATTGCAGGCAGCGGTGTTATCGTAACCGCCCACAAACCTCTCGCGAATACAAACAGTAACAGGACGTGATGCGAGCTTTTCCGTGGTTTTCTCGCGAATCTTATTCTGCAGACGTACTCCTGCCCGCCCAAGCCAGATCGGATCTTGTTACTGCTGATGCCACACCACC
>Ga0075276_10000114_pt1 | contig 24718 bp, 20 predicted proteins | sample SF_Rice_5C_80N_4_FD_69770 | JGI IMG/M metagenome (GOLD analysis project Ga0075276, IMG submission 69770) | Rice paddy soil microbial communities from Twitchell Island, California, USA - SF_Rice_5C_80N_405 | ecosystem: Environmental > Terrestrial > Soil > Paddy field/soil | place: USA: Twitchell... | reverse complement strand
GCCATCAGGCTTGGCCATCAGGCCGCGCATGCCCGCCAGCTGGCGGATCTGGGCGGCGGAGCCGCGGGCGCCGGAGTCGGCCATCATGTAGATGGAGTTGAAGGACTCCTGCATCACGGGGTTGCCCTTCTTGTCGGTGACGATTTCGCCGCTGACGTGGTCGCGCACCGGCTCGCTGCCGAGCTGGTCCATCATGGCCTTTGCCACCATGTCACCGGTGCGGCCCCAGATGTCCACCACCTTGTTGTAGCGCTCGCCCTGGGTAACCAGGCCGGAGGTGTACTGGGTGTCGATCTCGTGCACTTCCTTCTCGGCGGCGGCGATCAGTTCGTCCTTCTGCGGCGGCACCAGCATGTCGTCCACGCAGATCGAAATGCCGGCGCGGGTCGCATAGGTGAAGCCGGTGTACATCAGGTGGTCGGCCATGATCACCGTGTCGCGCAAGCCGCAACGGCGGAAGCTGGCGTTGATCAGGCGCGAGATTTCCTTCTTCTTCAGCGCCTTGTTAACGAGCGCAAACGGCAAGCCGGCCGGCAGCACCTCGGACAGAATGGCGCGACCGACAGTGGTCTCGTAGCGGGTCAGCTTTTCGTGGCGTGCGCCGTCCTCGCCCTTCTGTGCCTCTTTGATGCGCACCACGACCTTGGCCTGCAGGTCCACCTGGTTGGCGCGGTAGGCGCGCAGGGCCTCGCTCACGTCAGCGAAAATCGAGCCTTCGCCCAAGGCACCCACTTTTTCGCGGGTCATGTAGTACAGACCCAGCACGATATCCTGCGACGGCACGATGATGGGCTCGCCGTTGGCGGGCGACAACACGTTATTCGAGGCCAGCATCAGGGTGCGGCACTCCATCTGCGCCTCCAGCGACAGCGGGACGTGGACGGCCATCTGGTCGCCGTCGAAGTCGGCGTTGAACGCCGAGCAGACCAGCGGATGGAGCTGGATGGCTTTGCCTTCGATCAGCGTCGGTTCGAACGCCTGGATGCCGAGGCGGTGCAGGGTCGGCGCGCGGTTGAGCAGGATGGGATGCTCGCGAATGACTTCTTCCAGGATATCCCACACGATGGGCTCTTCGGCTTCCACCATGCGCTTGCCGGCCTTGATGGTCGTCGCCAGGCCCATCTTTTCCAGACGTTCGAAGATGAACGGCTTGAACAGCTCCAGCGCCATCTTCTTGGGCAGGCCGCACTGGTGCAGCTTCAGTTGCGGGCCCACCACGATCACGGAACGGCCGGAATAGTCGACGCGCTTGCCCAGCAGGTTCTGGCGGAAACGGCCGCTCTTGCCCTTGATCATGTCGGCCAGCGACTTCAGCGGACGCTTGTTCGCACCAGTCATCGCCTTGCCGCGACGGCCGTTATCGAGCAGGGAGTCCACCGCTTCCTGCAGCATGCGCTTTTCGTTGCGCACGATGATGTCCGGCGCCTTCAGTTCCAGCAGGCGCTTCAAGCGGTTGTTGCGGTTGATGACGCGACGGTACAGGTCGTTCAGGTCGGAGGTCGCGAACCGCCCGCCGTCCAGCGGCACCAGGGGGCGCAGTTCGGGCGGCAGCACCGGCAGCACTTCCATGATCATCCACTCCGGCTTGATGCCGGACTGCAGGAAGGCCTCGAGCACCTTAAGGCGCTTGGCGTATTTCTTGATCTTGGTCTCGGACGTGGTGGCTTCCAGCTCGGTGCGCAGGTGTTCGACTTCCGCGGGGAGATCGAGGTTGCGCAGCAGGGCGCGCACGCCTTCCGCGCCCATCAGCGCCTGGAATTCGTCGCCGTACTCTTCCAGCTTGGCAAGGTAGTCGTCCTCGGACAGCAACTGGCCGCGGTTGAGCGGGGTCATGCCCGGCTCGGTCACGACATAGCCCTCGAAATACAGGACGCGCTCGATGTCGCGCAGCGTCATGTCCAGCACCATGCCCAGGCGCGAAGGCAGCGACTTCAGGAACCAGATGTGCGCAACCGGCGAGGCCAGCTCGATGTGGCCCATGCGCTCGCGGCGCACCTTGGCCAGGGTTACTTCTACGCCGCACTTTTCGCAGATGACGCCGCGATGCTTCAGGCGCTTGTACTTGCCGCACAGGCATTCGTAGTCCTTGATCGGCCCGAAGATCTTGGCACAGAACAGGCCGTCGCGCTCGGGTTTGAACGTACGGTAGTTGATGGTTTCCGGCTTTTTCACTTCGCCGTAGGACCAGGACCGGATCTTTTCCGGGGAGGCGAGCCCGATCTTGATGGTGTCGAACTCCTCCTTTTGCGTGACCTGCTTGAACAAATCCAGCAATGCTTTCATGTGTAACTCCTATTCGCCTAATGCCAGGCCGGTTCAGTGACGTTCCATATCCATGTCGATGCCCAACGAGCGGATTTCCTTCATCAGCACGTTGAACGACTCCGGCATGCCCGCGTCGATCTTGTGTTCGCCCTTGACAATGCTCTCGTAGACCTTGGTGCGGCCGGCCACGTCGTCGGACTTGACGGTGAGCATTTCCTGCAGCGTGTAGGCTGCGCCGTAAGCCTCCAGCGCCCAGACCTCCATTTCGCCGAAACGCTGGCCGCCGAACTGCGCCTTGCCGCCCAGCGGCTGCTGGGTCACCAGGCTGTATGGGCCGGTCGAACGCGCGTGCATCTTGTCGTCCACCAGGTGGTGCAGCTTGAGCACGTGCATGTAGCCAACGGTAACCGGGCGATCAAAGGCGTCGCCGGTGCGGCCGTCATGCAGCGTGATCTGACCGGACGGCGGCAGGTCGGCCAGTTCCAGCATGTACTTGATCTCTTCTTCGCTGGCGCCGTCGAACACCGGGGTGGCAAACGGCACGCCGCCCTTCAGGTTGCGGCAGAGTTCGATGATTTCTTCATCGCTGAAGGCGTGCAGGTCGACTGCCTTGCCATTGTGGTTGTAGATCCGGTCCAGCAGCTTGCGCACATCGGCGATTTTGGCCTGCGCCTGCAGCATCATGTCGATCTTGTGGCCGAGGCCCTTGGCAGCCCAGCCCAGGTGCGTTTCCAGGATCTGGCCCACGTTCATACGGGACGGCACGCCCAGCGGGTTGAGCACGATGTCGACGGAGGTGCCGTCGGCCATATGCGGCATGTCCTCGACCGGCACGATGCGCGAAACAACGCCCTTGTTGCCGTGGCGGCCCGCCATCTTGTCGCCGGGCTGCAGGCGGCGCTTCACCGCAACATATACCTTGACCATCTTCTGCACGCCGGCTTGCAGCTCGTCGCCCTGGGTCAGCTTGCGCTTCTTCAGCTCGAAGGCGGCATCGAACTCGGTGCGCTTCAGCGCGATGGCTTCTTTCATCTGCTCCATCTGCGCGGACGCCTCCTCGTTACCAAGGCGGATGTCGAACCACTGGTGGTGTTCGATGCTGGCCAGGTAGTCCCTGGTCAGCTTGCTGCCCTTGGCCAGCTTCTTGGGGCCGCCATTGGCGACCTTGCCGGTCAGCAGCTTCTCCAGGCGGGCAAAGATGTCGCTCTCGACGATGCGCATCTGGTCGGTCAGGTCCTTGCGGTAGCGAGCCAGCTCGTCGTCAATGATCTGCTGGGCGCGCTTGTCGCGCTGCAGGCCTTCGCGGGTGAACACCTGCACGTCGATCACCGTGCCGGAAATGCCGGCCGGCACGCGCAGCGAGGTATCCTTCACGTCGGACGCCTTCTCGCCGAAGATCGCGCGCAGCAGCTTTTCCTCCGGCGTGAGCTGGGTTTCGCCCTTGGGCGTCACCTTGCCGACCAGCACGTCGCCCACGGCCACTTCCGCGCCGATGTGCACGATGCCGCATTCGTCCAGACGCGCCATCTGCCCCTCGGACAGGTTGGGGATGTCGCGGGTGATCTCTTCCGCGCCGAGCTTGGTGTCGCGCGCGACCACCGTCAGTTCCTCGATGTGGATGGAGGTGAAGCGGTCCTCCGACACCACGCGCTCGGAGATGAGGATGGAGTCTTCGTAGTTGTAGCCGTTCCACGGCATGAACGCCACCAGCATGTTCTGGCCCAGCGCCAGTTCGCCGAGGTCGGTCGAGGCGCCGTCCGCGATCACGTCGCCGCGACCGATCAGGTCACCCACCTTCACCAGCGGACGCTGGTTGATGTTGGTGTTCTGGTTGGAGCGCGTGTACTTGGTCAGGTTGTAGATGTCCACGCCGGCTTCGCCCGCGGAGGTTTCATCGTCATTGACGCGGACCACGATACGTCCGGAATCGACATAGTCGACGCGGCCGCCGCGCCACGCCTGCACTGCGGTGCCGGAGTCCACGGCAACGGTGCGCTCGATGCCGGTGCCGACCAGCGCCTTCTCGGCGCGCAGGCAGGGCACGGCCTGGCGCTGCATGTTCGCACCCATCAACGCACGGTTCGCGTCGTCATGCTCCAGGAACGGGATGAGCGAGGCCGCAACCGACACCACCTGCGCCGGCGCGACGTCCATGTACTCGATCTTCTCGGGCGTGGCCAGCACGAATTCGTTATGCTGGCGCGAAGACACGATCTCGCTGGTGAAGTGTCCCTTCTTGTCCAGTTCGGCGTTCGCCTGGGCGATGGTGAACTTTCCCTCCTCGATGGCGGACAGGTATTCCACGTCGTCCGTGGCGCGGCTCTTGGACACCTTGCGGTAAGGGGTCTCGATGAAGCCGTACTCGTTGGTGCGGGCATACAGCGCGAGCGAGTTGATCAGGCCGATGTTCGGACCTTCCGGGGTTTCGATCGGGCACACGCGGCCATAGTGCGTGGGGTGCACGTCGCGCACCTCGAAGCCGGCGCGCTCGCGCGTCAGGCCGCCCGGGCCCAACGCGGAGATACGGCGTTTGTGGGTGACCTCGGACAGCGGGTTGGTCTGGTCCATGAACTGGGACAGTTGCGAGGAGCCGAAGAATTCCTTCACCGCGGCCGAGATCGGCTTGGCGTTGATCAGGTCTTGCGGCATCAGGTTGTCGGCCTCGGCCTGGCCCAGGCGTTCCTTCACCGCGCGCTCGACGCGCGCCAGCCCGGCGCGAAACTGGTTTTCAGCCAGTTCGCCCACGGCGCGCACGCGGCGGTTGCCGAGGTGATCGATGTCGTCGATCTCGCCCCGTCCATTGCGCAGTTCGACCAGGATCTGGATCACCGCGACAATGTCCTCATTGGACAGCGTGCCGGCGCCGGTCAGTTGCTCGCGGCCGATGCGGCGATTGAACTTCATGCGGCCCACGGCCGACAGGTCATAGCGGTCCTCGCTGAAGAACAGGCCGTTAAACAGGTTTTCCACGGCGTCCTCGGTGGGCGGTTCGCCGGGGCGCATCATGCGGTAGATGGCCACGCGCGCGGTCCACTGGTCGACCGTCTCGTCGGCGCGCAGGGTCTGCGAGATGTAGGCGCCGCGATCGAGGTCGTTGGTGTACAGGGTCCTGATCTCGGGAATACCGGCGGCCTCAAGCTTGCCGAGCAAAGTTTCGGTGATCTCGTCGTTCGCATTGGCGACGACCTCGCCGCTCTCCTGATCCACCACGTTGTGCGCGAGCACGCGCCCGACCAGGAATTCCGAAGACACGTCCAGCTTGTGCAGACCGGATTCCTGCATCTCACGGATGTGGCGCACGGTAATGCGCTTGTCCTTGGCGACAATCAGCTTGCCGCCCTTGCCGGTGATGTCGAAGCGCGCGATCTCGCCGCGCAGGCGCTCGGGCACCACCTCGAACTGCATGCCCTTCTTGCCCAGATGGAAGGTATCGAACTCGAAGAACATGGCCAGAATCTGCTCGGGCGTATATCCGAGCGACTTCAGCAGGATGGTCACGGGCATCTTGCGGCGGCGGTCGATACGGAAGTACACGAAGTCCTTCGCATCGAATTCGAAATCGAGCCAGGAGCCGCGGTAAGGAATGACGCGCGCGGAAAACAGCAGCTTGCCCGAGCTGTGCGTCTTGCCGCGGTCATGCTCGAAGAACACGCCGGGCGAGCGGTGCAGCTGGGACACGATCACGCGCTCGGTGCCGTTGATCACGAACGAGCCGGTATGCGTCATCAGCGGGATTTCGCCCATGTACACTTCCTGCTCCTTCACCTCCTTCACGGTGGCCTTGGAGGCTTCCTTGTCCAGCAGGGTGAGGCGCACGCGCGCGCGCAACGGCGAGGCATAGGTCAGGCCGCGCTGCTGGCATTCCTTCACGTCGAACGGGGGCATGCCCAGCTGATAGCTGACGAAATCCAGGCGAGCGAACTTGTTATGGCTTTCAATCGGGAAAATGCCGTTGAACGCCGCTTGCAGGCCCTGGTTCTTGCGCTGCTCTGGGGCAACGTAGGCCTGGAGAAAATCGCTGTAGGAATCCAGCTGCGTGGACAGCAGAAACGGCACCGGCAAGGCGCCCACGCGCTTGGCAAAACTCTTACGGATACGTTTTTTCTCGGTAAACGAATAGGTCATGACATCTCCACGACTGGGGGTAAAAGACAGGGGGCAGCGGGCGCGCATGCACCCGCTGGCCTTTGGCTTTTAAAAGCAGCAAAAGGCTGACGGAGTCCGCCAGCCTTCCGACGCGAGTCAAACTTACTTGATCTCGGCAGTCGCGCCGGCTTCGGTAAGCTGCTTTGCGATAGCATCGGCGTCGGCTTTGCTGACGCCTTCCTTGACGGTCTTCGGTGCGCCGTCCACCATGTCCTTGGCTTCCTTCAGGCCCAGGCCGGTGATTGCGCGAACCACCTTGATCACGTTGACCTTCTGGTCGCCGGCAGCCTTCAGAATCACGCTGAATTCGGTCTGCTCGGCAGCCGCAGCAGCGCCGGGCGCCGCGCCAGCAGCAGCCGGAGCGGCCATCGCTGCGGCGGACACGCCGAATTTCTCTTCGATTGCCTTCACCAGGTCGTTCAGCTCGAGCACGGACATGCCGTCAAGCGCGGTCAGAAATGCGTCTTTATCAAATGCCATTTTCGTCTTCCCAAAATTTAGATTGTTTAATGAATCAAGCAGCGGCGCCCTTTTGCTCCGCCACGGCGGCGAGCACGCGCGCCATGCCGGAAACCGGCGATTGCAGCAAACCACAGAGCTGAGCCAGCAGCACTTCCTTGCTGGGCACAGTCGCCAGCGCGGTAACCCCAGCGGCGTCCAGCATCTTGCCGTTGTAGGCGCCGGCCTTGATCACCAGGCGCTCGTTGGTTCTAGCAAAATCGAACACCACTTTCGCGGCCGCAACGGCGTCCTCGCTGATGCCATACACCAGCGGCCCAGCCATTTGCTCGGCCAGCGGCTCGAAGGGCGTACCCTGCACCGCGCGGCGTGCCAGCGTGTTTTTGACCACGTGGAAATACACCCCCGCCTTGCGCGCATTCGCACGCAACTGGGTGATGTCGCCGACCTGGATGCCACGGTACTCAGCCAGGACGATGGTTTGGGCCTTTGCGACTTGCGCGCTGACCTCAGACACCACTGCCTGCTTTTCCTGCAGATTTAGAGCCAAGTTTTTCTCCATCCGAAACCGGGATACCTGCGTATCCCGTCGTTAACAAACGCGTCCTCAAGCCGGGGAGAAAACTGCATTCTCCTGCTCGCGGGCACACCATCTGCGCCGGATTCGGATATCGGCGCCAGGCGGTTCACCCGGCACCGCTCCTCTTTTAAGCCCCGCCGCCACGCCTGCAGGCAGAGACTCGGGGGCTCCTGCGGTCTTTGATGCTGCCATACCAGCCAGCAGTACAAAGTCTGTATCGCCCCGCGACCCGACTAATGGGCCGCCGGGGCGGAAGACGGCGCGGCCGTGGCCGCGCCGCCTCGTTTCATGCTCAGGCGTTCAGGCTCGCCTGTTCGATCCGGATGCCCACACCCATGGTGCTGGAGATCGAGATCTTCCTCAGGTATACGCCCTTGGATGCCGCGGGCTTCGCCTTGTTGAGGGCATCGATCAGCGCCAGCAGGTTTTCGCGCAATGCTTCGGGCGCGAACGAGGCGCGGCCGATAGTACACTGCACGATTCCATTCTTGTCTGTGCGGTACTGCACCTGACCGGCCTTGGCGTTTTTCACCGCGCCCGCCACGTCTGCGGTCACCGTGCCCACCTTGGGGTTAGGCATCAGACCGCGCGGACCCAGGATCTGGCCGAGCTGGCCGACGATGCGCATGGCGTCCGGCGATGCGACCACCACGTCGAAATCCATCTTGCCGCCCTTGATGCTTTCCGCCAGGTCTTCGAAACCAACCACGTCAGCGCCTGCGGCCTTGGCTTCCTCAGCCTTGGGACCCTGGGCGAACACGGCGACGCGCACGCTCTTGCCGGTGCCTTTGGGCAGCACGACGGAACCGCGCACGAGCTGGTCGGACTTCTTCGCGTCCACGCCCAGATTCACCGCGACGTCAATGGACTCGTCGAACTTGGCCTTGGCCGTTTCCTTGACCAGGCTCAACGCATCATTCAGCGGATACAGCTTGGTGCGGTCGACCTTGGCGGCCACGTCCTTGTAACGCTTGGATACCTTAGCCATGTCAGACGCCCTCCACGGTGATGCCCATGCTGCGGGCGCTGCCGGCGATCGTGCGCACTGCCGCATCCATGTCGGCCGCGGTCAGGTCGGGCATCTTGGTCTTGGCGATCTCTTCCGCCTGCTTGCGGGTCAGGTTGCCGACTTTGTCGGTATGCGGCTTGGGGCTGCCCTTTTGCACGCCGGCGGCCTTCTTGATCAGAACGGTCGCGGGAGGCGTCTTCATGATGAAGGTGAAGCTCTTGTCCGCATAGGCGGTGATCACACAGGGGATCGGCAGCCCGGGCTCCATACCCTGAGTCTGGGCGTTGAACGCCTTGCAGAACTCCATGATGTTCAATCCGCGCTGGCCCAGCGCCGGTCCAATGGGAGGACTGGGGTTGGCCTTGCCAGCGGGCACTTGCAGCTTGATATAGCCGACAATTTTCTTTGCCACGATACTGCTCCTATAATGTGGGTATAACGCACACCGCAACTGCTCCGGCACGCTCCCCGTTCAAAAACCGGAAGGGGACAACGAACGGGGCGAAGGGTGGCTGCGAAACCAGACCCTTCTCCCTCCTTGTCCCAACCTCCGCTTTATCAGGCCTTTTCTACCTGGCCAAATTCCAGCTCAACCGGCGTGGAGCGCCCGAATATGGTCACCGCCACGCGCAGCTTGTTCTTGTCGTAATTCACGTCTTCCACTGTGCCATTGAAGTCCGTGAACGGGCCTTCCTTGACACGGACCGACTCGCCCACCTCGAACAGCACCTTGGGACGCGGCTTTTCCACGCCCGCCTGCATCTGCTGCATGATGGTGTCAACTTCCTTCTGGCTGATGGGAGACGGCTTCATCGCCGATCCGCCGAGGAATCCGGTCACCTTGGGCGTATCTTTCACCAGATGCCAGCTCTCGTCGGTCATTTCCATCTCGACCAGCACGTAGCCGGGGAAGAATTTGCGCTCGCTGATGTTCTTCTGACCGGACTTCAGCTCCACCACCTCCTCGACGGGAACCAGAATCTGACCGAACAGATCCTGCATCCCGGCGCGGGCGATGCGCTCGGTCAGGGCGCGCTGCACGCTCTTCTCAAACTGGGAGTACGTATGCACCACATACCAGCGCTTGGCCATTACTTGCTCCCTCCCGTCAATTCAGTTTGCTCACGACCAGCATCAGGCTGGCGTCCACCGCCCACAGAAACAGCGCCATGACGACTGCGAAGATGATCACCACGCCCGTCGTCTGATACGTTTCCTTGCTGGTCGGCCAAACGACACGCTTGGCCTCGTTGATGGATTCGCGGCTGAACGCAAAAAAGCGCTTGCCGAGGACGGACGTCCAGAACACCAGACCGGCGAGCACAAGACCCGCGAGCACGGACAATACCCTGAGCACGGCGAGCGATTCTTGCAGGTAATAGAACCCCACAACACCTGCCGCAACCAGCATCAGCGCCACTACTATCTTTATCTTGTCCGCCATCCGTCCGTTTCCACTTGGTAACTGGCAGGCCAGGAGGGTCTCGAACCCCCAACCCTCGGTTTTGGAGACCGATACTCTACCAATTGAGCTACTGGCCTAAACTCGCACGCACGACAGGGGGAAGCGCGAAGGATATCCCCCACCCTTCCCCCAGCCCCGCGTAAATTCCCTTACTCGATAATCTTCGCCACCACACCGGCGCCCACGGTACGGCCGCCTTCGCGAATCGCGAAGCGCAGGCCTTCTTCCATGGCGATCGGTGCGATCAGGCTGACGGTGATGCTGACGTTGTCGCCGGGCATCACCATTTCCGTGCCCGCCGGCAGTTCCACCGCTCCGGTCACGTCGGTGGTCCGGAAGTAGAACTGCGGGCGGTAGCCCTGGAAGAACGGGGTGTGACGGCCACCTTCGTCCTTGGACAGCACGTATACTTCGGCAGAAAACTTGGTGTGCGGGGTGATGGAGCCGGGCTTGGCCAGAACCTGGCCGCGTTCGACTTCTTCACGCTTGGTGCCGCGCAGCAGTACGCCGACGTTGTCGCCCGCCTGGCCCTGGTCCAGCAGTTTGCGGAACATTTCCACGCCGGTGCAGGTGGTCTTCAGGGTGGGCTTGATGCCGACGATTTCGATTTCGTCTCCAACCTTGACGATGCCGCGTTCGATACGGCCGGTCACGACGGTGCCGCGGCCGGAGATGGAGAATACGTCTTCCACGGGCATCAGGAAGGCGCCGTCAATGGCGCGTTCCGGGGTGGGGATGTAGGTGTCCAGGGCTTCGGCCAGGCGGTGGATGGCGGGTTCGCCCAGTTCGCTCTGGTCGCCTTCCAGCGCTTTGAGCGCGGAGCCTTTGATGATGGGGATGTCGTCGCCGGGGAAGTCGTATTTGGACAGGAGTTCACGCACTTCCATTTCGACCAGTTCCAGCAGTTCTGCATCGTCCACCATGTCGCACTTGTTCAGGAATACGACGATGTAGGGCACGCCCACCTGGCGCGCCAGGAGGATGTGTTCGCGGGTCTGGGGCATGGGGCCGTCTGCAGCCGATACCACCAGGATGGCGCCGTCCATCTGGGCGGCTCCGGTGATCATGTTCTTGACGTAGTCGGCGTGGCCGGGGCAGTCAACGTGGGCGTAGTGGCGGCTCGCCGTTTCGTATTCCACGTGGGCGGTGTTGATGGTGATGCCGCGCGCCTTTTCTTCCGGCGCTGCGTCAATCTGGTCGTAGGCCTTGGCTTCGCCGCCAAATTGCTTCGACAGCACGGTGGTGATCGCCGCCGTCAGCGTGGTCTTGCCGTGGTCCACGTGGCCGATCGTCCCCACGTTCACGTACGGCTTGGTGCGTTCAAATTTGCTCTTTGCCATGATTATTCCTTATCAATGATCAATGCCAAACGTTAATTCACTAAAAATCTTGGTGCCCATGGCGGGAATCGGACCCGCGACCTCTCCCTTACCAAGGGAGTGCTCTACCACTGAGCCACATGGGCATTATCCCGGAACATCACACAGATAACGGCCGCATCGCGAACCCTGCCGTACCGCTACAATCCCGTATTGCTACAATCTCGTATCGCTACAGTCCATCGGCCGCGCGCATTGCCCTGCTTGCTGCGTTCAAACCGGCACAAACTGCTCTGGAGCGGGTGAAGGGAATCGAACCCTCGTCGTAAGCTTGGAAGGCTTCTGCTCTACCATTGAGCTACACCCGCGCAACTTGCCATTCACGGCAGCCTTTAACCCAAACACCTGCCCAGCAAAAACTACTCTACTGCAACGTTTTCACACCAGAATTCTGGTGGAGGGGGACGGATTCGAACCATCGTACTCGTAAGAGGGCAGATTTACAGTCTGCTGCCTTTAACCACTCGGCCACCCCTCCGTAAAGAACCCGCGATTATCCAGATAAATAGACCCCTTGTCAAAGGGTTCGGGAACAAATCGTGCAACACGCGGTCTCCGGCCCGCCATGGCAAGGGTCAAGGCGTCCCTGGCCCAACCCGAAACGGCCTGATGCGGCGCGCAAACACGCCTTCCGTCAGGCCGCCGGCCGCCGCGCCGGCTCACGCCGGCGCGGAAATCGCGGAAACTTATTTTAAAAGCAGTATGTTAGGCGCTCACCTTGCGCAGCCGGGCGAGCATGGAGGCGAAATTTCCAGACAATTGCTTTTCCTTGGGATCCTCGATCGGAGCCACGGACTGGCGTTTCTGCAAGGCGGGCAGGCCGCGCAGCATGTGAAACCGCTCCAGCAGATATTCCAGGTTGCGCGCCAGCATGCTCTTGTTCAACGGCTTCGGCAGGTAACGGGAGATCTGCGCCTGGTTGATCAACTCGACGAGGCGCCCGGTATCGGCAAACGTGGTCACCACCACGCATTGCGTCTGCGGCGTGATCTGCTTGATGGTCTTGAGGATGTAGCTGACATTTGCACCCCCCAGGGTCAGGTCGGAAACCACGACGGAAATATCCTGCTTCGCCAGCTCTTCCATCGCATGCTGCGGGTCCGAGGCCCACACGAGCTCACAGCACTCCGGCAGCACTTCGCGCACCGCTGCCGCCGTTTCTTCGTCGTCGTCCATGATCAGCACACGCATCTTTTCGCCGGCAACCGCCTGCGCAGGCGATGCCGCGCCATGTGTTTCCCTCACCGCGAAGCTGGCTTCCGCAATGGCGGCAGCCTCGGCCACCACTTGCTTCACTTCCTCTGCCGCCCACGGCTTCATCAGGTAACGGAAGACTTCGCCCTCGTTCACGCTGGCGATCGAGGCCTCGATGTCGGAGTATCCGGTCAGCAGGATGCGCATGGTGGCAGGCGAAGTCTCGCGCGCGCGGCGCAGCAGCTCCGAACCCTGCATCTCCGGCATGCGCTGGTCACTTACGATCACGTGCACCTGGTGCTCGCGCAGGATGTGCAGGGCCTCCTGCGGGTCTGTGGTGGTGTGGACGGTGTAACCCGTAAAGAACAGCATGCGCAGGGAACGCAGGATGCGCTCCTCATCATCGATCAGCAGCAGAGTGGGTTTGGTCATGACATTCTCCTGGTTATGCATCATGGGTTACGGAACATCAAGCCGCCGACAGCAAGGCCTGCGCCACGCTGACGGGCGAATTGCCGCGCGCCTCCGACCCCGCGGCGGGCAGCCGGATGTGAAAACGGGTTCCCGCGCCGACCGTGGATTCGGCCTTGATCTCGCCGCCGTGGCGCTGGATGATCTGGTGCGTAATGGCCAGCCCCAGGCCAGTGCCCTGACCGACCGGCTTGGTGGTAAAGAACGGGTCGAATATGCGCGCCAGGTTTTCCGGGGAAATGCCCTTGCCGCTGTCCTGCACGCTGACGTTGATGTTTCCGTCCTCGTGCCAGGTGCGGATATGCAGGGTGCCATTTCCGTCCATCGCCTGCGCCGCATTGGTAAACAGGTTGAGGAAGACCTGGTTGAGCTGCGAGGGCGCGCATTCGATTTCCGGGACGTCGCTCAGCTCCGCGACCACTTCCACCTTGTCCTTGAGCACGTTGCGGCCGATGCGCAGGGCGCTCTCGATGCAACGGTTCACGCTCATTGCCTCCAGGGCCGCTGCGTCCATGCGCGAGAAGTCCTTCAGGTTGAGCACGAGGTCGGAGATCTGGCCGATGCCGTAGATCGAGTCCTCCATCAGGCCGTGCATGGCGTCCAGCATCTCGTTCGCATTGGCGGCGCTGCGCAGTTCGTTGACGCGCGCGATGTGCCCCGCGACCTCATCCTCGGTCGCATGCTCATTCAGCAGGCTGTCGACCAGAGCCTCATACCGCTCGTTCAGGGTCTTGACCTGGGCGAAGAGTTCCTGCCCCACCGCCACATTGTTACGCACATACCCGAGCGGCGTGTTGATCTCGTGGGCAATGCCCGCCACCATCTGGCCGAGCGATGCCATCTTCTCCGACTGCACGAGCGCGAGCTGCGAGGACTGCAGGCGAGAATAGGCATCCTTCAACTCCTCGGAGCGGTCGCGCATCTGCCCTTCCATTGCCTTCAGCAAATCCACGACGAAGCCGATTCCGATATAGCGCCCCTGCTCGGTGATGATGAAATCCTCCATCAGCGGGAAGCGCATGTTCTGCGCGACATGGAGCGCCGCTTCTTCCAGCGGCCAGTCGTGCCCCACCAGCAAGGGGTCGCCGCTCATGAAATTCCTGATGGGCCGCTTGCCGTGCAGTTCGCGGCCATAGGGCTTGAGATAGATATCCATGAACGCGTAGCGGCTGATCACCCCGACGGGCTCGCCGTCGTCCACCACCGGCAGCGAAAGCACCTCCGCGTATTCCGGGTCCAGGAACAGCTCGGCCACACCCTCGAGCGACGTGCCAGGGGTGATGGCCTTGAGGGGGATGGCGAGCGCGCGCACGTCCTGCACGCCGTGGTCTTGTGGATGCATGAACCCTTCTCCTAACAATTTCGTCTGACTTTATTCTTGAAGATTGGCATTTTAGATTTTCAATATGACAGTAATGTGAAGCCGCCCGGGACGGGGCTTGTCACACTACAGCAACATACGCGCCCTATCCTTGCAGCCCGACACCGCAAGGAACACATGCATGCCTATCGCAACCGCTACGAGGTACGCCACTCAGTTCGACGCCCACCCCTGCTTGCCGCCCCCAGTGGCGCCGGAGGGCGCAAAGCGCGAACTGCTGTCCATTCTGAAACGCCGCGCGCTGCGCGCGATCTTCCAACCCATACTCGACATGAATGCGGAGACGTTCATCGGATTCGAGGGATTGATACGCGGCCCCGAAGGCAGCCCGCTGCGCGCGCCGACGGAGTTGTTTTGCACCGCGCGCCAGTGCGGCCTGAGCCTGGAGGTCGAAATGCTGTGCCGCCAGGTGGTGCTGGAAGCGTTTGCCGACCTGAAGCTCCCCGGGCGCCTGTTTCTCAACGTAAGCCCCGGCGTGCTCGTCCATCCCGGTTTCAGGGATGGCCAGACACTGCGGTACATGGAACGGCTCGGGATCACGCCGGATCGCGTCACGATCGAGATCACGGAGCATGAAATCTGTCACGACATGGATGCAATGCGCGAAGCGCTGCTGCACTACCGCCGCATGGGCTTCAAGATCGCGCTGGACGATCTGGGCGAGGGGTTTGCCAGCCTGCGTCTGTGGTCCGAACTGCATCCCGAATTCGTCAAGATCGACAAGCATTTCGTGCGGGGCGTGGAAAGCGACCCGCTCAAGAGGCAGTTTTTGAAGTCGTTTCAGCAGATTGCCGATGGCAGCGGCTGCCAGATCATTGCCGAAGGCATAGAAACCGAGGCCGAGTTCCTGACCGTAAAAAGCCTGGGGATTGCGCTGGGGCAGGGCTATCTAATCGGCCGCCCCGCGCCCGCGCCCGTCCTCGCGCCGGATGCCAAAGCGCTGCCGGCGACGCCCAGGACACCTCACGCCGTGCCCCAGCATGCGCGCCGCCTGACAGCGCACACGCTGCTGATGCATGTGGAACCAGCATCCCCGGAAACTTCAAACAACGATATCTACCTGCGCTTCAGCGCAGAACCTGCGCTCAACAGCATTGCCATCGTCAGGCACGGACGGCCGCTGGGCCTGATCAGCCGCCACGCCTTCATGGAGCGCTTTGCCCAGCCTTTTCAGCGGGAGTTGCTGGGCGCAAAACCCTGTTCGCTTTCCGTCCCCGAGACGCTGCCACTGGTCGAACATGGCACACCGCTCCCGGACGTTGCCCTGTCCCTGGGCAACGGCCATGGGCAGCGGTTTTCGGACGACTTCGTGATCACCGACAAGGGTTACTATCTGGGCATAGGGAGCTGGTTTGAACTGCTGCGGGCGATCACTCACATGCAGCTCGAGGCGGCGCGCCATGCGAACCCGCTGACCCTGCTGCCCGGAAATGTGCCTGTGAGCGAACGCATCGGCGAACTGCTGGACCGCAATGCGCGCTTTCACGTGTGCTACTGTGACCTCAACAACTTCAAGCCCTACAACGACGCCTACGGCTATTTCCGCGGCGATGAAATGCTGCGGCTGACCAGCCGGATTTTGTCCGGCGCATGCGACACAGCGCTCGATTTCGCCGGGCACCTTGGCGGTGACGATTTCATCCTCTTGATGCAGAGCGCGGACTGGGAACGGCGCTGCCGCGCCGCGCTTGACGAATTTGCCCATGCCTCGGTGGCGCTGGCCGACGAGTTGCATCAAGACGACGGTGATGAGGCGGGCGCGATGCGCCCGATATTCTCCCCTCTGCCCAATCTGTCTATCGGCGCCTGCCACATCGAGCCTGGGCTGTACGCGTCGCCGGTCCAGGTGGCCGACGCCGCGCGCGCGGCGCGCAGGATCGCCAAGCGCATACCAGGCAACAGCCTATTCCTCGCGGAAGCCGGACTGCCCATGGAGCGCCTGTAGGCCGCCGGGCCCGAACCACGGGGATCGGGCCGTTCATCCATCCTTCACGAAGGCTTCATCAAACTGTCATATCGGCGCGCCAAGATGGGCGCCATGAATACCGCTGCCAGCAACTCGAAAACATCGGCGCCGCTGCATATCGCGATGGTCACCGAAACCTATCCGCCCGAGATCAACGGCGTGGCCATAACCATGCTGCAGTTCGCGCAGGGCATGGTGGAGCGCGGCCACAGCATCCATCTGGTGCGCCCCGCGCAGCACAAAGCGGACGGGCCCGCGCATGGCATCCGCTACAGCGAAACGCTGACCGGCGGCATGCCCATCCCGGGTTATCCCGGACTGCGCCTGGGCCAGCCCTCGAAGGGTCTGCTGATGCGCGACTGGCGCGCACGCCGCCCGGACATCGTGCATGTCGCGACCGAGGGTCCGCTGGGCTGGTCGGCGGTGTCCGCCGCGCGCGCACTTGGGATTCCGGTCAGCACCGATTTTCATACCAACTTCCACAGCTATACCCGCCACTACGGGCTGGGGCTGCTGAAGCGGCCCATGGCGGCCTATCTGCGGCGCTTTCACAACCGCACGGACTGCACCATCGTGCCGACGGTGACTCTGCGGAACGAGCTGCAGGACGACGGCTACAGGGATGTGCTGATTGTGGAGCGAGGCGTGGATACGACGCTGTTCCATCCATCAAAGCGCGACATGAATTTGCGCGCCACGTGGGGCGTGGATGAGCACACGCCCGTGGCGCTTCTGGTCAGCCGGCTGGCGCCGGAGAAGAATCTGCCCGTTGTGATAGAGGCCTTCGAGGCCATGCGCGCGATCAGCCCCGCATCGCGGCTCATTATGGTCGGCGACGGCCCTGCCCGCGCCGACCTGGAGCGACGCTACCATCCGCACGTGATCTTTGCCGGCATGCGCACGGGGGAAGACCTCGCCGCGCACTACGCCTCGGCCGACATCTTTCTTTACCCCAGCCTCACCGAAACCTACGGCAATGTCACCGTGGAAGCGATGGCGAGCGGGCTCGCGACGCTCGCCTACGATTATGCCGCCGCTCACCAGCATGTCCGCCACGACATGAACGGACTGCTCGCACCTTACGATGACACCTCGGCCTTCATATACATGGCGCGGGCGCTGATGGCCGATCCGGCGCGCACGGCGCGCCTGCGCATAGAGGCCCGCCGGTCGGTGGAAAACTTGACCTGGGAACGCATCATGGAGCACATGGAGCAACAGTTCCGGGAAGTCCTGCGGACGAAAGGAGCAAAACATGTCCAGGCTGAAGTCTCCCCTGCAGCAGATTAGCCGCTGGGATGTCGAGCTGTGCATCCTGTTCAACCGGCAAAGCCGCAACCTGTCGGTGCGCAGCCTGTTTCGCGTGGCCAGCCGGCTGGGCGACGGGGTGTTCTGGTATGCGCTGATGGCCGTGCTGCTGCTGCACTTTCGCAGCGAGGCGTTGCCCGCCGTGGTCCGCTTGCTGGGCACCGGGCTGGTGGGCGTCGCCGTTTACAGGCTGCTCAAGCAAAAGACCCTGCGTCCACGGCCGTTCTGCGTCCATCCCGACATCGCCTGCGCCGGCAAGATCCTGGACCAGTTCTCCTTTCCGTCCGGGCACACCATGCATGCGGTGTCCTTCAGCATCATCGTGCTCTACTACTTTCCCGCGCTGGTCTGGATCGTGGCTCCCTTCAGCGCCATGGTGGCGCTGTCCAGGCCTATCTTGGGTCTGCATTATCCCAGCGATGTTCTTGCCGGCGCCGGATTGGGCGCCGTTCTCGCCCTCTGCGCGCTGCACCTCGCTTGATTATGGTGGACCCGGGTTGCCGCGCCGCACGCAATGCTTGACACCGGAGACCACCAGACCATGAGCTTCCCCGCGAAATCAGCCTGGAGCACGACAGGTGCACCGCTTGCGACATCCGATGGCATGGCGCGCACGCAAGGCGGCTGGAACGACATGCCGGTCGAAGCGCGCTATGCCGCGCAGCCCACTCTGGAGGAAAAAGCCTGGTTTGCCCGGCTCGCCACCGCGGCGATCGACGGGCACGTGCTGCTGGATGCGCGCGATTGGAACAGTTATTTCGCATGAATTGCGCGCGCCATGCGCCGCGGGCGCATGGCGCGCCTGCCCTGGGGCGCGGCTTTCACACCAGGGTCAACGAAATTGCGTCGGGGACTCGAAAGGTGGCGGGTAATGACCATGTGCTGCGCAACAGCGCATTGCGCAGTTCCGCACGCCTGAGCGCCTCCGCCAGGCTCGCAGGCAACAGGCTGCGCACGCGCTCGCACACCGGCGGGCAATCGTCGACGAACAAGGCTTCGAGGTACGAGACCATGATGGCGTCGTGCAGTTCGTTGTTGGCGTATTCGTAGAGGTAGCTGATAAACGCGAAATGACGCCGCACAACGTGCAGATCGTGTCGTCGGACGGCATCCAGCGTGGCGAGCTTCATGGCGCCCATTTCCAGATGCAGGACACCGAAGTCGTCCTCATCAATGCGCGCCGCGACGTCCGGCAGTTGAAGAACAACATGCTGCAGGAAATCCGCGCGAACCATCAGGGGGACTGCGGAATTGGAGTCATGGCGCCGGCCCGCCTCGTACAGGGCGGCAAATGTCGCGTAGCTGCGGCCGGCATCGCGCGCCGCGGTGTGCAGGGTCGGCAAAGCATGGCCCCAAAGGGCGCCGTGAAGCGGGGAGGGCGGTAACGACACGATGAATGCAGCGTGGGTCATGCGTATCCTTTCATCGTTGCGATGGGAAGATACACGCACTTTAGCCGCGGTGTATTACACGGGTATTTCAGGCCGGTGGCAGCACCACACCACGAGCCGGGATTTTCCCCTAGATGTCATGTGGATGTAACATTAGCCCCCTAGAATGCGCACTGAAGACCGAAAAATCTTCTCCTCGACTGCGCGCGCATCATTTATCATGGTGCGCGTTTTTTTTGGAGCGCCGCCCCATGTCCTGGCTTGTCACGAAGCTGATCTCCGCCCTCCTGCTGCCGCCCCTCAATTTACTCCTGCTCTGCGGCGCCGGGCTGTTGCTTTGGCACAGACGTCCGGTGGTGGCTCGCTGGCTGGTTGGAGGATCATTTGTCGCACTATGGCTGCTGTCCACACCTTATGTAAGCAACGGCCTGCTGCTGGCCCTCGAGGGCCAGCCCCAGCCGCTAAACGCCAGTGTCCAGGCGGCAGACGCCATTGTCGTGCTGGGCGGCGGCACCTATCCCAGTGCGCCGGAGTATGGCGGCGACACGGTGAGCGAATTCACGCTGGTGCGCCTGCGCTACGCGGCGCGGCTGGCGCGCGAAACCGGGAAGCCGGTGCTGGTTAGCGGAGGCAACCCGGCGGGCAACCGGATTCCAGAGGGCGAGCAGATGAAGGCAGTCCTCGAAAATGAATTCCATGTTCCGGTGAAGTGGGCGGAAAGCAAGTCGCGCAACACATATGAAAACGCCGTCTTCAGCTACCGCATGCTGAGCCCGCTCGGCATACGGCGCATTTATCTGGTGACGCATGCTTGGCACATGCCGCGGGCGGCGATGGCGTTCCGCCTCGCGGGGTTCGAAGTGGTCCCGGCCGCGACCCTGTTTGCCACGGCGCCGTCGCCCGGCATATTGCAGTTCGTGCCGGACGCGGGCGCCCTGCAGGACAGCCGCTGGTTCATGCACGAGATCATCGGGCTCGCCTGGTACGCCTTGAAATCATGAGGCACATCGGCGCCACCCGGGCTTGATTCCGGAGTAAAATCGTCGGAGACACATTTGTCCTGCGCAACCGGATCTGCCCTGTCGGCGCTGACACCCCGCCGACGCCGCTGTATTCCCGTCAACCCGGCGCGGGCCGCCAGCCGGGTATCCAGAACAGGAGCATATGCCATGTCTTTCAAACTGAAGAACACGTTGCACCTCTTCTTACCGCTTGCGATGTTGATGGCGGGCTTGCCCGCACACGCACGTGAAGACCTTTCAGGCTGGAAGCTGCCGCCTGTGCCCATCCCCAAGGACAACCCGCAGACGCCCGCCAAAGTGGCGCTGGGGAAACAACTGGTATTCGATCTGCGCCTGTCCAAGGACGAGTCCATGAACTGTACGAGCTGCCATCTGCCCTTCAGTGGCGGCGGCGGCTGGACACCGCGCGCCTTCGGGCATGGCGGCGAACTCGGCCGCTGGGCGCCGAGCTGGGAGGATTCCGGCTACTATACGTCTCTGTTCTGGGACGGCCGCGCCGCCTCGCTGGAGGAGCAGACGGGACTGCTGCCGGGCCACATGGGGCCGGTTTCCGCTCCAGCGGAGATGGGCGGCACCGTGGAGGACGCGATGGCCAGGCTGAATGCCGTGCCCGAGTACAAGCGTGAATTCCACAAGGTGTTCGGCACCGACGCCACCCCGGAAAACACCGCCAAGGCCATCGGCGCCTTCGAGCGTACCCTGGTGTCCCACAATGCGCCCTTCCAGCTCTATGTTCGCGGCAAGCGCAATGCGATCTCGGCCGCAGCCAAGCGCGGTTTTGAGGTTTTCCGCGGCAAGGGAATGTGCATCACCTGCCATGTGCCGCCCACGCTGACAGACAACATGTTCCACAACATCAGCATCCCCCAGGTGGGCCCGCTCAAGGAAGACCTCGGGCGCTACGAAGTGACCAAGGACGAGGCGGACAAGGGCAAGTTCAAGACCCCCACGCTGTATAATTCGGGCAGCTTCGCCTTCTACATGCACGATGGCGCGTTCGGCTCGCTGAGCCAGGTGATCGACCATTACAACAAGGGGGGCGACCCTGCGAACAAGAGCCAGGATCCGCTGATTCGGCCGCTGAACCTGACGGACCGGGAAAAGTCCGACTTGGAGGCGTTCCTGAAGTCGCTGACGGATCCCTCGCTGGACCGGCTCACGGCGCCCAAGCTGCCCTGACCCGGACGGGACTTGCACACCATGCCGCCCGCTGCAAACGGGCGGCATTATTTCTTCGACTTTTTACCTTGAGGATTACACATGAAAGTGCGCGTCAAATGGGTGGAACAGGTTGCGTTCCTGGGTGAATCGGAAAGCGGGCACGCCGTGCTGATGGACGGCGCCCCTGCCGCAGGCGGACGCAACCTCGGCCCGCGCCCCATGGAGATGCTGCTGCTGGGCACCGGTGGCTGCACCAGCTTTGATGTGGTCAATATCCTGAAGAAAAGCCGGCAGGCAGTGAGCGACTGCTATGTGGAACTGGACGCCACCCGCGCGGAGCAGGATCCCAAGGTGTTTACCAGAATACATCTGCACTTCGTGGTGAAGGGAAAAGACATCAAGCCGGACGTGGTGGAGCGGGCCATCACACTTTCAGCCGAAAAATACTGTTCGGCCTCCATCATGCTGGGCAAGTCGGCGGAGATCACCCACGACTTCGAGATCGTAGAGGAATAAAACCAGACCTCGTAGCCGGGCGTTGTTGCGCTCGGGAGGATTCGTCTGCATGCGGCCCGGGATGCGATGCCCATGCCTCTCATGCGCCGGAATTTCCTTGGCGCGCCGGCATGGCTTGAAGGTTTGGATTCTATTGGGCCCCGTGCGGGACGGCAGGCACCGCTACATGCGGTAGACGGTCTTGGTCATGATCTTGGACGTCGCCCGCATCAGCAGCTTTACGGGCAGCGGTAACTCGGCCCCACCAAGTTCCTTCGCCATTTCCGAGTGACGGGTTTCATCCACATACATCTGCTTGACGACCGCGCGGCTCTTTTCGTCCTGCACTGGCAGGCTGCCGAGATGGCTCATCAAGTGGCCACCCACCTGATGCTCGGTTTCGGCAAGAAATCCAAGATTCCATTTGTCTCCCAGCAGCCCCGCCGCCGCTCCGAGCGTCAGCGATCCGGTGTAATACAGCGGATTGAGCACGCTCAGGTGGCTGCCCAGCTCACGCACCCGCTTCGCAGTCCACGCAAGATGTTCGGTCTCCTCCTCGGCCGCTTGCTGCAGCTTTTCCTGCACGGCGGCGTCGCGCGCGGTCAGGGCCTGGCCCTGATACAGGGCCTGGGCGCAAATCTCGCCGGTATGGTTGATCCGCATCAGCGCCGCCGCGTGTTTCTTCTCGGCCTCGCTCAGGTCGGCCTCGGGCAGGCCGGCATCAGGATAGGGACGCGTGGAGTGAGCGCGTGCTGCCAGCGTGCGCAAGCCCTTGTCGAATTCGACGATCAGTCTGTCAAGGTTAAGCATGATGAGCGCGGCCCTTTTTTCGTGATGGCCCCAATTTAGGCAAACATTGCCGCCGTGTCAAATCGGGGTGCGCGCCTCAGAAGTCGTACGACATGCCGACGCCGATGCCCCTGGGGTCTCCGCCGCCGGTCGGCGCCGTGCCGATCTGATTCGTGGTGAAGTCATAGGTCCCGTTCGTGCTGTTGTTGATGCGGGTGTATACGACATAAGCCTCGGTCTGCGCTGACAGGGTGTAACCATAGCCCAGGGTGAGCTTGGTCGCGCCGGTCATGGCGCCCGGCGTGAGGGCGCTGCCCGTAGCATCAGAGGCATGTTCGTATACCGCACGCAGATGTCCTCTGGGCCCGATGGCGTATTGCGAAAACACCGCCCATGACGACAACTGGAGTTCGCCCGTTGCGCCCGCGGCCACGGCATCCGCGATCACGAACGGATTATCGAGCGGCGCCACGTTTGCTGCCGCACCGCCAAAGTGGTATCGGATCTGCTCGCCCAGCACGCCGACTTTCAGGGCACCCAGCGTCAACGATCCGCCGGCGTTGACCGCGTAGTCATAGTTCCCGACGGACGTGTAGTCGTTATGGCGCTCATATCCCAGGTAGCCATACAGGCGCTGCGAAGCATAGGTGATGGAAACCGAAGCCAGGCTGGGGTTGTAACCGGCCGGCAAGGCGGGAGTGACATTGCCGCTCGCCGGCCTTTCCTCGTTGGGACTGTAGGCCAGCTTGGCGGTGAAACCGCCCACCGCAGGCGACCAGTACTGCAGGGAGTTATTCTGCCGTCTGCCGAAGCTCACCAGGTTGCCAGCATTGGGATTGGTGGTGTGGCCGTGGCCGAGTATGGCGAACCCGCCGATTCCGGTATAGCCAAACGGGTCCAGTACGTTGAAGGCGGTACGATACGGGGTTTCCCAGGTGCCGAGGAACAGATTACCCACGTTGCCCTGCAATCCCAACGCGCTGTTGCGGCTCGCAAAGGTCCCGGAAATCCCCGTGTTTGTAGATGTGTCGGTCGTCGCGGTGCCGGTGTCCTGGTTCAGCCCCGATTCGATCTGGAAATAGGCATCGGTGCCTTCGCGCACCTTGCGCGTCCCGCGTATGCCGAGATAGGACGAATCGCTTGAAATGCGGAACCTGGCCGGTTTGTCGTATGCGCCGGGAACGGAGGTCGCGCTTGCCGCCCTCGAACCCATGGCCGATACGCGCTCAATGTCCATGTTCACGCTGCCGTACCACTGGAGTTCATCCCCTGCGACGGCGTCCGAAGCGCACAGAAGCGCGCCCAGGAGCACGGTCACCGCCTTACTACCCACCCTGCTTTCCCCTCTCACTTCGTTTCCAGAGCGTCAAGGCGCGCCTTAACGCATGTGAGCGGCTGCGCCGTGGCGCAACCACAGGGGGGAATATAACTGTTCTCTGTTATACCATCAAGGACTAATCCTGTTTTTTGTTGTTATTTAGGGAATTAGCTACGTGCACGGCCCCAGATCCGGCGCTCGCCGATGCCTGCGTGCCGTCCCGGCTCCAGCCTCCGCCCAGGGCGCGTATGAGATCGACGCTGGCTGAGAGCCGCCGCCGGCGCACGTTCAATGCGTCGAGTTGAACCTGTTCTGCAGCCGCCTGTGCGGTAACCACTTCCAGATAGCTCGCGATGCCCTCGCGATAACGGTTCATGGCGATGTCTAGCGTCCGCTGGGTATCGGAGACAGCATCGTTCAGGGATTTGGATTCATCAGTCAGGTTGCTCAGCAGCGACAAGTTATCTTCCACCTCCTGGAAAGCGGTGAGCACCGTGGAACGGTAGCGTGCGCCCGCCACTGCAAAGGCGGCTTGCGCCTGGTCTACTTCGGCCCGGCGGCGCCCGCCGTCGAATATGGTGAGCAGGGCGCTGGGTCCGATGGACCAGAACAAGTTGGGCGCCGTCAGCCAGGCGGATTGCTGCGTGCTCTGATAGCCTGCGGCCGCCATGAGGTTAATGGCGGGATAGAAGACGGACTTCGCGACGCCGACTTGCGCATTGGCCTCGGCCAGGCGGCGTTCGGCAGCCGCAATGTCCGGCCTGCGCTGCAGCAGCGTGGCGGGCACGCCCACCGGGATCGCGGGGACCTGGATGTCCACGACCGCGGGCGCGATCGAAAAAGTCGAGGCTGATTCGCCCACCAGAGTCGCGATCGCGTGTTCATACAGTGCGCGATTGCCTGCAATATCCGCATACTT
>Ga0075276_10000113_pt1 | contig 24735 bp, 17 predicted proteins | sample SF_Rice_5C_80N_4_FD_69770 | JGI IMG/M metagenome (GOLD analysis project Ga0075276, IMG submission 69770) | Rice paddy soil microbial communities from Twitchell Island, California, USA - SF_Rice_5C_80N_405 | ecosystem: Environmental > Terrestrial > Soil > Paddy field/soil | place: USA: Twitchell... | reverse complement strand
GCGGCCGATACCCCGGGAAATCGTCGCGAGCAGGCCCAAGCGCAAGGAGCCGCGGAGTGAAAGACGAGACATACCTGACAGGTAGACGAGGATTGAACGAGCACGCGACGCAGCGATTGAGCTTCACAGCAGATTTGCGAGGGTATCAGTGACCAAGGTGGACTTTTATACAGGCAGCGAGGACAAACTCCGCACTGCCTGCCAGCTCAGCCACAAGGCGATGCAGAGCGGCCTGCGGGTGCTGCTCTACACCCCGGATGCCGCCAGCACCGAGGCGCTGGACAAGCTGCTGTGGCAATACCCGCCCACCGCCTTTATCCCGCATTGCCGAGGCGATGACCCTGCGGCCGGCGACATGCCGGTGGTCGTGAATCACGAAGCCGGCACCCTGCCGCACAGCGAGGTGCTGATCAGCCTGCACCCCGAGTGTCCGCCCTTCTTTACCCGCTTCGAGCGGGTGATCGAGGTCGTGGGCACCGATGAGGCGGACATGCGCCAGGGCCGCGAGCGTTTCGGCTATTACCGCGACCGGGGCTACGAAATGCGCCATTTCGACTTGCGCAAGACGGCGGCCTGAGATGGCGCGCGCGCCGAAAAAACCCGCCTCCACAGCCGATCTGCCGGTGCTTACCGAAGTGCCGGAGAACGAAGCCGATTTGCCGGTGCTGACCGAAACGCCGGACGCAGAACCCGATCTGCCGGTGCTGACCGAAGTGCTGGCGGAAGAAGCGCGCCCCGATGAAACCGCGGCCGCCGCCCAGGCGGCCGAACGCAAGCCCGGCGGCAAGGGCAAGTCCGCCGCCAGCGGCCAGACCCCGCCGGCGAACAAGGCGGCCAGCAAGCCCGCGCCGGCCGAAAAATCCGCCCCGGCGAACACCACGCCCGCGGAGCAGCAGCCCGCTGCCGCGCCGCAAGCGCCCGAAACACCGCCGCCGGCGACGCCCCGGACTCACGCCTTACAATTGACCGATGCACAGTTGCGGCAGATCGCGGATTACGTCGCTCCGGAAGTCGAAAAACTGCTGCGCAAGAAGATTGCAGCGCGCCTGGATGCGCTCTGGCCCAAGATCTGGGCGGAAGCCGAGGCGGAGCTGCCCGAGATGATACGCACCCTCATCGTCGAGTCGGCCAAGCGTACGCGCAAATAAGCCGCGCTTGGTATAATTCCCTTCTTTTCGACACGATCTGCCGCCATGCTGCCATGGCAGGCACAGCCCATACCAACGCAACATGGAACTCGCCAAAAGCTTCGAACCCAAGGACATTGAATCCCGCTGGTACCCGACGTGGGAAAACGCCGGCTATTTCAAGGCCGGGCTGGATACCACCAAACAGGACAATTTCTGTATCCTGCTGCCGCCGCCCAATGTGACCGGCACGCTGCACATGGGGCATGGCTTCAACCAGACCCTGATGGATGCGCTTACCCGCTACCACCGCATGCGCGGCGACAACACCCTGTGGCAGCCGGGCACCGACCATGCGGGCATCGCCACCCAGATTGTGGTGGAGCGCCAGCTCGACGCGCAGAACATCTCGCGCCATGACCTGGGGCGCGAGAAATTCATCGAGAAGGTGTGGGAGTGGAAGGAATACTCCGGCGGCACCATCACCCGCCAGATGCGGCGCCTGGGCGCCTCGCCCGACTGGTCGCGCGAACGCTTCACCATGGACGAAGGACTTTCAAAGGCCGTGACCGAGACCTTTGTGCGCCTGTACCGCGAGGAACTGATCTACCGCGGCAAGCGCCTGGTGAACTGGGACCCCAAGCTGCATACTGCCGTCTCCGACCTGGAAGTGGTGCAGGAGGAAGAAGACGGCTTCATGTACCACATTCGTTATCCCCTGGTTGAAGGAACGGGGGCCGACGGCTCCGGCCATCTGGTGGTGGCCACCACCCGGCCCGAAACGCTGCTGGGCGATGTGGCGGTGATGGTGCACCCGGAGGACGAGCGCTACCAGCACCTCATCGGCAAGCAGGTGAAGCTGCCGCTGTGCGACAGGACCATTCCCGTCATCGCGGACGAATACGTGGACCGCGAATTCGGCACCGGCGTGGTGAAGGTGACCCCGGCGCACGACTTCAACGACTACGCCGTGGGCCAACGCCACCAGTTGCCGCTGATCTCGGTGCTGACGCTGGATGCGAAGATCAACGACAATGCGCCGCAGAAATACCGCGGCATGGACCGCTTCGACGCGCGCAAGCAGATAGTGATCGACCTGGAAGCAGCCGGGCTGTTCGAGAAGCAGGAAAAGCACAAACTGAAAGTGCCGCGCGGCGACCGCACCGGCGTGGTGATCGAGCCCATGCTGACCGACCAGTGGTTCGTGGCGATGAGCAAGGCCGCACCGGCGAGCAAGGACAACCCCGAGGGCAAGAGCATCACGCAACAAGCTTTAGACTGCGTGGCGTCGGGCGAGATCAAATTCCACCCGGAGAACTGGGTAAACACCTACAACCAGTGGCTGAACAACATCCAGGACTGGTGCATCTCGCGCCAACTGTGGTGGGGCCACCAGATCCCGGCCTGGTATGGCGTGAACGGTGAGGTGTTCGTCGCGCACAGCGAAGAAGAGGCGCGCCATCTGGCGGACCAGGCGGGCTATGCCGGCCAGCTGGACCGCGATGCCGACGTGCTGGACACCTGGTTCTCCTCCGCGCTGTGGCCTTTCTCCACCCTGGACTGGACGCCGGAATACCCGGCCAAATCTAACCCGGCACTGGACCTCTACCTGCCGTCCTCGGTGCTGGTGACCGGCTTCGACATCATCTTCTTCTGGGTCGCGCGCATGGTGATGATGACCAAGCACATCACCGGCAAGATCCCGTTCAGGGATGTGTACGTGCACGGCCTGATCCGCGATGCGGAAGGGCAGAAGATGTCCAAATCCAAGGGCAACGTGCTCGACCCCATCGACCTCATCGACGGCATCGCCCTCGACGACCTGGTGAAGAAGCGCACCACCGGCCTGATGAACCCCAGGCAGGCGGAGCAGATCGAGAAGCGCACGCGCAAGGAATTTCCCGGCGGCATTCCCGCCTACGGCACCGATGCGCTGCGCTTCACCTTCGCCTCGCTCGCCTCGCCGGGCCGCGACATCAAGTTCGACATGCAGCGCTGCGAGGGCTACCGCAATTTCTGCAACAAGCTGTGGAACGCGACGCGCTTCGTGCTGATGAACTGCGACGGCCAGGACACAGGCATCGACGAATCGCTGCCGCTGGAATTCTCCTTTGCCGACCACTGGATCGTCAGCCGCCTGCAGCAGACCGAAGCCGAGATGGAGAAGCACTTCCACGACTACCGCTTCGATCTCGCCGCGCGCGCGGTGTATGAGCTGGTGTGGGACACCTACTGCGACTGGTACGTGGAAATGGCCAAGGTCGAGATCACCAACGGCACCGAAGCACAGCAACGCGCCACCCGCCGCACCTTGGTGCGCGTGCTGGAAGCCATCCTGCGCCTGGCGCACCCCATCATCCCCTTCATCACCGAAGAACTGTGGCATGCCGTGGGGCCGCTGGCGGGAAAGTCCGGCGCCACCATCATGCTCCAACCCTATCCACAGGCCGACAGCACGAAGATAGATGAAGCCGCCATGGCCGAAGTCGCCCTGCTGCAGGAAACCGTTAACGCCGTGCGCAGCCTGCGCGGCGAGATGGGCATCACCCCGGCGCAACGCGTCCCGCTGATCGCCGCGGGAGAATCGGCGTCGCTGTGCAAATTCTCCCCTTACCTGCGGACACTCTGCAAACTCTCCGAAGTCAGCATCGAAAGCGCATTGCCCGACACTGATGCCCCCGTCGCCATCGTCGGCAACTTCAAGCTCATGCTCAAAGTGGAGATCGACGTCGCCGCCGAGCGCGAACGCCTGGACAAGGAAATCGCCCGCCTCAGCGGCGAAATCACCAAGGCCGAAACCAAGCTCTCGAATGAAAGCTTTGTCGCCCGCGCCCCGGCGGCGGTGGTTGAACAGGAGAAGAAGCGCCTCGCGGATTTCGGCGCGACGCTGGCGCAGTTGCAGGCGCAGAGAGCGAAGCTGAACTAGCGCTGACGCCCGCTAGCGCAAGCTACGTGGGCGTCAAAAAAAACGTGCACGAAGTGCACACAAGACCCGTCCTCCCCTTATCCGCCACCGTACCAACCCCTCCGGGGTGGTACCCGCAGCCGCTCCCGAAAACGGCTGGCTTCGCCAGTAACGTGTCGCGACTGCACCCGCACAGGCCGTTCAGGGGATTTCCGACGAATATGCTCGAGCACGTGGCCGAGCATAGCGAGGATCGTGCGAGTTTATGAGGAGGCCCGGACAGCCGAGCAACGGAGGGAATCACCCGCAAGGGGTGCGCCGGTGGGTGCCCCGCTGCTCCGCAGCGACCCTTCCGCAGCCCGCGCGGGGATGGCGGATCGGGGTCGCCTTCTTTTGGTTACTTTTCTTGGCGAGACAAGAAAAGTAACCAGCATGCCGGGCTGCCCCCGGCGCCAATCCATGCGGCTCGCCGAACCGTACAGAGAACCCAAAGGAGCGGGCTCCCACTCAAACTGCAACCGTTCCCCCTGCCTGCATCCAGGCCATCATTCCGCCCTGCAGGTTGTAGATCTCGGCAAACCCCTGCCCGGCCGCAAAGCTGGCCGCCTGCGCCGAGCGCCCGCCCATCTGGCAATAGAACACGGTGGGAACCGTGCGATCCAGCTCGGGCAGGCGCAGCGGCAACAGGTGCAGCGGCAGCTTCTCCGCCCCCGCGATGAAGCCGCGCGCGATTTCGGCGTCGGTGCGCACGTCCACCAGGCGAACGCCGCCCTTGGCCAGCATGGCCTGTAATCCGGCCACGTCGATGTTCTTGAATCCGTTCATATCCTCTTATGTGCCTGTTGTTTGCCTGCTACTGACCGGCATCGTCGGCGAGCAGGTGTGAAATGCGGGTGTTCGCGACGGCGAGCCGCTTGACCAGGATGCGCAGGAAGGTGTCGCTGAACTTGAAGCGGCAGCCGTGCGAGGCCTTTTCCAGGACTTCCGGCTTGATCTCGATCAGCGTGCCTTCCATCTTCGCCACGACATCGGTGGTGCGCTTGGCCTCGGATTCCTCCAGCACCATCATTTCGCCGAAGCAGTCGCCCTTGTGCAGCAGGTTGAGCAGGCGGCCGCCCTTGAGCACCTTCACCGTGCCGTTGGCGATGATGTAAAAGGTGGTGCTTTGCTCACCCTCCTGGATGATGGACTCGTCCTTTTCCACCTTGCGCCATTCGGAGAAGTGCAAGACCTCCCAAAGTTCGACGTCGGTGAAGCGCTTGAAGAACGCCAGGTCGCGCAGTACTGCGAATTTTTCGGTGTCGAAGATCTGCTTGCTGGTCGGCGCTTCGCTGCTGAAGAAATGCACCAGTTCGTTGGCGAAGTCGTCCCAGGTATTGTAGCGCCCGTTCGGCTCCTTCTGCATGGCGTGCATCACGATCGCGTCGAGGTCGGACGGGATCTCCGGGCGCCAGACACTGGGCGGCTGGGGTTCGAGGTTCATGATCTGGTAGATCATGCTGAAATTATTGGTGGCGTCGAACGGCAGCTTGCCGGTGAGCAGCTTGTACATGGTCACGCCCAGCGAATAGATGTCGGTCTGGTGCGTAAGCGGCTGCTCCTTGATCTGTTCCGGCGACATGTACGCCGGCGAGCCGACGCCCGTTATCTGCGTCGCTTCGTGGTTCTCGATCATGGCCGCGCCGAAATCGGAAATCTTGATGTCGCTGCCGCCGGTGAAAAGCACGTTGGCGGGCTTGATGTCGCGGTGGATGACGCCCTGGGTCTGCGCATATTCCAGCGCCTTGCAGCACTTGTAGGCGATCTCGGCAACGCTCTCGATGGGCAGCAGGTGGTCGACCTCGGCGTACTTCTCGAGCGTTTCGCCCTCCACATACTCCATGACCATGTAGTTGACGTCGTCGTCCATCACGGCGTCCATGACGTGGACGATGTGGGGGTGGATCAGCTTGCCGGCCAGGGAGGCTTCGTTGCGCAGCAGGCGGCGGAATGCCGGGCCGGTGCTCACGTCGCGCATCACTTCCTCCTTGAACAGCTTGAGCGCAACCTGTTTTTCACCGAACGGGTCATTGGCAAGGTACACTGTGCTGGTCGTACCGCTACCCAACTCCTTGATGATCTCGTACTTTCCGATCTTTTCCATGGAAATTCATTCGATTAACCGCAACGAGGTCGGGTATTCTGCGGCTTTTGGCATCGCCTGTCCATAGCAAAGGCGTGCGGCGCTGGACAAAACAGCGAACTCCCCCCCAAAATAATCGTCCAAGGCTAGCTATGAGACTGAAATACCTTCCTTTACTGTTGTTGGGGATCGTCCCTGCGTTGCCTGCGGACGACCTGCCGGAATTGGGCGAGCCCTCCCAGGCAGTTGTTTCTCCCCAGCAGGAACGCGAGATCGGCCAACAGGGCATGCTGCAGATTCGCAGTCAGGCCGGCTATTATCTCGGCGATTCCGAGATCAACGATTACCTCAACTGGCTGGGCGGGCGCCTGGTCGCCGCCAGCAGCGACCCGGGCATGGACTTCGAGTTCTTTGCCCTGAACGACCATAATATCAACGCCTTTTCCATGCCCGGCGGCTATGTCGGCGTAAATACGGGGCTCATTCTCGACACGCAGACCGAATCGGAACTGGCCGCCGTGCTGGCGCACGAAGTCACGCACGTGACCCAGCATCACATCGCGCGCATGATCGCCGGCCAGAAATACGATTCCCTGACCTCGCTTGCAACCGCCGCGCTCGCCATCCTTGCGGCGCGCAACAATCCGGGCCTGGCGGGCGGCATATTGGCCGGTCCGGCGGCGCAGATCCAGCGGCAATTGAAGTTCACCCGTGAACATGAACAGGAGGCGGACCGTATCGGGCTGGTGACGCTGGAAAACGCGGGCTTCGACGTGCGCGCCATGCCGGCTTTCTTCAGGCGCCTCGAACGCGATACCCGCCTGCTGGATAACAGTGCGCCCACTTGGCTGCGCACCCACCCCATGACCACCGACCGTATCGCGGACATCGACAACCGCGTTCGCCAGATGCCGTTCAAGCTGGTTCCCGACAGCCTGGAATATCAACTGGTGCGCAACAAGCTGATGGTGCTGGATCGGGGGCCGCAGGACTCCATCGCCTATTTCACCAATGCGCTCGGGCCGCGCAAGTTCGGCAACCCCGTGACCCAGCGCTACGGCCTGACGCTGGCCCTGTTCAAGAGCGGCGACCCCGTGCGCGCAAAGCAGGAACTGCAAATCCTCCTTAATGAGCCGCAGGCCGCCTCCGACCCCATGATCGCAACCCTGGCCGGAAAAATCTATCGCGCGACCGGGATGAGCAACGCCAGGCTTCAGGAATACTACGCGAACGCGGTGCAGGATTATCCGCATCACCGCGCCCTGGCCTACGATTACGCCGGCGTGCTGTTTGACGCGAAGCGCTACGACGCCGCGCTGCAACTCCTGGACGACCGCATCAATGAATATCCGGACGACGCCCGCTTGTATGAACTCGAGGCCAAGGCCTACGCCGCGCTGGGCAAGCCGCAGGCGGAACACCACTCCCTGGCGTACGCCTATATTTCGCGCGGCAACCTGATTGGCGCGATCGATCAGCTCACCCTGGCAAAGCAGAGCGGCAACGATTACTACCAGCTCTCGGTCATCGACGGTGAACTCAAGCGCTTTCGCGCCATTGCGGCCGCCCAGGCCGGCGCCAAGGGAAAGTAAGCGGCACGGCAAAACAATGGCCCGCGCCCGGCGTTTGTGTTAGATTTTACCTTGTACCCGGCGCGCTTTCCGGCGCCCGGACGCTTTTCCAGATATGCACACCCACAGGAATACAACATGGCTCTGAAATGGTTTGACGCGAGCGAAGCGGAGAAATTCGGCCAGTCTCTGGCACAACTCTTTATTGCAAAGGTCCCGGCCGTCATCCAGCCCGGGCAGAAAACCTCGATTGCCGAACAGCTCAAGGTCGTGGATCAGGCGCACATGCAAATCGAGCAGTTCAAGCAGAAGAACAAGTTGAACATCTACAAGAAGGCCAAGCTGGGCAGCGCCTTCAAGTACGAACTGATGGCCGCAGGCTACCAGGCAGAACTGGTCGACAATCTGACCAAGGGCGTGCTGCTCAAGCTCTGAATGGCGTTCGTCGGCCGTCCCCGCAAATCCCGCTGGCGGGTCACCGATACCGTGTCTCCCTGTCACCGCCCTTCCGGGCAGCTTCCGGATGCGGACAGCCATGGCTGATTCGCACATCACGTCCGTATCCGCCGCCGATACCCGGCAGCGCGGCGACCGATTGCTCGAACAAGGCAACGTGACTGCCGCGCTGGAATGCTATCGCGAGGCGGTTGCGCTCGATCCTGCGAATGGCGAAAGCCTGCTGAGCCTGGGCATGTGCCAGCTCCACGACAATGCGCCGGCCGAGGCCGAAGAGACCCTGCGCCGGGCCGTCGCGGCGGGCGCCGCGGAGGCGCAAACCCGTTATTTCCTCGGTTTGGCCCTGCAGAGGCAGGGCAAGCTGAATGAGGCAATCGCCAGCTTCAACACCGCGCTGGCGCTCAAGCCCGACGCCGACATCGTCTACGGCGATCTGTGCTTTGCCCTGTTCCAGGCGGGGCAATACGACGCCGCGCGCAACGCCGCGCGCCAGGCCGCGGTGGCCAATCCTGCATTCGCCGACCTGTGCGTTCTGCTGGGAAACCTTTATGCCGGCGCCAACCAGCCGGACAGGGCAATGGCCTGCTACCAGGACCGCCTCGCGCTCGACCCGAATCACGCGCAGGCGCACTACCTTCTCGGGGAGGCCTTCCAGAAACAGGGGCGCCCTCATGACGCCATCGCCCATTACCGCAAGGCGCTGGAAGCGCAGCCTGACCTGGTCGAGGCATGCAACAACCTGGGCAGCATCCACTTCAACGACCTGCTGAACGCCGGCGAGGCAATCACCTGGTACCGCAAGGCGCTGACCCTGCGGGCGGATATTGCCGAAATCCATTTCAACCTCGGCCTTGTGTACAAGGCCCAGGGCGACTTCGCGCAGGCAGCAGCCTGCCTGCGCCAGGCTGTACAGCTCAAGGCCGATTTTGCCCAGGCGCACTGCGGGCTCGGCGACCTGTTGCTGGAAACGGGAAGATCCGCAGAGGCGCGCGCCAGCTATCGGCGCGCGCTCGACATCAAGCCGGACTATGCGGACGCCTGGTACGGCATGGCCTCCTCCTTTATTGCGGACCATAAGGACGACGAAGCGCTGCTGGACTATTTCAGGCAGGCGCTGAAGCTGGACCCGGAACTGCTGACTGCGCGGGGGCTGATGGTGTATCACATGCTGCAGCGCTGCGACTGGGCCGGCCTGCGCGACCAGGCGCGCATCCTGCTCGACGCAATCTACAGCGTTCCGCCTGCAGGCAGAAGCAAGCTGCCGCCGCTCGCTTTTCTGGCGCTTCCCGGCACCGCCGCGGCCGACCAGAAGCAGTGCGCCGAACGCTGGGTGTCGTACGAGTACCGCATGTTTCCGGAACTGCGCCGCAAGATGGGGTTCGACTTCAACCGTCCGCGCGGCGACAAGATACGGATAGGCTACCTGTCCGCTGACTTCCGCCAGCACCCCGTTGCGTTCCTGATGGCGGAGGTGTTCGAATTGCATGACCGCAGCCGCTTCCATGTCACGGCATATTCCTATGGTCCGAACGACGGTACGCCCATGCGGCAGCGCCTGGAGCACGCCTTCGACTCCTTCGTCGAGGTCGGCACGGAGCCCCTCGAAGCGGTGGCCAGACGCATCTACGCCGACGAAACGGACATTCTCGTAGACCTGACGGGCCACACCCAGGAATCGCGCAGCGCAATCATGGCACTGCGCCCAGCGCCGGTGCAGGTCAACTATCTCGGCTTTCCGGGAACCATGGGCGCCGATTTCATCGACTACATGATCGCCGACCGGTTCACCGTACCGCCCGAAATGCGCGCGCACTACACCGAGGAGATCGTGTGGCTTCCCGACTGCTTCCAGGCCAACGACAGCCTGCGGCCGCGCCCGCCCGCCCCGGCGCGCCAGGCGTGCGGACTGCCGGAGACAGGCTTCGTATTTTGCTGCTTCAACCAGACCTTCAAGATCCTGCCGGAAGTCTTCGACGTCTGGTGCCGGCTGCTGAAGGATGTGCCCGGCAGCATCCTGTGGCTGGCCGCGACCCATCCGCAGGCGGAAGCCAATCTGCGCGCCGAAGCGCAGGCGCGCGGCGTGGACTCCGCGCGCCTCGTGATGGCGCCGCTGATGAACCGCGACCCGCACCTCGGCCGGCTGCAATGCGCCGACCTATTCCTGGATACCCTGCCGTTCAATGCGGGCACCACCTGCAGCGACGCACTGTGGATGGGTTTGCCGGTCGTCACCTGCGCGGGGGATGCCTTCGCCTCGAGAATGGCCGGCAGCCTGCTCACCGCAATCGGCGCGCCGGAACTCATCACATGCAATCTGGACGATTATTTCCGGCTGGCACGCAACCTGGCCCTGGACCCGGAACAATACGCCGCCGTGCGCCGCAAGATAGCGGTGAACCGCGATGCATCCCCGCTGTTCGACACCCGCCGCTTCGTGGCCAACCTGGAACGCGCCTACATTGACATGCTGCAACGGCGCGGCGAACAGCGGACCAGCGGCGGCTGACCGCCGCAATACGCCGTGCGCGACTGGCTCAGAAAAATCTTCCCGTCTCCGGCGCGGCGCGCCGCCACCCCCGGCCCGTCCGCTCCGCCGTCCCGCGGGGCACCCGATCCGCTAAAACAGAGCGCCGCGGACAAACGCCGCGGCGACCAGCTGCTGGAGACCGGACAGTTCGCGGATGCGGTCGCATGCTACCGCGAAGCCATTGCCGCAAACCCGGACTACGCGGAAGCGCTCGACAACATGGGCATCGCCCTATGGGAGCTGGGGCAACACGCGGAGGCGGAGCGCTGCCTCAGGCGCGCGCTGACGATCAGGCCCGGCGTGGCCAACACCTGCTATAACCTGGGTTCGTTGCTGCAGGAGCAGGGCAAACTCGACGAGGCGCTGGCGGCTTTCGATCTGGCGCTAGCAGCCCGGCCCTATTTTGCGGAAGCCCATTTCCAGAAGGGCGGTATCCTGCAAAAGCTTGGACGACAGGAGGACGCTGCGGCCTGCTTTCTCGTGGCGCGCGTGCAATCGGTGAACCAGCGCCGCCAGTTATGCGACTGGCGCGACCTGAAGACCGACAGCGAGGCGGTGCGCCACGCAATCCTGGGCGAACAATTGACCGATGAGGATCTGTTGCGGCCATTCTTCCTGATCTCCATGCCGGAAGTCTCCGCCGCCGACCAGAAGCGCTACGCGGAAAAATACGCCGCATTCAAGTACCGCGCGCAGTGCGAAAAGCGGCAGGCACTGGGTTTCGATTTCCGGCGCCGGCCGGGCCGCAAAGTACGCATCGGTTATCTCTCCTGCGATTTCCACGATCACGCCACCGCCAAGCTGATGGTCGAGGCGTTCGAACTGCACGATCGCAGCAGTTTCCACATCACTGCCTATTCCTACGGCGCGGACGATGCCAGCGCCATGCGCGCCCGTCTGGAAAAGGCCTTCGATGCCTTCGTGGACATTCGCAACGACAGCGACGAGGCCGCCGCGCAGCGCATCTACCGCGATGGCACCGACATACTGGTGGACCTCAAGGGCTATACCCAGGACAACCGCTGCGAGATACTGGCCCTGCGCCCCGCGCCGGTGCAAGTGAACTACCTCGGCTACCCCGGCACCATGGGCGCCGATTTCATCGACTACCTGATCGCGGATGCTTTCATCGTGCCGCCCGAACTGGAGCGCGGTTACACCGAAACCATCGTGCGCCTGGACGACTGCTACCAGCCGAACGATCGCACACGGCCGCTGCCGCCCGCACCGCCGCGCGCTGCCTGCGGCCTGCCGGAAGACGGGTTCGTTTTCTGCTGCTTCAACCAGACCTACAAGATCACGCCGGAGATATTCGACGTCTGGTGCAGGCTGCTCCGCGCCGTGCCGGAGAGCCGCCTGTGGCTGTGGATGAGCACGCCCGAGGCAGCACCCAACCTGCTGCGCGAGGCGGCGGCGCGCGGCGTGGACCCTGCGCGCCTGATCATGGCGCCGACGGTCGCGGACGTGTCCGGACACCTCGCGCGCCTGCAGTGCGCCGACCTGTTCCTGGATACGCTGCCGGTCAACGCGCACACCACGTGCAGCGACGCGCTGTGGGTCGGGCTGCCGGTGCTGACCTGCGCCGGCGATACTTTCCCGGCGCGGGTGGCCGGCAGCCTGCTCAGTGCGCTGGGTGTGCCGGAGCTGATCACGACCAGCCTGGACGACTACTTCCGGCTTGCGCTGGAACTCGCCACGGACCGGGACAGGCTGGCCGCGCTGCGCCGCAAGATCATCACAAACCGCGAGACATCGCCGCTATTCGACAGCGCGCGCTATACCCGCAGCCTGGAGCACGCATATCTTCAGATGATGGCAGACAGGGGCGGGCAAGCCACTTTATAATTGTACGCGCGATCCACGCCGTTCCATGCATTCCTGGAAATATCCTACATGAGCATACTCCGCAGCCTGATCAAAGACCTGTTGTCTCGGGAACCCCGCAGCGAACAAGCACGCGTGGTCAAGAATCTCCACATTTCCCTGGCGGAACAAGGCCAGTTGGATGAGGGCGTAGCGCATTACCGCGAAATCCTCGCCAGGCAGCCCGCCAACACCGATGCACTGTTCAACCTGGCGCTCATAGACGAGGGCCGGGGAAATGAGAATGAGGCGATTGCCGGTTTTCGGCGGGTGATCGCTCTCGATCCGCGGCATCACGGCGCGCAACTGAGGCTGGCGCACATGCTGCAAATGCGGTGCGAATGGAGCGGTCTGGATGCGATGATCCAGGACGTGCGCCAGGCCGTGCACCAGAATTTCAGCGCGCGCCAGGAAGATTTTCTTTCCGCCTTCGCCTTTCTGGGACTGCCGGGCACCACTGCCGCCGAGGAGAAACTGTGCGCCCAGCGCTACGCACGGCTGGAATTCCAGCCGCCCAGCCTCGATGCGTTTCGCGCCAGCCTGGGATTCGATTTCAATCGCCCGCCCGACGACAGGATCCGCATCGGCTACCTGTCTGCGGACTTTCGCCGGCACCCCGTCGCGCAGTTGATGGTGGAGACGTTCGAGCAGCACGACCGCAAGCGCTTCCATATCACGGCCTATGCCTACGGCCGCGACGACGGCAGCGAGATGCGCAAAAGGCTCGAACGGACATTCGACGATTTCGTGGACGTTCGTGAATTCACGCTGGAGGCCACCGCGCGTAAGATCTATGAAGATCGCATCGACATCCTGGTCGACCTGACCGGCTACACCCGCGATACAAGAAGCGCGGTGCTTGCGCTGCGGCCTGCGCCCATCCAGGTGAACTTCCTCGGCTACCCCGGCACCATGGGCGCAGATTTCGTCGATTACATCATTGCGGACAACTTCGTCATACCGCCGGAACTGGAACAGCACTACTCGGAAAAGGTCATGCGCATGCCCGACTGCTTCCTGCCAAACCACCGGGGTGGCGCCCGGCCCGCCCCGGCGAGCCGCAAGGAATTCGGCCTGCCGGAGGATGGGATCGTGTTCTGCTGTTTCAACCAGCCGTTCAAGATCACCCAGGCGTTCTTTGACGTATGGTGCCGCCTGCTGCGTGAAGTGCCGGGCAGCGTGCTGTGGTTGTCAGGACGGAATGCCGTGGCCATGGAAAACCTGAAGCGCGAGGCGGCGGCCCGCGGCATAGGCGCAGAGAGGCTGGTATTTGCCGCAACCTCGCTGAGCGACGAAAAACACCTCGCCCGCATGCAGTGTGCGGATCTGTTCCTGGACACCAGTCCCTACAACGCCCACACCACGTGCAGCGAAGCACTGGCAATGGGGCTGCCGGTAGTCACTTGCGCCGGCGACACGTTTGCCTCGCGCGTCGCAGGCAGCATGCTGACCGCAATAGGTGCGCCCGAACTGGTCAGCTACAGCGTGGAGACCTATTACCAACTGGCGCTCGACCTGGCCACTCATCCCGACAAGCTGGACGCGCTGCGGCGCAAGATCGTTGCCTCGCGCGACAGCGCACCCTGGTTTGACCGCGCACGGTTCACCCGCAACCTTGAGCAATGCTATACCCGGATGGCGGAGACGCGCACCGGCCCAGGCGGCGGCCGTCCGTGATGCCCTCATGACAGGGGTCACGCCTGACCTGCACCGATCCCAACTTGCATCGATCCGCTATGGAACCCCGCACCCCGCCCACCGATCCCGTTGCGCAATACCAGCAGGCGCTGGCCTTGCATCAGGCAGGCCGCCTGGATGAGGCCGCCAAGCTTTACCGGGCAATGCTGGAGCCGTTCCCCGGCAATCCCTTGCTGATGGCCGGGCTGGGTACGATTGCGCTGCAGCAGGGCAATCTGGACGAGGGAGTGCGCGAGTTGGAGGCGGCTCTGCTGATCGAGCCCGATCAGCCCATGGCGCTGTCCAATCTGGGCATGGCCTTGCGCAGCCTGAAGCGCCTGGATGAGGCGCTGGAACGGCTGGACCGGGCGGTGGCGCTGGCACCGGAGTTTGCGGAGGCCCATAACCATCGTGGGATCGTGCTGCGCGACTTGAAGCGTCTGGATGAGGCGCTGGCTGCCTGCGACCGGGCCGCCGCACTCAACCCAGGCTTTGCCCAGGCCTGGAATAACCGTGGAGTGACGCTGCAGGAACTGAACCGCTGGCCTGAGGCGCTGGCGAGTTTCGACCGGGCGCTGGCGCTGAACCCCCATGCCGCCGATGTGCACAGCAACCGCGCCAGGGTGCTGCGCGATCTGGGACGGCTCGATGACTCCCTCGCCGCCTGCAATGCCGCCATCGACCTCGATCCGGGGTATGCGCCGGCCTGGCTGAACAAGGCTGTGCTGCTGCTATTGTCGGGCAACTACGAAGAAGGCTGGCGGCTTTATGAATGGCGCTGGAAGGACCCGGAGGCTGCACCCGCAACCGAGTTCGCCGCTCCCCTTTGGCTGGGAGAATCATCGCTTGCGGGCAAGACCCTGCTGATCGACCTCGAACAAGGCATGGGCGACCTGGTTCAGTTCTGCCGCTACGTTCCCATGGCCGAAGCGCAGGGGGCCGCGGTAGTAATCGAAGTCTCACGCCCCTTGGTGCCGCTGATCGCGACACTCAAGGGAAACTTCACCCTGGTCGTGCGCGGCGAGGCGCTGCCGCATTTTGATGTGCATTGCCCGCTGATGACCTTGCCTCTGGCTTTCCGCACCACGGTGGCAACCATCCCTGGCGACGTGCCCTATCTCTACGCCGACCCGGCACGAGGCGCGATCTGGCGGCAGCGCCTGGGACCGAAATCCGCACTGCGCGTGGGCGTTGTGTGGTCCGGCAATCCGGCGCACAAGAATGATCTCAACCGCAGCATTCCCCTGCCGACATTTGCGGCGCTGTTTGAGCTGCCTGTCGAATTTCACGTGCTGCAGAAGGACATTCAGCCTGGCGACGCGGCGCTGCTCTCCCGCTTTCCAAATGTGCATGTGCATGCGGCGCAACTTGGCGATTTTGCGGATACCGCGGCATTGATGCAGGAGTTGGACCTGGTAATTTCCGTGGATACGTCGGTGGCCCATGTGGCGGGCGCGGCGGGTCTGCCGCTGTGGCTGCTGCTGCCATTCAATCCCGACTACCGCTGGTTTCTGGGACGATCCGACAGCCCCTGGTACCCGACGGCAACGCTGTTCCGGCAAGCGGCCATCGGAGATTGGCGCAGCGTGATGGCGAAGGTCGCGGCCCGCCTGAAGATACAGCACGAACCCGGCGGCGGCTCTGCGACCGAAGCAGGGGCTAGCTGGCCTTTTGATATACCACCCCGTGGCGATTCACCCATATGAGGGCAGATTTATGAGCATCCTGGCAAGTCTGATCAAGGACATATTATTCCGTAAGCACCGCGCCTCACCGTCGAATATGGGGCAAAACCACCACGCAGTGGACGACCGCAGGCAGGTGCTCAATGTCGGCGGCAGCAGCAAGCAGGTTCTGCTTCCCAACCTCTACGGCGGCTGGGATCATATCCTGCTGGACATTGATCCAAGACACGGGCCCGACCTGCTATGCGATGCGCGTGAACTGGAAACGCTCGCGCCTCTGCAATTCGACGCGGTGTATTGCGCGCACAATCTGGAACATTATTTCCGCCATGACGTGCCTACTGTCCTGCGCGGGTTTTCCCATGTTCTCAAGGAGGATGGATTTGTCCACATTCGGGTACCGGACATGGGCGAACTGATGAGAACTGTGGTTCGCAAAAACCTGGATATCGACGACCGTCTGTACGAGTCCCCCGCGGGCCCGATTACGGTACTGGACGTGATCTATGGCCACGGGGAAGACATTGAGCGCAGCGGAAGCGATTTCTTCGCGCACAAGACGGGGTTCACCCGGAAGTCGCTGACTGATATGCTTACACGGTGCGGGTTCGGTCACGTCTACGCGCTGGAGCAACCCGACATTCTGGAGATCCAGGCCTTTGCCTTCAAGCGCCAGCCCGGTGCGGTGATAGCAGCCATGCTGGGACTGCCGCCGCCCGTCGCCTGAACGGGGCGCGGCTGCCGGCTAATGGTGTATCCGCCCCTTTACGATCAGGCAGGCGATGTCGGTCTTCAGTTCGCAGGCCTTGTCCATTAACGCGGCGGCTTCCGCGTCGCGATGCTCGCGCCTAAGCACCATGGCCTTGCCGAAATAGGCGCGGCCCATCCGGGGATCAAGCGCAATTGCTTGATCGAATTCTGACAGCGCCGCCTGGCTATTCCCCACCCTCAGGTATATCCAGCCCAGCTCGAAATGCGGCGGCGCATACTGCGGGCTGAGCGCCAGGGAGCGCTTGAAGTCGGCGATCGCCGCCCCCACCATGCCCCTGCCCTCTTCGGCCTCGGCCAGGTTGAAAAAGACGCGGTCGGCGCCGGCGATCTTGTCGTTGGGCAAGACCTGCTCCGCCTGCTTCCACATCCGGTAACCATCGGCAAACACCCAGAGCTGGTTTACCGCAAGCGCCGCCATGGCAATGGCGCCGACGCCAAGCACATAGCGCAGCTTCGCGGACGGCCACCGCTGCAGCAGCAGCGGCACCAGCAACGCCAGACCCGGCATCCACAAATAGCTGCGGTAGAGCACGAACGGTTCCTGCACCCGGATGGTGGAAAACTCCAGCAGGAATTGCAGCCAGGGATACAGCAGGGCTAAGCCCAGGACGCCGCGGCGTCCGCCTCGCAACAGCAGTGCCAGCGCGATACCGCCATACAGCAGGAACGCAGCGCCGCCAGCCCACCCCTGCCACGCGCTCAGGCTGGCGACAAACGGCTCGCGCATGTCGATGGACATCCACCCCGGAATGGGTAGCAGCCACAACAGGAGATATTTGAAGAACAGCCCGGCTTGGGTCAATATGCTGAGCAGATGCAACGATTCCGTGCTGGCAGCGGCAAACCCCTCGCCCTTGAACATTTCGGCTGCCAGCGGCTCATACGGCACACCGAAGACACCCTTGGCGCGAAGGATGATGATCACGGCAATGGCGAACAGGGCGCCCCACGCCAACCACAGGGAACGCCGGGCGCCGATGATCCGGCCGCGCAACAGGACGGTTTCCGCCGCGAGCACGGCGATAGTCAGTACGCTGTGCTCCTTCGAGAACACGGCCATGAAGTAGCAAACGGCAGCGAGCACGAGCCAGCGCACCTGCCCCGCGAGCAGGCCGCGCAGATAGGCGAGCTGCGTCAGCAAGGCAAAGAAGGTGGCCATCAGGATGCTGCGCTGCACGACATATCCGGCCGCGTATACCGCCACCGGATGCAGCGCAAAGATCAGCGCGCCGAACCAGGCACCCCAGGCTATGGTGCCGCTCTTGTCATCACCGCCAGTCGCTGCAGCCACCAGCCGGCGCAGGAGATAGAAGACCAGCACGGAGTTCGCGATGTGCAGAATCAGATTGCCCAGATGGAAGAAATGCGTGACGACGTTGCTGAACGCCAGCTCCGTCCACCCGAGGCTGGCGTTCGGCAGCCAGCGCAGGTCGAAATGGAACCAGGAATGGGCGTAGTGGCCGGATATGCCGCCGAAAAAGAAGGTCAGATCGTCGAAGAAGAACGGGCTGCCCAGAAAGGGCGCATAAACCAGGCTAGTGAGCAAGATGAGAGACAGCACCCAGCCGCGGTCCCTGGTGCGGAAATAGTTCAGCAGCTTAACTCGGTCTAATTTCATATAGCGCGCCTTGGTTGAGGCGTGGAGAAACTCAAGCTATCAACTTAGCAGTATTGGAACCGGGCATGCGATGCCCGCACGAAAAACAAACCCCTCCGAAGAGGGGCTCGCTCAGTATACAACAATGCCCGGGATCAGCAGCTCAACGTCGCACCAGAGTTGTTGAAGTAACGCTTCACGACAGCGTCCATGGGTGTGGAATTGGATGTACATCCATAGAACCACTGAATAGCGGAGCTACCGGTGATGGTAGTGAACAGGAAGTTGTCGCCTGTGCTGCCGCTCGGAGAGGTGCCGGCGGTGGGCGAGATGGACACGGTCTGGCCGTCGATGGTGTTAACCTTGATTTTGGTCATCACCATGTTCAGCGCAAAGCTGCTGGCACTGCCGCCGGTGCCGACTACGCCCGTCGGGGTGTAATAGATGGCTTGCAGTTCGGACGGCAGCGTGGGGAAGGTCGAGAAACCCAGCGAGTTCCATACGGAACCTGCGGTCGGCTGGCCAGTACTCACGTTTTGGATGATCTGGTCGGTGATGCCGGGGAAGCCGCCGTTTTCCTGGAAATACATGGCCAGCGCGGTCTTGATCGGATCCAGGGTGGACGTCACCTTGGTCAGCTTGGATTTAACCACGTAATCCTGGTAGGCGGGAATGGCAACCGCTGCCAGAATACCAATGATCGCAACCACGATCATCAATTCAATCAGGGTAAAACCTTTTTGAATTCTTTTCATTATCAATGCTCCTTCGAAGAGAGGTTTAATTCAATAACACACGCCGTGTGCGACCATTACCACGCAGGATTCATGCCAAAGTTCTCATGAATCATCACAAATATTTTCCCCTTAAAAAACCGTCCACTGCGCAGGCGTTACCGGCACAAGCCCCATTGGCACGGCGCCCCGCTGACTGGATACGTCATCCAGGTGACGAATTTTGTCACTTCGGCGGTGTATAACCCGGAATCTTGCTCTCTTCCACCCTGTCGATCTGTTCGGGGTCGAGAAATTGCCTAGCGTAGTCGAGATAGACTTTCTGCTTCACGAATACGTCGAACAGGTCCGGGTCGATGTGCCCGCCAAGCTTGAATTTACCCAAAATATCAAGCGATTCAGACAGAGTCTTGCCCTTCTTGTAAGGCCGGTCGCGGGCTGTGAGGGCCTCGAATATGTCGGCAATGCCCATGACGCGCGCCTGCACCGACATCTGGTCGCGCGTAAGCCCCTTGGGGTAGCCCTTGCCGTCCATTCGCTCGTGGTGGCCGCCCGCATATTCCGGGACATTCTTGAGGTGCTTGGGCCAGGGCAGCGATTCCAGCATCTTGATGGTGAGCACGATATGGTCATTGATGATTGCGCGCTCCTTGCCGGTCAGCGTACCAAAGGGAATAGTGAGGTTTTCCAATTCGTCCGCGCTGAGGAAATCAGCCTCCACACCCTCCGCGTTACGCCAGCGATAGGCCGCGATGCGCCGCACCCGCTCCTGGTCGGCCTCCGCCATCTTTTCCGAGCCGATGTTGCAGCGGCGCAGGAAGGCGAGGTCGTCGTCGAACTGGCGGATACGCGCCTCGTACTTGGCCCGCGCCGGCTCGCCGCCGCCTTCGCGCAGCATCTCGATTTCGGCATCGCGCTTGAGCACCTGAAGCCGCGTAGCCACCAGGTCGATGCGGTCGTAGATCGTTTGCAGCTTGGTGCCTTTGTCCACAACGTGCACGGGCGTGGTCACCTTGCCGCAGTCGTGGAGCAGCCCGGCGATCTTGAGTTCGTAACGGTCCTTGTCTGTCATCACGAAGTCTTTGAGCGGCCCTGCATCCGTGCGGGTCACCGCGTCCGCCAGCATCATGGTCAGCACGGGCACCCGCTCGCAGTGCCCGCCGGTATAGGGAGATTTTGCGTCGATTGCCGTGTTGATCAGGTTGATGAACGATTCAAACAGCGCCTCCATCTGCTGGATCAGCCGCCGGTTGGTCAGCGCAACCGCCGCCTGGGAGGCCAGCGATTCAGCCAGATGCTGGTCGTCCCTGGAAAATGCGACGATATCGCCGGTCTCCCGGTTCATGGCGTTGATCAATTGCAGCACGCCGATGATCTCGTTCTCGTGATTCTTCATCGGCACCGTGAGGAACGAGGTGGAGCGGTAATTGTTCGCGGAGTCGAATTTCTTGGTGCCGGAAAAATCGAATCCTTCCGCGGTGTAGGCATCCGCGATGTTGACGGTCTCATCGTGCTCCGCGACATAGGCGACGACCATGGTGTCGTTAGGCGTGCCGCTTGCATCCGTCATCTGGATGGGCGGAAAGGGTATCTGCACGCCGGTGGTCCCACCCATGGCAATGCCCTTGGAATCGGTGCGCATGATCTCGAACCTTAGCGTCCGGCCCTCGACCAGGTACAGCGTACCCGCATCCGCATTGGTGATGCGCTTGGCCGCCACCAGGATGGTCTCGAGCAGGCGGTTGATGTTGCGCTCGCTGGACAGCGCAACACCGATGGCGTTGAGCTCATCCAGGCGCCGCAGCAGGCTGTCGGTGATCTCGCTGGTAGCGTCCGGAACCGTGGGCAATTGCGACATGGCGTCCGTTTTTCCCCCTACTTGATACAGACCGCGCGCACCTGGTGTATATCGGTAATGCCCTGCAGCACCTTTTCGATGCCGTCCTGCTTCAGGGTGCGCATGCCTTCCTCCAATCCAATCGCCAGCAGTTCCGCCACGCGGGCGTGTTCCTGGATGGCCTTTTTCAGCGGATCGGAGGCGATGAGCAGCTCGTGCAGACCGACGCGGCCGCGGTAGCCGGTTTTGCCGCACTTGTCGCAGCCGACCTTCTCATACAGGATGATCTGGCCCTTGTCGTCGCCGAATTCCTTGACCCAATCGGTGTACAGCGCCTTGAACGCCCCCGCGGGATCCTTCTTCCAGGTCTCCGTGGCCTTCAACTCGTCCGCATATTCGGACAGCAAGGCCTTGAGTTCATCCTGGGTCGCCGCATGGGGGCGCTTGCAGTCGCTGCACAGACGCTTGGCCAGGCGCTGAGCCAGGATGCCCAGCAGCGCATCGGCGAAGTTGAACGGGTCCATGCCCATGTCCAGCAGCCGGATGATGGATTCCGGCGCGCTGTTGGTGTGCAGGGTGGCGAATACCAAGTGGCCGGTGAGCGAGGCCTCGATGCCTATCGACACCGTTTCCTTGTCCCGCATTTCACCGACCATGATCACGTCCGGATCGGCACGGAGGAACGACCGCATCACCGCGGCAAAGTCCAGACCCGCCTTCTTGTTGATCTGAACCTGGCGCAGGCCTTTCTGCGTGATTTCCACCGGGTCTTCCGCGGTCCAGATCTTGGTTTCCGGCGTGTTGATGAATTTCAGGATGGAGTGCAGCGTGGTGGTCTTGCCGGAACCGGTCGGACCGCATACAAAGAACAGGCCATAGGGCTTGCTGACAGTCGCCTTGATCAGGTCCGCATTGCGCCTGGAAAAACCCATCTTTTCAATCGGAATGGGCTCGCCGGAGGCCAAGAGACGCATCACCACGTCTTCCACACCGCCAGCCGAGGGGATGGTGGCCACACGCAACTCAATGTCCAGCGGGCCGAACTTCTTGAACTTGATCTTGCCGTCCTGCGGCTTGCGCTTCTCGGAAATGTCCAGATCGCACATGATCTTCAAGCGCGTGACCAGGGCATTGCGGTAGCTTGCCGGAATCTCGATGTAGTTCATCAGGCTGCCGTCCTTGCGCAGCCGGATGCCGGTCTTGCCCTTGCCCGGCAGGGGCTCGATATGAATGTCGGAAGCGCCCATCTTGTAGGCATCGATGATGATCTTGTTGACCAGCTTGACCAGCTCATTGTCCGCAGCGGCGCTAACATCATCCGCGGTGATTTCGGCGTTTTCGTCTTCCTCGCCGCGCTCCATGTCGCTGAGCAGTTCGTCCATGGAGGAACCGTCGTCGAATGCAGCGCCGCTGTAGTCCCCGCTCCCGCCATAGAATGCGCTCAGCGTGGACTTGAACTCCCGGTTCGAACAGACCTTGTAGATCAGGCGGTTACGCGGGAAAATGTTGTTCACCACACGCGACGCCTGGATTCGCTCCGGGTCGGTGGACAAAATCACGATGCCCTGCTGCGTTTCCTCGATCGGCACCCAGTGACTGGTCGCTACGTATTCCCGGCGCAGGTTCTTGAGCAGGTCGGCGGGCTTGATGCGGTCGGACTTGAACGGCTCGTAGGGCACGCCGAAAAAGCGCGACAGCGCCTGGCCGATCGCCTCGGGCTTGACCTGGAATTCATCGATCAGCACATTCTCGATGTCCGCGTTCTTGCGCCGCGCCGTCCGGGTCGCCAGCTCAAATTCGGCGGCGGAAAGCACACCATCGGTCACCAGGTAGTCGTACTTGGTCTTCGCCGACGCCGCTTGCAGGCGCTGCCGCAGCGCCACCGCCAGGTTTTGCGCCAGCTCGCGCACCCCGTTTTCCACCATGGGCGGAAACGGCTGGCCGAGCTTGTTGTTGATCAACTGGATCACCCCCACCAGCTCTCCGCTCTGGTCCACGATGGGAGCGACCAGCATCTGCTTGGTGCGGTAGCCCGTGCGCTTGTCCACGTCCTGCAGGAAGCGCAACTGCGGGCTGTAGGAAATCAGCTCCTTGTCGTCATAGACATCCTTCAGGTTGAGCATCTTCTTGTGCATCGCCACGTGGCCGGCAATGCTCTGCTCGGCGATGGGCAGCTTCAGTTCCTTGAAGGAATTGAGCCCCGTCTTGACCTTGGACACCAGGGTGGCGCGGTCATCCCCCACCGAATAGATGGTCAGGCGGTCCGCGTTGAACAAGGCGCAGATGTCCTTGCTCACCTCCATCATGATCTCGTCGATGTTGCTGGCCGCATGAATCTTGTTGGTGACGACGCCAAGATTCTTGGTGAACTGAAGTTGTGCGGCCATATTGTTGGGATTGGCCGAACCCACGTTGGCGCCCATTACTGTACTCATATTCCTGCTCCAGCTTCAAAATTTCCGGTTGCCATGTCCGCCGGGGTTAAAACTCGAACTCGTGCCCGTTTTGCAGCATGATCGGTGCGAATCCATGCACACATTCTCTGATTTCCTGCATGGTCAGGTCAATTTCACTGGGTTTCAAGTGCGTGATGTATATCTCGGGATCAAGCTTCAGTTTTCGCAACTCGTCCGCCAGCATGCTCGGACACAAATGCCCGGAGCGGACCGCAAGCTCTTGCTCCGCATTGGAAAATGCCGTCTCGACAATCAGGTATTTGAGGTTGCCAATGCGGTTGACCACTTCCCACAGGGCATCATTGGATGTCGTGTCGCCGCTGAAGACCAGACTAGCACGCCCGCTGTCCAAATGAAAGCCCACCGCAGGAACGGTGTGATTCGCTGGCAACGCAGTGATCTTGCGCCCGCCGACGGTCACTGTTTTTCCCAGTTCCAGCGTCTGGTAGCGCATGTACGGCTGGCTGGCATCGGGAATCTGGGTAAAATCCGGCCAAATCTTCCAGTTGAACAGGTGCTGCCTGAGGGTTTCCACCGTCTCCGCCGTGGCATGCACGGTCAGCGGGCGGTCGCGCATCGGGTTGACGGTATCCACCAAAAACGGGATGCTCGCCACATGGTCAAGATGGGAGTGCGTGACGAAGACATGGTCAATGGCGCTCAATTCGGTCAGACTGAGGTCACCCACCCCGGTGCCAGCGTCTATCAGCACATCCCCGTCCAGCAGCATGGACGTGGTGCGCAGACTGCCGCTGATGCCGCCGCTGCAGCCGAGAATTCGCAGTTTCATTGGCTTTCGTCCATTAGCGACTATTTCGTCTTCCAGTCAAAGACCCCATTCCAGTCCGCAGCCGGCGGGTTGACGCGGTATTCCGCAATTCGCTCGGCATAAACCTGGTACAGGCGGGTCTTCCGGTGCATGTGCTGAAGGCTGAGCAAGCGCAGTTCGGCCTCGTCCCATGCCCGGTTGCGGTAAGCCTTCAGGGCCTGGTGAAACAGCCCGATCTCTTCGAGCGTGTCAGCGCTCACCTCACCCGCCAGCCCGACCGGCTCGTATATCGCCACAGGCTCATCTTTACCTTTTACCCGCACCAGGTCAAGCTCGCGGTACACCACGCCCGGCACAGCATTGCGCGTATCCTCGCCGACGATGAAATCGACGCGGTATTGCTTGGTCAGGCTCTCCAGCCGCGATGCGATATTCACGGCATCGCCCATGACAGTGTAAGCCACCCGGACATCGGAGCCCATATTGCCCACGCTGACCCGGCCGGTATTGATGCCTATGCCCATGCGCAACGCCGGCCAGCCGCGCGCCTCGAATTCGCGCCGCAGTTCGGCCAGCACGCGAAACATCTCCATTCCGGCCAGCACCGCGTCACGGGCATGGTCTTTCGAATGCAGGGG
>Ga0075276_10000112_pt1 | contig 24779 bp, 7 predicted proteins | sample SF_Rice_5C_80N_4_FD_69770 | JGI IMG/M metagenome (GOLD analysis project Ga0075276, IMG submission 69770) | Rice paddy soil microbial communities from Twitchell Island, California, USA - SF_Rice_5C_80N_405 | ecosystem: Environmental > Terrestrial > Soil > Paddy field/soil | place: USA: Twitchell... | reverse complement strand
CAAGCCGGCTTGGGTCAAGGTAAATGTCAAGAACATCGTCTCCGAGAACGACAAGGACGAGATCACCACCGCCCCATTCTTCTACACGGGCCTCTACAACTTGATCTCTATCAAGAACCACTTCGTGGGCGGTAAGTTCACGCAGACGCTTGAAGTCTTGAAGATGAACGATCCAGCTCAAAATGCCAACCCAACCGTGCAAACTCAGATCCAGCAAGGACCTTCCGCATGAGGCAGCCAGATAATCCATTTGCCGGCTCAGGTCAGTTCACGATCTCGCTGGGTATCGTCAAGAACAATGCAGACGCTGCCCAGACCGGCCGCCTGCAGATCTACATCCCCGCGATTGACTCAAAGTACTTCAAACTTGAGGACTTGCCCTGGGCGCTTTATGTCACACCGTTCGGTGGTTCCTCGGCTAACGTCAAGGTTGGACGTTCTGCGCAGACCATCAACGGCATCACGACCTACGGCTTCTGGGCAATTCCAAAGATTGGGGCGCAAGTGCTTTGTGGTTTTCTCCAAGGTGAGCCCCATGTGCGCTACTGGTTCGGCAGCGTGTATATTCCACAGCTGACGCGCACGTTGCCCCAGTCAATTGACGGCGGCCTGACGGAGATCGACGGTATCAACCAGTATCCACAGGCGCTGATCAACTTTCAAAACCAAAACCTCACTGCGGCTGGACTTCAGCCTGGCACGTTGCACTACAAAACGCGCGGTGGCTATGAGCGTTCAGTATCCTACCCAGAGAACAACAACGTCAACCCACCCACGACCAACGGTTACGCGAAGAACACCGCCGACCCGATAGCTGCTGAGTCCCAGACGATCTGCTTGACTTCACCGGGTCGCCACTATTTCGTGATGTCGGACGTTGACGAGTACTGTCGCATCCGCCTGAAGACCACCGAGGGTTCACAGATCATCTTCGACGACACGAACGAGCGCATCTACATCTCGACCGCTCGCGGCAAGAACTGGATTGAGCTTGACGAGGGAAACGGCAAGATCTATCTCTATTCTGACTCAAAGGTGATGATCCGTGCAAAGAACGATATTGACTTTTACTCTGACGAGAACATCAACATCGTCGCAAACAAGCGCGTCAACATCAAGTCAGAAACTCGGTCGGTCAATCTCGAGAGTAATTACGACATTCGATTGTTGTCAAACTCCGGTGACGTCATGTTGACGGCTTCCCGCGACATTCACCTGAAGACGACCAACGGACCGATCGCCCCAGCGCTGACCGAACGTGCACTTTGCTCGGCCAGCAATGGCTGGATCTACGAGTGGGCCGAGAAGTCTGGTTCAGCTACGAGCACGATCCGTCTTGACTCGACTGGAAACGTGGAAGCTACCGCGGCGAAGGCGATCAGGATCTCGGCGAAAGAAAGCTTTGACCTGAGAAGCCTGTCCTCAGGGTTGACCCTGCAGGCCGGAACTGACCTGAACCTCAATGCCTCAGTGAACACCAACTTCTCGGCGACGCTTGTGGGCTTGACGGTAGTCAGCGGAGTAGAGGGTGTCCTTCCAGTGTTCGCCAACAATAATGCTACCGTGGCCACCGTGGCCTCTCCTGGACTGACGGTCTCCTCCACGCTAGTGACCGACCGCATGATCTTACCAGACCACGAGCCATGGGTCCGTGACGCCGATGAACAGAAGTGCAAGACTACCCGCAATCCTAAGTATGTTGGCTAGTGAACTTTTTGTCATCTCTTATAAAGAAAGTCTAGAGGTAATTTAATGGCTATGACCGCTCAAAGCATGATGACGCGCGTGCAGCGCTACGTCAGCGCAGTACCTCCCCCAACAGCGGCTGATCCAGCCTCAGCACAAGCCTACCAACAAGCCGTGCTCACGGCAATGTGCCAAGGTATCATCGAGGAGATCCAGATGGCTGCTCAGATCCAGGGCAACGACACGGTAACTGGAGCTCTGGTAACTGGAGCTCCGGGACAGGCGATTAAATAGTAGGGTAATCTCGGAGATCTCTCATGGCAGGCTTCAAGCAGTTCTACAACGGCTTCTCAACTCGGTATTACGAGGAACAGGGCGGCAAGTTTGACCTCCACGACGTCAACTTGATCGCCGAGGACCTCATGAACGAGATCATGACGCCGCGTGGCTCGAGGCTCTTCATGCCTGACTTCGGCACACGGATCCCACTTCTCATCTTTGAACCAAACGACGCCGCCACTATGGACGTCATCCGCGAGGATATCACCACGGTGGTCTCGCACGACCCGCGCGTTCAGCTCGTCGGGGAGATCGCCTTCATCCAGAATCCAGACACCTACGCTCTGGTCGCGGTCGCGAAACTCAACTATGTCGAGTTCGCGGTCACCAAAGATTTGTTTATTCAGATCAATAGCCGGTAACATAAATAGACGATGAGCATTTTCAAGCCACATTTCTCTATGTCAAGTGCTACTCGATCACTGGCAAATTGTAGGTACAAATAATGGCAACTTCACAACTGTTGAACAACGCCGAGAGCTGGGAAAAAGTCTACAAGGCTTTCCAGCAAATCAACTTCACCGCGTATGACTTTGACGCCGTCAAGCAGTCGCTGCTTGATTATTTGAAGCTCCAGTACCCTGAGAACTTCAACGACTACATCGAGTCCTCGCAGCTGGTAGCGCTCATCGAGGCGTTCGCATACGTCACCGAGCTTTTGGCTTATCGCGTTGATCTCTCTGTGCATGAGAGCACGATGGATGCTACGCGCAAGCAGAGCATCCTCCGCCTCGTCAGGCTCATCTCCTACACACCGTCGCGCAACCTGCCGCTGCGCGGCCTGGTGAAGCTCAACTCGATCTCGATCTCAGAGAATTTTACTGACTCGCAGGGCAACTCGCTGGGCAACCGCGTCATCAACTGGGACGATCCAAACAACCCGCTCTGGCGCGAACAATTCTTCGCCGCGATCAACAAGCTCATGACGCAGAGCTACGGCAATCCCTTCAAGTCGTTCCAACTCGACAACACCATCTTCCAGCAGTACGAGATCCGCAACGTTCTCGAAGCTCAAGCTGTTGGCAGCGCTTTCCAGAACGGGCTGCTCAAGACGTCCATAACCGTGAACGGGCAAGTGCTGCCGTTTGAGCTGGTGCCGGCAGACATTGACCAGAGCGGGGTCTTCGAGCGAGTTCCAAATCCAAATAACTACTTTACGTTCCTGTACTCGGATGACGGATTCGGCGACGCGTCAGACACTACTGGCTTCATGATGTATTTGAAGCAGGGCGTTCTGCAAAAGCTGCCTTACATCTTCGACATCAGCTTACCGAATCGTACGCTTGACATCAACGTACAAAACATCAACGAGACTGACGTCTGGGTGCAGAACGTCGACCCACTCGGTGTCATCTTGAGCACCTGGCAAGCTGTGCCGAACGTCGCTGGCACGAACTTGATCTTCAATAACTTCCAGAACATGAACAAGTACGAGGTTGAAACGCTCGAGAATGATCAGATCAAAATCATCTTCGGCGACGGCGACTTCGCGAACATTCCATCAGGCATCTTCAACATCTGGGTGCGCTCATCAACCTCTGGTGGCATCACCGTGCCAAAGTCACAGGTTGCAGGTCAAGCAATCACCTTCAGCTATACTTCAAGCACCGGTTCCTCTGAGAGCTGTACCTTGACCTTCTCGCTAGTAAGCGCGCTGCAGAACTCTGCTGTCGCTGAGGACGTTAACCACATCAAGAGCGTCGCTCCATCGGTTTACTACACCCAAAACCGCATGGTGAACGGCCAGGACTACAACTCGTACCTACTCCAAGACCAATCGATCTTGCGCCTGAACGCGGTCAACCGCACGTTCGCTGGCCAGCCTAAGTATCTTGACTGGAATGATGCTTCTGGCTCGTACCAGAACGTCAAGATCTTCGGTGATGACCTTCGCCTCTACTACAACATCCAAGCTCTAGCCTCAACTTCTACCACCTCGTCGCGCTCCCTGATCGACGACGTGCTTGAGCCGATGCTGTCAACTGCCGGCATCAATAACTTGCTCATCTATGCCGCTTATAACGAACCGTTTAGCATCACGTACCAGACCACCTCCGGCCCGAAAACCATCAACGTTCGTCCGTACGTAAAGCCTCGCACTAAGTTTGTTGAGGACTCGACTCAAGTTATTTTCAACGTCCCCGTCCAAGAAAAGACCGAGATCCAGGGCTTTCTTGATCGTCACTGGTACGGCGAAGCCGACACTGTGGTGCAATTGGACGTCAATCTATCAGACGTCTCGACGTTGCCCAAGAGCTCTTATTACGTCGTCAATGGTGACACTGACCACATGATCTGGTCGGCGACCGCCAAGTGCGTGCTACAGGATCCAGTGACCGGCATCTACACCTTGATTCCGACGGCCAACGGCACCTCTGGTGTCCAGGACACGGTGATCCGTCACCAGCGCTTCGGCATCACCTATACTCCATTCAGACCATTCGTGTCAACGTTGAACATCGGCGACCCGAGCACGACTGCGTGGCCGACCTACAACGTGTTGTCCTACACAGACGTCAATCAGTCTCTCGTCACTGAAGACGTCTACACGATCGAGTTCACAAATACAACCGGCGCCTTCACGGTGCACAGCGCGAACAATGGCGTGCAAGCTCCCGGACAAGCTGGCATCGTTTATACAGACGGTATCTTCAGCTTCATCATTGGCCCAAGCACAACGACATCGGTGCCGGGCGACGCGTTCATCGTGTCGATCAACCTTGACTCCAGCGGTCACTATGTGCCGCGCGTCATCACGACCAACTTGACCGGCCGTTTCAACCTTGTCGATGACCTGACGCTGCCGGCAAATGCTGAAACTCTCTCCTACGTACCGACCGACCCGATCCAGTCCTGGGTGATCATCGTCAATCGAGTCGATGACAACAACGGCAACACGCTCTACTGGACTCTCACGCAACGTGACTTCGGCCTGATCATCGAGAGCCAGACGACGAAATTCTGGTTCAACCAGAACATGCGCATCATCGACCCGGTGACGCAACTGCCAGTCACCGACCTTGTGCGTATCCTGAAGTCAAACCTGAACTCTTCCAGAACCACGGCGATCGGCACTGACCAGATCTACAGCGTGGTCGGTGACGTCAAGTACAACAACGGCGACGTGAATTACAACGCACTGTCGATCGCTCCAACATCCTCGCTGGCCAACGTCAACGATGCCGCCATTGGTGCACAAGCTGACTCTCTGCAATTCTTGAGCTTCATCGGGCCGACTGACTTTGTCTACTTCTCAATCGATCAGACAACCGGTAACTACATCCCGGTGACCGCAACTACTTACCTTCAATCTCTGACGTACACGAACGGCATCTCCGCCGACGGACTCTACGCTCAGCGATCTGGTCGCGACAACCTTGACTTCCTGTGGCAGCACTTCACGCCGTTTGACAACCTGATTGACCCGTCACCGTCGAACATCATCGACGCTTACGTGCTGACCAGCGGTTATTACTCACAAGTTCTCGAGTACGTCAACGGTCAGCTGGCTGTCGAACCGACTCCACCGACCCCGCTTGAGCTACGCAATACCTATGCGAACTTGTTGCAGAACAAGATGATCTCTGACTCGGTCATCATGCACTCTGGCGCCGTGAAGTACCTCTTTGGCGCGATCGCCGTTCCTGAACTGCGTGCCAAGTTCAAGGTGGTCGTGTCCCCAACGGCTACCTTGACTGGCGACCAGATCCGTGCTCAAGTTCTGTCGACGATCCAACAGTACTTTGCGATCGACAATTGGGACTTTGGTCAGAGCTTCTACACCACTGAGCTCTGTGCGGTCATCCACAAACAACTGTCAACTGAGATTCTCTCGGTCGTCATGGTGCCAGAGTTCCCGACGAATTACTTCGGTGATCTTTTCTATCTGAAGAGCGATCCGCATGAGGTCTTCATCTCGGCTGCTACAATCGACAACGTCGAGATCGTCACCAACATCGACCGCGTGACCTTGAAACAAAAGCAATAGTAAGTCAATTCTGGCCATTGTGTCTCGTGTGTAAATAATAGCATCACGAGGACATACAATGGCCAGCTCTCTCGACCTTACAAAACTTCTCCCAACTCGCAATCGTGACCGCACGATTGACTCTCTGCTCAAGAATCTCTTCAATCGCTTCTTGAGTAAGCCCGATACGGTGCCGCTCTACGGCTTCGTTGGGGACCAAGCACAACTTGGTCCGGGCGAGGTGCAGATCACCGAAACCGATCTCGAGCGTCAGATCAACCAGTTGACACCCTTCGTCTACGCAGAACACGCAACTGAAAAAAAGATCAAGTCGTGGTATGACCTCGTGCAAAAGCTCGTGGCGCTGGGAATTGATTACAACGCGCTGAACCAGTGGTTCAACAGCAAGAGCTACAACCTCGTTCCGCCCATCGATCTCGATAAGTTCTGCAATTTCCAAGAGTATTACTGGATCGGAGCTTGGATTCTGCAGCACCCGACGCTTGACTACACTTCCCTCGGAGTGGCGACGCCGAGCGTCTACCACGTCCCGGCGTTCAGCAATTGGGGCAACCCGACATTGAGCCCTGAGTACTACGTCATCGCGCGCGGTCCGCTGCGAGCTGACGGCACTCCGATCGCTCCCCAGCCAACGTTCCCGAATGCTCACTCCTGGTCTGACTGGTCTTACTCGAACCTCTGGGTGCACCGCGATGACCTGATCGAGTTCGTCAAGGCTCACCCGGTGCAAGTCTCTCTGAATACCACCGTCCAGGCAACTCGCCCGATCATTGAGTACTCAGCTTATATTGGATTGAACGCAGCGCAAACCACGCACGGCGTGCCAATTGACACAAACGGCGCCGTTGGCACGTTGCCTGCCAAGCAGTTCATGAACCAACTGCCGCTGTTTGACCTGTACTACCATGATTACACTCACGCTAGCGTCACCAGCTCGATCTTCTACTATGTTGAGGGACAAGACCAGCCGGTTGACTCCGTGCTCGGTCGTCGCTTGAAGGTTGACACGAACGGAGATTTCACCTTCGGACACTCGCTCGTCAACCCGGCTGACAACTCCCTTTTCTTCTACAAGAGATACGAGCCAGTAAAGCAGGCTACTCCTGGAGCCGACGCAACTCCTTCCTCGATCTTTGACTTCTTGACGATCTGGAGAGAGGGACCTGCTCATGCAGTTGACTACGTGAAGTACGACACTTCTGGCTCCCTCATCGACGTTGATAAGTTCCAGAACTTTTCGAACTACTACTGGATTTGCACTGACCAGACTCCACAGCCGGCGTACAACCCCACCGGTCTGCCAGAGTACTACGTCATCGCCGCCGGCGGTGCCTCCGACTGGTCCGTCTACAACTGCTGGACGCACGTCAGCGCGCTTCGCCGTTCGGACCTTTCGAAGTACGTCAAAGCAACGCGCCCGATTATTGAGTTCAACGAGGCGCTGGAGAGCCAACTCATCGTTCAAAAGACCGCGCTGCACCAGCTGCCCCAGTTCTACCAGTATGTCTTTGACCAAGTTTCGCACTCTTACCTACGCCTGCCCCAGGATGGTGACAATGACGCATATTTGACCGGACACTTGTTTGCTCGCTTGGCCGATCTGTCAGTTGATCTTCAGGTTGCCATCAATACCAACTCTGACATCTTCGCGAACAATTGTTTCCAGTACAATAACGAGACGTACATCCAGGGTCTCTACAACGGCTCGTACAAGAGCACGGACACCTTTGGCAACTTGCTAGGGTACAAGAGCCGGATCGTTGAGTTTGACGGTACCGGCAACGGTAATCTGTCGATCATCAGCACCGGCGCTCAGGTGACCATTCCAGATCCGATCACCGGACAGCCGACAGATACCATTACGGCTTTTCCAGAGCTGATCTACCTGACGTTCAACGGTACAAGCTTTACCGCTTCAGGCAGCGTCACGGGAGCTCTTGGCACGGTGCCCTTGGACGTCCAGACGGCCATTCCTAGCTTGATCGTTCCCAATAATGTCACCATTGAGATCAATTCTGGCAGCATTCCGTTCGTCGTAGGTGACGTTTTCTTGTTGGAAGTTACCAGCTATGCCTTCTCGCCGGTCAACTATTACGTGCTATTGACCGGCATCTACCGCACGCTCAATTCTCCGATCGAGATTACCACTCAGGTTCAAGAGACTGCGATTGTCAAGACCGACCCAGCACTTGGTGACGGCATTTGGACTCCACCTCCCCAACTCGAGTGGAACGTGCAGAACGAGACGAGAGCTCAGATCGGTGAGGGTGACCTCTATTACCACCTCATCTCGATCATCGCCGCACAGCCTAACCTGATCGGTTCAGCAACAGGCACCAACAACTGGAGAGCCATCCAACAGGACGTTGGTCTTGGCGGCACGATCAAGCAATACGACGGTGAAACTGCTCTGCTCGTTTCGAACTTGCTCCAAGAGGGCATCTCGACAATGACGCTGCTTGATTTCGCACGAGAAGCTTACGCTTCAGTGCCTACCTCGATCAACCTCTTCGTGGAAGACGTGCTTCCAACACTGCTGGTGAACGGTCACTTCCGTCCACCCCAGAACGTGTCGGCTGGTTTCTTCGTCGCCGGACAGTCCTACGTCATTACCTCTCTTGGGACCACCGACTTTACCCTGATCGGAGCTACCTCTAACAGCGTTGGACAGACGTTCACCGCGACTGGCCCAGGAACTGGCACCGGCAACGCTGATGAGAACGGAATTGACTCCGTCGTGGTTGAGGCATTCAAGACTTACTTCGGACAGCAATCTCCGCTCGTTCTCTCAACGGCTACTCCGGTTGATGACACGATCTCGAGCCCATTCTATGACTCAACGACTGAGATCTTCAACTTGGTGGTCACACTTCCATACCTCGGACTGGCTTCGAAGGTTCAACCGGTCAAGCTGCTTGATCCTGACCTGAACTTTGAGATGTTGGTGCACCACGACGGACACCGCACTCAGCTGGTGAGCAACCTGAGTGACGCGGCAAAGAAGCTTGCTGAGAAGGAATACGTGCGCTCTCCTGGTGAATCGACCCCAGGCATTTTCTCGATTGACTATCCGTCCCGCCCATATGCTGGACAGTTCTGGCTCAAGACCAGCACTGGTCAGCTCTTCATCTTCAACGCTGTCTCGGACGACGGCGTGCTCCCAACGGCGGCCGAGCACGGCGCGTATGCTTTTGATCGCACGACGCTCAATGTTTGGGAATTCAACGGTACCACTTGGGTATTGCTTGGCAACTCGCTTGATGACCAACGAGCTCCCTGGATCGAGGTCAAGCTTGACCTAATGATCAACAACTTGACGTTGGCTATCGAGACCGAGCTCTACAACGAGTGCCCGCCGTTGAACGCCCGACTTGACATTGCGTCGCTCCAGTCTGACGTTCACTTTACGCCTCTGATGGACGAAGAATTCCAAGAGTTCGGTGCTCGTCACAACATCCTGGACCTTTATTCAAACCCACAGATCTACATTTTCTGGACGAAGACGCTCGAGTATCTCTACTCGCTACAGAAGACGTACTTCAAGATCGACCCATTGACCTACGTACGCGAGACCTGGGGTACCTTGTACCTGAAGGTGAACGAGTACACGCTCAATCCAGAGTTCGGTCGCAAGGAAGCTCCGTCTGACTTCCCTCTGCACGGCGACACGCTGACTAGCTTGGCACAACCGAACTGGATCAGCGCAGACTTGATCACTATTCCATCTTACCTGATGGTGACTGGTCAAAATTACATCATCAATTCCATCGGTAATACTGACTTCAATGACCTCGGAGCCTTCAGCAACGTGGTTGGTGAGCCGTTCACCGCGACCAATCCAGGCCAGGTCGGCAGCACTGGCACCGTCAAGGTAATTCCACCTGATTACAACCACACTTACACCTTCAAGTGTGTCAACCGAGCTGACGGAATTTTCTCCTTGACGTTGGACACGTACGACTCGGCTACTGACTTGACAACGCCGGCGTCACCAAACAGTGTCTACTGGGGTTACCGTGCTCTTCCATATGCACCGCTCGTTGACTCTCCAGTCTTCTTGACAGCGACCGGCAACGTTCTGACCTACCAGGACAAGTACATCTCCGTGACCATCAACGGCACACGTCGAGGCTTCTTCTTCGGTGACACGTTTACCGTCACGGTATTTCCTTCTGGCAACGTTTCAGCTGCCCTCGTTGACGGCATTACTGGACAGATCAATGGCACGAACTCTAACTTCGTGCTGCAGGGTGCCGGTGGAGAGACCATTGCGGCGCTTAACGGTCCGATCAATCTCTACAAGACCGACTGGGCTGGCCGTCAGCTGCAGTACCAGCGCGCACGCACCAACCTGCAGCCATATTCTCAGTCGTTCTCTCACTGGATCCAGTCGCGGTGCATCGCCACCGACAACGCGACCAGCGCGCCTGACGGAACACTGACTGCCAGCCAGATCACCGCTACTTCACCGCTGAACACCTTCATCAGCTATAACGTTCCGTCGCTCAACCTTACAAACCAACTCGTGACGTTTAGTGTCTTTTTGAAGACCAACATCTTCGACATGAACCTGCCGGTGATCCTTTACCTCCGCGATGGATCTGAAAACAATGTTGCTTACGCGATCTTTGATGCTACCACTGGCACCATTCTCAACGAGCCTTTAGGCAGCGCGATCTCTACCAACGTGGACAACGGTTGGTTCCGTTTTGAGGTGACGGGTCAATTCGCCTTCAATGCGACGCCGGGCTTTTTCGTCTCCGTTGAGCCCGCGGTCAGCCTTGACATCGGTGAGAGCGCTTTCCTCTGGGGTGCTCAAGTTGAAGTTACCACCGATGCTCCGGGAGCAACCAGCTACATTCCAACGACAACCGAATCAGCGTCTTTGATCGACTATACCATCATCGCCCCGGCAAACGTCAGCTTTACCAAAGCACCAGCACTCGGCAGCACTCTGAGTTGGGACGGTGCCTACGAGAACTCTGCTGGCACGGTCGTGACGCTGACGCCGCAGGGCTTGGAATGGCTCGCTGGCGCGGTTACTACTTCCGTCACCCCGCAACTGTACTATCGCGCCGAGGGTCTCAACCAGCTCTTCGTGCAGTACGGACGCATCTACGGAGAGGACGCCGCGATCTCCATCAATACGTCACTTCTGAGAAACTGGCAGGTAAAGCTTGGTTATCGCTTCAGCGGCATGGTGAACACCGACAACCTCACCATCAAGGTACAGGACACCGCGATCGCGACAAGTGCTTACAACATCTACCTGAAAGAAAACGATTTCTACAACAGTGCTTGGCTGAACGGCTTGCGCGTGCAGCTCGTGCAACGCGGAGCAACTGACTTCGTCAACGGCAAGCAGGTGCCAGTACTCGGTCCAAATGGTACGCCGGGTGAGGATTGGATCTTCCGCGTCGACAACTACTATAAGAACCGTACGACGATCTCTTGGTACAACTACGATTCGAACGGTGAGGTCAGTCACTTCAATGCTCTCAACGGACAGACGACTGACTTCCAGTGGACGCGCTTCCATACTACCACGACGATCTCGACGATGAAGACGCCGTTCCTTGTGACCGGCATCCAGAACCTCATCACTTTCATCTTCGGCTATTCCGACAAGCTGGAAGCTGACGGCTGGAGATTCAATGACCCACAAAACCCGATCACCGATCCGCTGTCCGGGCTGCCGCAGGGTTACCAATCTCAGGTTGAACAATTCCTCACCGACACCTTCTCTGGCATCACCGCTGGCTGGTACTTCATCTTCAACCCGTTCTACCGCAAGGTCTGGTACTCAACCCCGCAAGGCTTTGTGTCAAACCTCTACAGCGTGCTCGGCTTCGAGAACGAGACGACCAACGCGATCCTTGACGTGAACAGCAAACAGGTGCCAAAGAACGCCGTGCGCGTCTTCCGTCAGGATGACTCGACCGAGTTCATCTTTGACGAACCGGTGTACACTCTGCACGTGCTGACTTCTAATTTTGAGCACGTCACTTTGTTCGAGAACTTCTCGACCAACACGATCCTGCTCTACGACCCGTTCCTCGGACAGCGGGCTTCACGCATCTTCATGAGCGGTCAGAAGCAAGCGAATTTTACTGGACGCATTGACTTCGGCGGTCACTTCATGCTGAACCAACAGATGAAGAAGAACATCGAAGGCTCGATCGGTGACATCTTGAAGATGTATGACACCAACGCTACCGACGTCGAGCCGGATACTCTGGCTCGAGCCCGCGCGCTGTTTGGTTACCAGTCAAAGAGCTACTTTGACCCACGCAGCACGTCCCCAGCGACCCAGTTCCGCTTCTGGCAGGGCATGATTGCGAACAAAGGCACGAACTTCTCAGCGGACGCGTTCATTAACTCCGCGTCGTACAATGACGCGCGCTTAGACGAGTATTGGGCCTATAAGGTAGCACAGTATGGTGACTCGAACGCCATCGTTAAGAGCGATCTGCTGGTGCAGCCGGAAGACTGTAGGGGAGAGTTCGCTCGCTTCATCTTTCTTGAGCCGGATGACGTCTCCGCGACGTCCAATGACGTCGCAAACCTTTATGATGACGTCACGTATGACTTCAGCGGCTTCAGCTCCTCGGTCATCATAGACACAACTGGCCTGACGTCGATTCTCCCGAACGATGAGACACGCTGGGCTTCTTACTCTGACCTGAACTCACTGTCCTACTTTGAGGCGTCGATCATCGCCAAGATGTTCCTACCGCTGGCGAACAAGATCAGCGTAGGCGACTGTTTCGTCATCACCGATGCCAGCGGCGCGCCGGTCAAGGCTGATGCGTTTGAGATCATCAACTATGATTCGACGTCTGCATCTACCAACATCTTCCGCGAGGGCGGTGACTACATCGTCGGCTCGAATCCGCCAATATACGGCTATCCAAGGTTCCAGCGCCTCAACCAGTCGGTGATCAAGATCCTTGACTTGGGCGGCGACTTGACTCAAGCTGGTAACCTCGTGCAGGGCCTCGCTTACAACATCATCTCTCTGGGTGTGACCACTGACTTCACCCTCATCGGTGCAGCCAACAACAATGTCGGTACTGCTTTCGTGGCAACTGGAGCTGGTACAGGCAACGGTACGGCGATGACCGACAAGAACGTGGTCATCGCCGTCACCGCGCTGATTCCTGGACAAACCTATGAGATCGCCTCGGTGGGCACAACCGACTTCACCCTGGTTGGCGCTAGCTCGAACTTGGCAGGCACCGTCTTCACTGCGGTCTCTGCTGGGACTGGCACTGGCACGGTGACGCCGACTGAGAACCTCGTGAGCGCCGGTTCGTTCATCGTCGGTATGCCCTACGTGATCGTCACTATTGGCACGTTGACTGACTTCATGACCGTTGGAGCCCCGAACAACAATGTCGGCACTGAGTTCATTGCGACCGGTCCGGCGACAGGCAACGGTACGGCTTCTACCGTCGTCGTGACCGGCTCACTTGAAGTGGTCGCGTATGGTCCAGCCGCAAACTGGTACAGCCCAAACCGCCTCATAGACTATGTGTCAAACACCACCGTCAAGAACGACGTCACTTGGTGGGATCCAGCCCGTGGTTACCATAACCCTCGTGCAGCTGTCTCGCTTACGTACTCTCAGGCAACCGATCCAGCGACCTACACCAATTCACTGTTGCAGAACAAGAACGTCAATCTCTCCACGATCAAGCCGTGGGGTGCTGAACAAGTTGGTCAAGTGTGGTGGAATACCAATAACCTCTACTACAAGCCGTATGCTGACGAGAAGCAGTACCCACAGTTGTCACAACGTCTGTCAACTTGGGGCTCACTCTCTGACATGTCAAGCATTGAAGTTTATGAGTGGGTCAAGTCTTCGACCCCACCAAGCGTCGCTGCGCAGGGCACGAGCATGAACGGTGAACCAGCCGTCGTGCAGCCCCTGTCGCGTACCCGTACTTGGTGGCAGCGTCCAGTCGCTTGGAAGTACTCCGCGAACCCAGACGTCACCTCGCGCACGTACTTGCAGTACCAACCAGTGCGCCTACAGGTCAACGACTTCGGTGGCTCGGGCACTGCGATCTTGAAGTCTGGTAGTTTTGAAGCGCTCAATCTCGTACAGGGCACGAAGCTGGCTGGTGCTGAATACTCGAGCACCACCAAGACCGATAACGTCTTGACGACGATCTTCGGCACTGCGGTCATCACGTCGGCTTCATCCACCGCGGTAGTCGGCTCGACCAACGGTTATGGAGATGGTCCTGGCTTCACGAACAATGCAACCGTCAATGGCTTCCAAGTGACGCTTGACCAGAACGTGCTCCGCTTTAGGACCGACTATCTCGCACAGTACGTGCTGAGCACTTCTTCTGACGACCAGTTGATTCAGGCTGGATCTCTGGTGACGGGAAGCAACTACACCATTAGCACGCTTGGCCAGACGAACACCACTACCGCCGGCTCTCTTCAAGTTGGCAAGCAGTACGTCATCATCACCGGCGGTACAGTGGGCAGCTTTGTCTCAGCCGGTGCCACCAACAATACGCCTGGCACCGTTTTCGTGGCCCAGAACGCTGGCGTGGGCGATGGAACCGCTTATCTAGTGAATCAAACAGTCAATGCCAATGCACTAATTCCAGGCATTACCTATGCGGTCGTGTCAGCTGGAACTTCAAGTTTCCCCGGAACCTTATTCGTGGCGACAGGTCCGATTGTCGGAAACGGGACCGTCATGACCAACATGACTGACTTCTCACAGGCAGGGGCGACAGTAGTGAACGCTGGTAACTTCGTCTCGGGTCAAACGTACATCATCAAGTCAAGCGGTAACACGACCTTCGCCTTGATCGGCGCTCCAAACAACAACGTCGGCACCATTTTTACCGCAAGCTTCATCGGAACTGATCCAACGGCCGGTACGACCGGCAGCGTTTACGTTCCGAACTTCAATGCGACCGGTCCTGGCGTCGGTTCAGGCACCGCCACCACTGCACTGAACACGTACCTCACGCTGACACACGTCAACTCTGGCGTGAACCAGAAGTTGAAAATTGCTAACTCGACGCGCCAAGCCGGTCAGACCGTCGGCTACAACTTTGACGCGCTTGGCATCCAGATCAGCGCGGTGCTCCAGGTCAGTGCTCCGATTGCCCAGACGATCGCCGCTGGTTTTGTTGCGGGCAACCCAGACATCTGGTTGCGCAGCTCCGTGACCGTGAACGTCCCGATCCCGTTCTACGACGGCTCGACTACGTACTCGGAGTTTTTCTCGAACGCTGACTTGACTGCTCAGCTTGGCTGGATCGCTTGGAACGACCCGACGACCAACCCGAATACTGGAAATCAGCCTCCGCTCAACAACTTTGAGCCGTATGCTGGTAGCTGGGTGTCTGTGGGTAACTTGCTCCACAACAACGCAGCTGACATCACGGCACGGTTGGCGGATCCATGGACCTGGTTTGACGGCAATGATTACACCCCGTACAAGTCCTCTTGGTCGCCTTGGACGCAGCTAGAGCTAACGATCATTGAAGCTCATTACCTTGTTTGACGAGCCTTAAATAGAACACTATGTCCGATCTCAACGCGATTCTCACCCAGATCAATTCCTCGATGACGGCTCAGTCCGATCCGAGGCTTGTCTTCTCATCAGCATACACCTACAGTACGACAGGTTCCATCTCTGGTAATACCTCACTGTCAGGCTATGTCTCGGTTTGGTCGATGACCGACGTGATGTACTTGCAAGACATCGTGCCAGTCGTAACAGGAACTTGGACCTCGTCGGCTGGACTCGGCATCAAGATGATCGAGAACGCAGCGACCTCTAGCTACATGGTCGTCACTGCTGGCAACTTTGTAGCGGGGACCACCTATAAGATCGTCTCGATCGGGACGACTGACTTCACGTTGGTCGGTGCCAGTTCAAACACCATTGGCTTGTCATTCGTTGCTACGGGTGCTGGCACGGGTACCGGCACCGCTTCGACCATCAATGCATCTGGCACGATCTCCTGCTCGACCAACGTCGTGACCGGCGTCGGCACGCTCTTCACCACCGAAGCTCAAGTCGGCGGTACGCTCTACGTCAACAATGAGCGCCGCTACATCCAGTCGATCCAGAGCGACACGCAGCTCACCCTCTGGGTTAACTTGAGCACGGCCATCACAGATCAGACCTTCACGCTGATCGGCCCGCCCGTTGCGCGCACGATCTCAAACGGCACACCTCCATCGCTTCCAGTCAGTTTCAAGATGCCCGTCAATGATCCTGACACCGATCAGTCCGGTCTTGGCACGAAGAACTACACCTACGACGCTGCGTTGTTCTTGCTCGTCTGCGCACAGAACCAGAACTTCACGGTGGGCAACGGTGTGGTTGATGCATTGAACACGATCAACGCGTACGCTGATACCAACTTGGGCACGGTCGGCGCGATGCCCTTCTCGGCAAACGCTTTCAATCTCTCCATGGGTGACATGAGCACGATTCGCTCCGGTACTGCTGCCTGGGTGGGAATGGCACTCTGCGAGTACTACAAGGTCTCTAACTATGCTCCAGCCTTGACGCTCGCCACGAAGATCGGCACGTACCTCTTGAGCCGTCAGGTTTCTCGCTTTGCGGTCAACGATCGCCGCGGCGGTTTGGTCACGCTCGGGCAGAATGGCCTGACGATCTCGACACAGGTCTCTACTGAGCATAACATTGACTCTTACTTTTTCTTCAAGGCACTGTACCCGCTCTCGCAGAACATCGTGGACCGCCAGGCATACTTAGACATCCAGTATGGTCTGCTGAATAATCTCTATGACGGCACGTTGAACCGCTTCCTCCAGGGAACTTCCGCAACGAACGGTGACTACGGTGAAGCGTTAGATGTCTACTCTTGGGGAGGCTGCTTCTTGCTGGACTCGAACGAGCACGACAAAGCGGTCGCCGTGGCGATCCGCATGCTGCAGAAATTCTACGTCTCTGGCAAGACAACCGTGCTCGAGAACAACTACCCAACGCAGTTCAACCAGACCTACACGAACGCCACGGTCGCCAACGGTATGAGAACATATGCCGTCACGACCGACGGTGATGTCACAACCAGCTATGTCAGCCCGCCAAACTCGATCTGGCAAGAAGGAACTCAAGGTGCGCTGCTGTTCCTGAACCGGCTGAACAACGCGACCTTTTTGTCCAACGTCTCTGACTTGGCGGCTGGACAGGACATCATCTACAACACCGCTGGAAACGGCGACATCATCGAGTTTACCAGCTCTTCACGTCTGCTTCCCTATGAATTTCAGGTTTGGCCTGCCCTAGCAGCTGGGTGCTGGTGGTGGCTGCGTTCGGTCGCTTCAAGCCTACTTTTCCCATCAGCGGCGCAGTCAACGACGTCCACGTCATTTTCCTTCCCTGGCTTCACACAAGCTCAAGTACAGACACAAGGAGTTGTATACCTCAATGAGACGCGCTTGAAGCCAACGCAGTGGTCGGTCATCATGAACGGCACGACGCCGACGATCGTCGTCAATGCCGATCTCTTGAGGCAGGGTGACCTGATCCGTGCCGTCGTCAACCCGTATTCTCCAACGGCGAAGGACCTAGCCTTTGATCCAACGGTCAGCGACACGAATCCCTTTATCTTGACCCAGTACAAGAACGACTACCCGTACGTGCTAGAAGTGCTGCGCGACGTGAACGACGCGCTCACCGTCAAAAACTATTACTACTGGGCGAAGAACAAGACCACAATCGGTGCGGTCGGCCAGCTCTCGACGGCTGACCTCACTCAATTGTTGACCGATAACACTGACCTCTATGCGGTTCCGCAGACCTTAAAGTTCTACAACCAGCTCGACGGACGTCCAAATCGCTACTCGACACTAGCGGTGAGGAACCTTGGTCGTGAGGTGACCTCTGCCGATCGGTATAAGCTACGCCTCAGCAAGGACCAGACGCTTCGTGATCGTGATGAGAACATCACCATCAAGCCAGTGTTCACCGAGTGGCAGCTACTGCGCCGCGGTCAGCTCGATCTAATCCCATTGGAGCTCTGGAACAAGTTGGTAGACACCATGTGTGCTTCCACGCAGTTAAACCTACCGCTGCCCTATGCTCCGCTGGCGCTCTACGACAAGAAGAACGGTACTTCCGTGAGCTATGGGCTTGACTCCGGCCAAGTGATGACCGACGCGGATCTCGCGATCGCGACCGTGAAGTACACGATCCAGAACACTCAAGTGGATAAATATGTCAACGGTCAGTTGGTGCCAGACTACATCTCCTACACTCCGTCGCCTGCCGCGGCGATGTACGGAACGGCTGGAGTCTTCAACGTCGCTCAGCTTGACGCGTACTTGAGCACGTCAACGAACATCAGAACGTTCATGGCTGACCTGTGGCGCTTTGCGAAGCCGCCCCAAGTCAATGAGATTTTCTTCAATGTGCTCCAGGACATGGCTGCTAAGAGCCTCGAGATGGACACGTTCTTCAAGACTTCCTTCATCTCGTTAAATGAGATCAGAACCGCAACGGCAACCGGACAGAAGCCGACGGTCGCTATCAGCTCTGACACTGCTTCCGGCCAGATCATCTGGGACTTTGAGCCGAATGAGTGGGACGGCGCTACGGCAACATGGATCAATTGATGAAAATACTAACCGGTGATACTCATGGCTTCGAACATTGACCCAACCAGACCGACCCACCTCAACCCTCAAACTTCTGACGTTCGTGCAAACTTTCAAGTAGCGCATGACGAGATCTCTGCGCTTCAAGCTCAAGTCGCGAACATCGTCATCGGCCCAACGGGTCCCACCGGTCCTACCGGCCCGACGGGTCCCACCGGCGCGACTGGTCCCACGACCTCTCAGGTAACCACGACCGCGGTCTCTACCAACGCAAATTTCTACCCGATCTTTGTTGCCTCCTCGGCAAACGGAGCTCAAGCGGTGAACCTGGACGTTGGTCTGTTGTACAATCCAAGCACGAACAACCTAACAGTCAATACATTGACGACGTCTGGCTCACTGCTGCAGAACTTCAGCGGTCAGATTCGCTCGCTCACGGCGATCGGCGGCGCTTTAGTGCGCGAGTGGGGCGACGCGGTCGCGGCCACGACTGGCAATATTGAAGTTGGCTTCTCCTACAACGTCGCGGTTGACCCGACGACTGGAGTGTGGGCAGGACGTGACATTCAGGACATTTGTTGGCTTGAAAAGTGGGCTGATGCAGGTGGTGTGAAGGAATTTTGGTTTGCTCCAAGCGCAGTAGCGGGTGTCGCCCCGGCTTGGCAGCGCGCTTATCAGCTCGACGTGACCGCGAACAAGCTGACGCTTGGATCTGGTGCGACTGGCTGGATCATGCAGAATTATACCAGCGGCGGTTACTCGGCGTTTTACAACGCTAGTGTAATTCCAGGCGTCGGTAACTACTCGCTGATCGCGAACGCAACTGACACGTTCCTCAACAGCACGACGAACATTGGCTTGAGCCTTGGTAACAGCCCGGTCCTTGGAGCCACGTCTGCAGGCATGAACATCTATTTGCCGCTGGTCGTGGGCGGAACTGCAACGACCAGCGGCACCTCGTTCAACATGAAAACGACGCTCAACAGCGCGATCACAGGCCAACAGCAGCTCTTCCTGCAACAGACGACGGTCTCTCCTACCGGAGCTTCCTTGGGGGTGCTTTACGGCATGGTCAACCTGCCGTCGCTGGCTTCATCGGCTACCCCGATCACGTACGCCGCTGGTATCCTCTCGAGACTTGACCAAGCAGCTTCTTACACTAGCACGGTTAGTGCCTGGACTGCGTTTGAGGCTGGTACTCCGTCGATCTCTGGCAATCCATACGGAATCATCACTCAATTCAAAGCCGACGACGCTAGCGGTTCAACTTCCACGACCGGCTTCCAGAGCCAAGTTACGCCGGGTACTGGAAAGCTTGGTTTCAAGAATAGCGGTTATGCCGACAACTCGCTCGGATCAGGCACTACTTGGTCTGGCGCATTCTTGGCTACTTCTCCATTTGCTCCAACGGCGATCTCGTACACGGATGGCTTAATCTTGGACTATGTGACTGGCAACGGTCGCCTGACGGTCGGCACGAACGACGGCATTGCATTCTACACCAACGCGAATACTTCTGCTCTATTGATGGGACAGATCACGGCTTCTACGAGCAATGCGATCTCACTGGGCATCGGTGGTAACGCGAACTCTGCTTTGGCCGGCGTCTATCTGCAAGGTAATGCTCCAACCGCCGCGACGGTTTTCGGTTTCCGCGCGAACCAGATCGTTACCAATGCCACGACCACGCTTTACGCGAACTTCAGCTCTGTCCCGACACTGCAGGCCGCGGCTTTCACGTTGCCCTCAATGATTCACTACCGCGTCGACAATGCTTCTCTGGGTGCTGGCTCAGCGATCACCAACCAGTATGGCGTGTGGGTCTCAGACCTCACCACCGGTTCGACGACTAACGTCGCGTTCTTCTCGAACGTCTCTGGCGGTATAAACAAGTACATGCTCTACAATTCCAGCAATGCTGACAGCAACCTCGGATCTGGCGTGGCTTCAAGCGGCTCTATGCTGGTCACCAATGTCTTCACCCCGACAGCCTTCACGTACAATGACGGCATGATCATGGACTATGCAGCTGGCAATGGTCGCATCTCAGTAGGTCCTGCAGACACTCTATCCATCTACTCAGGCGGCGTGGGCAATACTCAACTGGCAAAGATCTCTTCAACTGGCATCACCGTTGGAACGAGCAATTCAGTGCCGCACACGATGCTCAACAGTGGAATTCCATTCGTCCTCGTTTCATCTGGCACGATGGGCAACAATGGAGCGCTCTCCGGTATCACTGCTGTTGCGCTTGCTTATCCAAGCGCTTACGTTTACCTACCTGCCAACGCCATCTCGACAGGCTCAGCAGCTGGCTGGTATTACGCAATATTCTCGAGTACGACAGCTGCCACCGTCTATAACAACACGTACACGATTGGCACTCCAACCGTGCCAGCAGCTCCGACCGCTTTCGTCACCACTGGCCCGGGTGCTTACACTCAAACTACCGGCTCCTACATTACAGGACCAAATACGACGTTGCCAGCAAACGCGATCGGAGCAAATGGATCTCTGCGGCTTCGTCACTCCACCTCGAACAACAACAGTGCTGGCAATAAGATAGTTGCGCTGCAGCTAGCTGGAACACCCACCGCTGGAATTGGACACACTACGGGGATAGTTGCTTTCAATGAGTACTCCATCAATAACATGGGTGTGCTTACTCAGCAGATATTGACGGACAGCGGATTTAGCTCACCATTACTTGGTGCCGTCAATTTCGGTACAACGGTCAACGTCGGTCTTTCAGGCAACTTGGCAGTAGCAACTGACACTCTCACCTTCTCTTCTTACACTCTCACTGTAACGCCTTGATGATTTTGGAAGAGTGCACCTTGTGTAAATAATTGGTCACGAGGTACACTCTTCCATGGCTAAATTTACCAGCAAAGCAGACTCCCTTACACAGGCGTTGGTGGACTACATCAACGACACGAAGCCCTATCACACGAAGTTTCGTGAGGTCTCCTCTCAGCTCTTCTTCTCAGATGACTTCAACGTCAACGTGAAGGAGGCTTTTAACACGGAAGCTAACTTCCAGAACACTTGGGGTCGAGATGATCCTGGCGGACTCGGTCTTCAGAAGCTCTCCGAGGGAGATGTTGACGACCAGACCTACGTTTTGCCTGATACGATCTTCCCGCGCTTCAGTCTCAATGACAGCGTCAACTACAACCAGACACCGCTAGGTGACGATCCAGCGACACTGAATGCTGACGGTTCTGGTTATCCATTTGTCGACTCGAACAACGACGGTATTCCTGACTCTGAGAGTCCTTGGCAGGTGCAAGCTGGCAACTTCATATCCGGCAATACTTACGCGATCCTGAACCCGAGCACCACTGATTTCACTCAAGTCGGTGCTACCGTTGTCACGGCTGGAAACTTCATCTTCGGGCAGATCTATGTCATCCTGTCCCTGGGTACCGACTTTACCGCGATCGGTGCTAGCGCGAACATCATCGGAACTGTCTTTCAAGCCTCTGGTGTAGGTACCGGCACCGGTACCGCTTACAACTTGACCTTTACCGCGTCGGGCCCAGGCACCGGCAACGGTACCGCGGTCCTCTTGACCGCTTCTCACCAGTTGGGTAGCAGTCAAGTTCCAGTCGACGTCAAGGTCTATTCTGCTTCCTACGGCGCGACCAGTACTCAGATCGTCTTTGACGCGTCCGGCGAGACGTTCTACGGCTTTGACCCGACCTACCTGCAGGTCACTATCAATGGTGTCAACTACGACAAGAACACTGTTGGCTTCTCTATGGTCGCCGCCCCGACCGCTACCAACTCTCTAGCAGCAATGATCACGATCCCGGTGAGTCTTTCGGCGCTGGCTGGCAACGTCGTGAGAGTGCGCTACCTGCGTACTGGACGTTTTGCGGTGCCGTTCCACCAGGGCTCCCGCATCCGGGTAAACGACTCAATTCAGCAGCTTGGGGTCAACTACGTGATTGACTCGACACGCGGCTTCCTGCAGTTCTTGCCCGGCGATTGGCCTGGACTGGGAGAGCACGTCGACGTCAACCTGATGAAGTCAGACCGTCTTTACATTTGCTGGCAAGATCCGTTCAACCATGTGCCAGATATCGCTGACACCTATCAGATCACTGCCCTTGGTGCCCCAGCCATCACGACCGCCGGAAACTTCGTGATCGGCGCCGGTTATACTATTCTCACGTTGGGCACGACTGACTTCACGTTGGTGGGCGCACACAGCAACACTGTCGGACAGACCTTCACTGCCACGGCGGTGGGTAGCGGTACCGGCACGGCGGCTCCAGATGCTTTGATACAAGCTGCCATGGATCCGGAGGGTATCATCAAGGGACAAGAATACATCATTTTGAATCCCGGTACGACCGACTTCACCCAAATTGGAGCTCCAAACAACAACGTCGGCACGAAGTTCACGGCAACCGTCAATGGTACCGTGACCGCTGGAAACTTCATCCCGGGTCTGCAGTACGTGATCGTCAAGATTGGCACCACTGATTTCGTGCGCATCAGCGGAAACGCGGCGGCGACGCAGCCTGGAACTCTCTTCACTCCAAATGAGGTGGGTTCTGGTGACGGTATAGCGTCTATCGCCGGCACCGGTGAAATAGCGCCAGCGCTTGTCTTTGACGTCAAGTTCAACAACGCAGAACTTGGCACGCACAAAGCGGTGCTGAACAACGTCGCTGCTAGCGCAAACAGCAGCGTCGGCGATGCTTGGACGCTGACCGCCCTCACGCCTTGGACGCTTGACGTCCGCAAGAACTTCAATCTCTTTACCGCTCCGAGCGACTTTACGAATGCCGCCTGGATCTTGAGCGGCATTAAATCGTTCACCGATTTATACGGTTCAAAGTCAAATGCGATCATTGCCCCTGACGGAACATTGACTGCTGACAAGCTCGTTGAGAATACCACGTACGGAACGCACAGTGCTTCACAGACCGCGGCTACCTACGTCGGCAATACTTACGTCATCTCGGTCTTCGCGAAAGCTGGAGAGCGCACGCAGCTGAACGTCAGCGGTCTTGGTTACGGTACCGAGGGCTACAATACAACTTTTGATCTCTCGACTGGCACGATGCCGGTGAACGTGGGCAATCTTGGCTCGATGATCAATGCCGGCAACGGCTGGTACAAGTGCTCGATCAATGTCGTTGAAGTCTCCGCGGCTCCACCCACATTCTCGATCGTCAATGGCGGCAGCACCACTTATCTAGGTGACGGAGCCTCAGGTATGTACTTGTGGAGTGCTCGCCTTGACCAGTACTCTCTCTTTGATGTCTACAATGTCGTCAACGTCTTCAGCTCCCCGAACGACTTTTCAAATGAAGCGTGGACGCTAACCGGTCTCCTATCGTTCGGTTTTGGCTCTATGGTTGGCTCCATCTCAGCTCCAGACGGTACTATGACGGCTGACAAGATCGTCGAGGACACCAGCACCGGCTTGCATGAGATCTCACAATCGAATGTCGCAGTCATCGTCGGAGCATCCTACGTCATCTCGGTCTTCGCGAAAGCTGGAGAGCGCACGCAGCTCTCCATTTCCGGCCTGGGCTACAACGCCCAGGGCTACAATACGATCTTTGACCTGGCCAACGGGCGTATGTTGGCAAACGTCGGGGACTACGGCTCGATGGTCTCGGTGGGCAATGGCTGGTACAAGTGCGCGGTGACGGTGACCGCCTTCAACGCAACAACTCCGGCATTTGCGATCTACAATAACGGTTCGACGAGCTACACCGGCAACGGTACTTCTGGCTTGTACATCTGGGACGCACAGCTTGAACAGCTCGCGACGGTCTTCAACAAGGCTTACTTCAAGCGCCCCTACAATGACAGTGACTTGTCATTCTTGCTTGACCGTACCTGGTTGAACTACTACGTTGACGCGAGCAACAACGTTGACTACTACAACTACTACCTGATCCAGGACCCGAACAGCTACTACTCATACGACGAGCTGTTGCTGCAGACGCCTGACGGCTACGGCGACGTCGAGTTTTTCCCACGTCTAGACCTGGTGACCGAGCACGGCGTTGTGAACGATCCAATCCCACCGAACTCTTCGCCAGTGCGCTTTGCGCCGTTCGGCCGGGTGAGCAAGCGCACCAACGGCAGTTACATCTTCCATTTTGATAACATCCCGCCGCGTTTCACC
>Ga0075276_10000111_pt1 | contig 24785 bp, 24 predicted proteins | sample SF_Rice_5C_80N_4_FD_69770 | JGI IMG/M metagenome (GOLD analysis project Ga0075276, IMG submission 69770) | Rice paddy soil microbial communities from Twitchell Island, California, USA - SF_Rice_5C_80N_405 | ecosystem: Environmental > Terrestrial > Soil > Paddy field/soil | place: USA: Twitchell... | reverse complement strand
TCACGCCACTGTTCCGATCTCAATCTTGTTTCTGGCGCTCGCGATTGACTGCGATCACAAAACGGCCTTGCGCCCCGGCCCAGCTACCATTGCGCTGGCGTTTTGACACAGTCTGTGCCCGAAGCTGACATGACGGCTACGCCAAAGCAGACATTTTTCGCGTCGTATCGACCTACTCTAGCGAAGCCAACGTCTTGCTAAATTCAGGCAGGTTTAGCGCTCTTGCCTTCTTGCGAAAGGCTTCCTCCGTAAGCGGGCCGATTACGGATTGGTCGACATTTGCCAGTGCCGAATCACGGTGTGAATCGACAATATAATAATTAGTTATCTTCCTGTCGCCGGCGGGGTGCTGCTTAGCGACGACGTAGCGGCCATCCCACCCCACCGAAAATACCGTCGCATCAACACGTCCGATGGAATTGCCATCATCGAGTCGACGAACTAGGGATACGTTCTCGGCCGTGTCGATCCAAACCAGGGAGTATGGTCCGCCGCGCCATTCGACGCCTGAGTCGAACACGCTGCATGCGACGGCGAGGCTAGTAACAAGAATTGTCAGAACGATTTTAAGACGTACGTGCATTCCATCGGCTATGCAAAGAGTTTGTAACTGGGACGAATCTGTCGTCCCCCGCAGGTCTGCTGCCCTGATCAAAGCGGACCAATTTTACTTCAGTCCTAGACCGGCAGCGTCGTGCCCTGAAGAGACATTTCGTCTTCGCGGAAGGAAAGCAGATGCGGACATTGGCCCCTCCACCCCGGCGACTTAACTGCTACATAAGTCTGCCGTTCTCACCAACAGAACCATACAGGCCGACATTTTTGTAGGATAGGTGGAGCGCAGCGATACCCATCAATATCGGCAGCCACCCGGTGGGTATCGCTGCGCTCCACCCACCCTACGCGCGCTTTAATTCAGTGGCACCGTTTGACGGGATTTGCCCGCCCCGCCCGATCAGAGCGGAAGCAGATTCGCCCGAATGGAGGCGGCTGGTTCCGGCAACGCCGCTTCGAGGTAGGCGAAGCCCGGGAACCCGCCCCATAAAAACGCGTTGTGCACGTGGTAAAAGAGACTGGTACAGTCCCGAGCGTTGAGGAGAAGGGTGTCAACGGCCGGAACTGTGGTGTCAATGGAGTAAGCGGGTCCACCACTTATGTTTGCCTTGTGAACGTAGTCTGGCGCGATGGAAAGTTGAAATGGCCCCGCCTCGGCCGGGCCGTCTTCCTCGACGAACCAGCGCCAGTCGTCGTACTCGGACTTCAGGTACTCCCTGTCGAGCTGCAAAACGAGAGGGTCGGCGTACCAGATGTCAGCTTCGCGGGGAGGCAGGTCGGCGTAGCCCGATTCTGGCCAACCGGGGTGTGAGCCCATCAGGTTAACCGAGCCGACTTCAGTGATCCACGCTTGCAGAAATATCGGGAGATAAACGCCCAGACGTTCGAACTCCGAGATCCACTCTGACGCCTGACCATCGTCCGGGACGTGCACTTCATCCGGAAATGCAAACACGTAGCCGGCTTGGGATAGACCCTGGACGAGGTACTCAACGTTGGAACGGGCTCGCGCGCAGAGGTGGCGCGCGAATTCCAAGGCCCGCTTCCGGAATTCCGGGTCTGCGAGGCGATGCGCCTGGGCAACCAACAAAGCCCAATCAGTGTGAGTGTCACTCGTGGAATAGCTCATAAATAATGGGTGTCAGGCTCGACATGTTCCTGTTTGAAATTTGGAGGCACTTCGTTATGTCCGTATATGGACGGTTCAGCCATCCCGCATATTTCTGCTCTACTGCGTATAGCGGACCGATTGTACTTCAATCCAGGATCGGCAACAGCGTGCCCAGAACGGACATTAACCTTTCCCGAAAGCGGACGTTCAAGGTGTCACGGCCAATCGAGACAGCCCCCATTGATCGACCCGATGCCTGTTTGTTATTGCGCTCACTTGGGCCAGAACTCGCTTCTCTCGCGCTTCTGCATCGGCTCTATCACGCCGCCGGAACGGCCTGCGATGAATCCCGCGACCTCTTGGGCAAGGTGCGCAGAAAATGACCTCACTTGCAGAACGAGTGGATCGGTCGAGATCGGATCAACATCAACCCGCGGTTTGTCCGCGTCCCTAAGCTCGATGGTCAGTTCTGTCCACTGGGTATCCCCAAGCGTGCGGCTGTCTCCATCCGAGTCGATGTTGCAGTTCGCGCCCCAGAGGTGCTCGGCAACTTGATCAAAAGGCGGTCGCGGCCCCGGTTTAACGATGTTCACTAGATATTCAAACAGCCCTTCACCTTCGACAAAATATCCATCGCGTTCGACCGCGCGAGCATAGTCAGTGCTGTTCCACCCCGGAGACAGTGCGCGCATTTCGTCATCCGAGAGTTCTCGGCCGATGGAGGAAATCGTGGGCGCGGGCGGGCCGCATTCCCTCGACAGCCAGTCGATCACGGCTTCCAGAGGCATATACTGCTCAAGGAAATTCATCGCCAATGACGGGCAATAGGCCGAATCGGGGATATAGATGACTTGCTTTGCACCGAGGCATGAGGCAACCGCCTTGCATAAGGCGGTAACGGCCGCCTGAACCGCCTCATCTTCGATGAATGCGCCCCAACGAACTAGTGCAGAGATTTCGCACAGGCGGGCGCCCAGCACCAGGCGGATACCATACGGCCCCTCGATCTCTGTAAACGGATAGTTGTCTGTCGCCGGGCGCGCACGCCACGTCAGCGGCGGATCGGAGCGCAACTCGATTGGCCATCGCTTCGGCACCGTCCCCCACTTCTTCCAGATGGCCTCGTGCTGGCGGATCGCGTCCGCGACGGGCTCCAATAGTGTCACTGCTCCACCTGTCGTGCCGGTATCAAGCGTGTGCTCGGTTATCGCAATGGTGTCGACGCCCATTTCACTTCATGCAGATAGGGAAGGATACTAGAATTGCCGTCATACGTGGTCAGTTCACTCAGCCCCAAACGATCGCGAAATTGGAGGCTGAGTCATTATGTCCGGTAATGGGACGAAGCATCCGTCCCGCATATTTCTGTTTTACTTCGTATAGCGGACCGATTGTACTTCAATCCCGGACCGGCAACAGCGTGCCCAAACCTGCCGTTAGCTTCCTTAACAGGAAAGCTTCTGCTTTCGCAAGCATTACAGAGACTTTGCACAGCCCCCGCTGTGTCAACGCCTTGGCCATAATGGCAGCTTTCGGTGGTCTTGAAGTAGTTCCCTTAACTCCCGTCGCCTCCTTTCGAGATTGAATGAAGTTGTCGCAGCGCACAGAAACACTCTTTCTTATTCTTGAGTTAGCTATTGGCCGTTGTCAGGAGATTCACTCTAATGCACTGGCCTCGCCAGCCTGACTGGGGTGTCCGGTTTCAACGTAACTATCTTCTCGGTTTGAAGATCTAGGAAGTGGACCGTACCATTCTTGTTCGTAACGGTAATAACGTGAAGAATATTTTCGGGTAGTTCGATAATGAGCGGGCGTGCGGCGCCATGTCCCGCCCGGAGCATTTCTTCGACAACCGCAGGCGGGGAGGTCGTGAGGAAGAATCCCATCGCCGCAAAAGGTCCCAGCCCATCGTAACGACCAATCCCCTTTTGCGTGGCAACAGCAGCGGGATCCAGCCCGGAAAGGCGCTGCAGGGTTGCGTAGGTACATGATACGCAATTGTAGTTTACCCGGGGTCCGCCATCGGCGGATTCTGGGCCAATGACCGCGTCACTGCCGGAGGTGCCGTTGGTGACCAGCCACACTTCGGCTGCGGAAATTCCTTGGCCGGGTTGAGGAAACGCAGCCGTGAGCGCGAATCTACCACCGGCCTTTAGCATCACAAAAGGTCCGCTACCGAAAAGCGCCTGAGCGAGGTCACCTTGCTCGATGTAGGGCCTGCTCTGATAATAGAAGACCCAACTATGCTCTCTTTCTTGGGTCTTCGTAATTACAATCTCGGGTTTGTTGGGCCAGGAACCGTCTGGCTTGTTCAACTCGGAATGGCATATGGCCCGGGCTTCGGTCTCGGTTAACATTATAGTGTCTGACGTGAGTCCAGTTTCCAGTCAGCCGCACGATCGGAATCCATCGCTTTTAATCTGCGGCCCAACAACTCTATATTCTCGCTGTCCATTTGGTCTTTGCGGAGAAAACAATAGAAGTATTCCCCGTTGGTGGGAGGAACGATGGCAATTCACGGCAGCTTTGCTTACTACAGGTGCCGTAATTGAAGCCACCGCTAACGATACCGCGATCATCCGCTCCTGGGACAACTCCGTCCTTCTCAATCGTCCGCTTTTGAGCAGTCTACTTGAGGGGGCGATCGGCTGCAATCGTGGAGCATTGGGGATCAGGCAGCGTTTTATTGAAGACCGTTTCGGGAAATGGAATGCCAGGGGGCTTGCCGGGTGCTGCGGACGAAATTGCTTTTGCGATGTCGATGTGCGCTTTCCCGACCGGGAAGGCACTTCCGATAGCCTGCCCCTTCATTATCAACGCGATTTGAGAGGGGCTTGGCCGCGCGGCGGGCCTTTTTTTATTTCCCGCGGCGGCTGCGCAGGTGGTGCAGAAAGCGCAGGATGGCGGGCAGGAAGGACAGCAGGATGACGACGAGCGTCATCAGGGTGAGGTTGTTCTTCACCACCGGGATGTCTCCGAACGCATAGCCGGCGAGGCTGATGGAGGTGATCCAGGCGATGCTGCCCGCCGCGCTGAAGATCACGAACAGGCGGTAGCGCATCAGGCCGATTCCCGCCACGAAGGGCGCGAAGGTGCGGAAGATGGGCAGGAAGCGGGCGAACAGTATGGTCTTGCCGCCGTGCCGCTCGTAGAATTCGTGGGTGCGGTCCAGATATTCCTTCTTGATCAGCCGCCCCACCAGCCTTCGCACCAGCTTCAGCCCGGCCAGCCTGCCGATCCAGTAATTGCTGTTGTCGCCGGAGAAGGCGGCGAGCATCAGCAGCGGCAGCAGCCATTCCAGTTTCAGCGCGCCGCCCGCCGCCAGCGTGCCCGCCACGAACAGCAGCGAGTCGCCCGGCAGGAACGGCGTGGCCACCAGCCCGGTTTCGCAAAAGATGATGAGGAAGAGGATGGCGTATATCCATACGCCATATTCACGCACCATTGCGAGCAGGTGCGTATCCAGGTGGAGGATGAAGTCTATCAAGTGAGGCGTCCGTCGTTCAGGGGAGTACTTTTTCCGCTTGGGGCTTCTCCGGCTTGATGAAATCCTCGCGCGAAACGCCGAACATCATCAGGAGCGGGCTGGCCACCAGCACGGAAGAATAGATGCTGAACAGGATGCCGATGGTCAGCGCCAGCGCGAAATAATGCAGGCTCTCCCCGCCCAGGAACAGCATGGAGGTCACCATCATCTGGGTACAGGCGTGGGTGATGATGGTTCGCGACATGGTGCGGGTGATGGCGTTGTCGATGATTTCGCTCACCTCCGCCTTGCGCAGCTTGCGGAAATTCTCGCGGATCCGGTCGAACACCACCACCGACTCGTTCACCGAGTAGCCCAGCACGGCGAGCACGCCCGCCAGCACGGTGAGCGAGAACTCCCACTGGAAGAAGGCGAAGAAGCCGAGGATGATCACCACGTCGTGCAGGTTGGCGATGATGGCGGCGAGGCCGAACTTCCACTCGAAGCGCAGCCACAGGTAGCCGACAATGCCCATGGACACGAACAGCAGCGCGAGCAGGCCATTGTCCGCGAGGTCCTTGCCGACCTGCGGTCCCACATAGTCATTGCGGCTCAGGGTAAGCGCGGCATCCTTGTCGGGCGTCGCCACGGGCACGGAGCAATCGTACTGCGGGCCGCTGTTCGCCTGCCATGCCTGGTCGAATTTAGTCTGGTCTTCGCCGGGCTGCTGCGGGCGCCGTGCGCAGTATGAGCGTATGGTCTGCGGGCACACCGAGGCGAACGATCCGCCGGACACGGCCGCTTGGGCGAGACAGGCGTTGTTGAACAGCTTTTCGCCCACCGCCTCGGCGGATGCGCCCTTCTTCACCGGCACGGTGACCAGGATGTCCTGGCTGCTGCCGAAGGTCTTCACCTGGGCGTCAGGCATGCCGGCGCCGGCGAGCTGGGCGCGCAGCTTGTCGAGCTTCGCCGACTGCGCGTAGTGAACCTCCATTTCCGCGCCGCCGGTGAAATCCAGACCGAAGTTCAGGCCGCGCGTGGCGAGGAAGAACACGGCAAGGATGAAGGTCACCAGCGAGATGCTGGTGGTGATCTTCCCGTAGCTCATGAACGGGATGTCTTTTTTGATCTTGAAGAATTCCATGTCAGTCCCCTTTAGCCGATCGCCACCTTGGAGAGGCGCGCGCGCCGCCCGTAGATCAGGTTGACCAGCGCACGCGACACGAGCACGGCGCTGAACATCGAGGTTGCGATGCCCAGGCACAGCACCACGGCGAATCCCTTGACGGGGCCGGTGCCGAACGCAAGCAGCGCAATGCCGGCAATGAGGGTGGTGACGTTGGAGTCCAGAATGGTCGCGAACGCGCGGTCATAACCGGCGTGGATCGCCATCTGCGGCGTGACCCCGTGGCGCAATTCCTCGCGTATGCGCTCGTTGATGAGCACGTTCGCGTCAATGGCCATGCCCAGCGTCAGGGCGATACCCGCCATGCCCGGCAGCGTCAGCGTGGCCTGCATCATGGACAGCAGCGCCACCAGCAGCAGCAGGTTCGCGACCAGCGACAGGATGGAAACCGTGCCGAACACCATGTAATAGGCGATCATGAACAGGGTGACGGCGGCAAAGCCAACCCAGGTCGAATGGAAGCCGTTGCTGATGTTCTTTTCGCCCAGGCTGGGGCCCACCGTGCGCTCCTCCGCGATGGTCATCGGCGCGGCCAGCGCGCCCGAGCGCAGCAGCAGCGCGATGTCGGCCGCCTCCTCCGAGCTCATGCTTCCGCTGATCTGCACCCGCCCGTTGGGAATCTCGTCCTGGATGACCGGCGCCGTGATGACCGTTCCCGTCATCGCGCCGCTTCCGCTCTTTTCGAACATGATGATGGCCATGCGCTTGCCGATGTTGTCATGGGTCACCCGCTTGAAGCGGTTCGCCGCCACGCTGTCCAGGTTGATGAACACCGCCGGCGCCCCATTCTGGTCGAAACCCTGCTGGGCGCCGGTGATGCGCTTGCCGGTGAAAATGATCTCCTTCTTGACCGGCAGCAGGTTGCCGTTGCGCTCCTTGTACAGCTCGTCGCCCAGCGGCGCCGCCGAGGGAGCGCCGGTATAAAGCCCGTTCTGGTCCAGCGCAGCCATGTCCACCATGCGCAGCTGCAGCGTTGCGGTGCGGCCAATGATTTCATGGACGCGCTTGGGATCCTGAACGCCGGGCAGCTGGACCACGATGCGGTCCACGCCCTGCTGCTGGATCACCGGCTCGCCCAGGCCCAGGCCGTTGAGACGGTTGCGCAAGGTCAGCAGGTTCTGCTGGATCGCCGCCTCCTCGATGCGCTTCTGCTCCGCCTGCGAAATCCGGCCCAGCAGCAGGAATTCGCCGCCTTCTTCGCGGGTGGTCAGGTACAGCTCGTGCACCTTGTCTTTGATCACGGCCTCGGCCTTGCTGCGCGCATCGGCATCACGGAATTTGACCGTGACCGAGTCGGCGTCCTTGACCAGGCCGGAATAGGGAATGTCCTGCGCGATCAGCGCCGTGCGAATGTCGTTGACCGAGGTATTCAGGGCATTGTCGAGCGCGACCTTCATGTCTACCTGCAGCAGCAGGTGCATGCCGCCGCGCAGGTCCAGACCGAAATACATCGGCAGGGCATGCAGCGCCACCATCCAGTGCGGGGCGCGCGGCAGGAGGTTGAGCATTACAACGTAGTTGTCGCCCAGCTTCTGCTCCAGCATTTCCTTCGCCTTGTTCTGGACGTCGCTGGTGCTGAAATAGAGGTTTACACGGTTGGCGTCCAGGGAGACCGCCTCGGGCGTGAGATTGCCGGCCTTGAGCAGATCTTCCACCCGCTGTTTCAGCGCCTCGTCGACCTTGGCCGTCTCGTACTTAGGCTGCACTTGAACGGCATGGGACACGCCGAAGAAGTTGGGGGCCGTATACAGCAGCCCGACCAGCAGCACGCCCAGGATCAGCAGGTTCTTCCACAGCGGATATTGGTTCATCGCGGCCCCTTAACTTCCGGACTTGATGGTGCCCTTGGGCAGCACGCTTTGCACGGCCGTGCGCTGGATCTGCACCACGACGTTATCGGCGATTTCCACGCTCAGGTAATTGTCGCCCACAGTGTCGATGCGCCCGATCATGCCGCCCATGGTGACGACTTCATCGCCCTTCTGCAGCGCTTCCACCATGGCCTTCTGCTGCTTGTTGCGCTTGGACTGCGACCAGATCATGAAGACGAAGAAGATCAGGACGAGGAAGAAGGGGAACATCAACCCGCCGGCGCCTTGCGCACCGGCCGCAGGCGCTGCGCCCTCCGCATAGGCGTTGCTGATAAGGCTCAAGGACATATCGGAACTCCGCTTGATTTTAAAAAACCGGATTTTAGCACATGGCCGCCCCGCGGCGGCGGCCCCCGTCAAACAGCCCGGCGGGCGGCGCGCGCGTCGTGGAAGGCCGCCACGAAGTCGGCAAAGCGCCCCGCCGCGATGGCGGCCCGGATGTCGCGCATCAGCTCCTGGTAATAGTGCAGGTTGTGAATGGTATTGAGGCGCGCGCCCAGGATCTCGCCCAGCCGGTGCAGGTGATGCAGATAGGCGCGGGTGAAGTGGCGGCAGGTGTAGCAGGCGCACTCTTCGTCCAGCGGCCGGGTGTCCAGGCGGTACTGGGCATTCTTGATCCGCACATCGCCGTGGCGGGTGAACAGGTGGCCGTTGCGCGCATTGCGCGTGGGCATGACGCAGTCGAACATGTCTATGCCCTGCGCCACCGCGGCGACGATGTCTTCCGGCGTGCCCACACCCATCAGGTAGTGGGGCTTGTCGGCGGGAAGCTGCGGCGCGGTGTGCTTGAGTATGCGCAGCATGTCCTCCTTGGGCTCGCCCACCGACAGTCCGCCGATGGCGAAACCGTCGAAGCCGATATTCGCCAGCTCGCGCAGGGACTCGTCGCGCAGGTGCTCGTGCATGCCGCCCTGCACGATGCCGAACAGGGCGTTGGCGTTGCCGGCATGGGCCTTTTTGCTGCGCTCGGCCCAGCCCAGCGACAGGCGCATGGAAACGCCTGCCACCTGTTCGTCGGCGGGATAGGGCGTGCACTCGTCGAAGATCATCACGATGTCGGAATTGAGCACCTTCTGGATGCGCATGGATTCCTCGGGCGAGAGGAAGCACTTGTCGCCGTTGACGGGCGAACGGAATTCCACCCCGCCGCCGGTGATCTTGCGCAGCTCTCCCAGGCTGAATACCTGAAAGCCGCCGGAGTCGGTGAGGATGGGACCGTCCCAGCTCATGAAACCGTGCAGGCCGCCGTGCGCCTCTATCACCTCCAGCCCCGGCCGCAGCCAGAGGTGGAAGGTGTTGCCGAGCACGATGTGGGCGCCGATGTCCCGGAGTTCCTGCGGGGACATGGCCTTGACCGTGCCGTAGGTGCCAACGGGCATGAAGGCGGGGGTTTCGACGCAGCCGTGCGCCAGTTCAAGCGTGCCGCGACGGGCGAGCCCGTCGGTAGTGTGCAGTGTGAAGATCATTTCCGGAATACTGATTCGATTGCCGGCCCTTTCGGGCCCTGTCCTGCCTGCGGCCGGCGGCGAACGCCGGCCGCATCGGTGTTACTCGGGCTTTCCGCCCATGTCTATCTTCTTGCCGTTCGCGAGCGACGTGATATAGGCGACCAGCGCGTTCAGGTCTTCGCTGCCGTAGTCGGGGGGCGTGCCTTTCAGCGCGCCGGCGACGCAGCTATGCACCTGGTCCGGAAGCGTGACCAGCTTGTGATCCCGGGCGCGGACGTGCGGGAAAATGGCAGCCGCGTTCTCCAGGCTGGGGATGGCCTTGCCGTTGGGCAACTTGCCCGGCTGCTTGCCGCCGCCGGAATGGCAGGATTCGCACGTCTTGCCGTTGCCGCCGAAGGTATCGTGATAGAACATGTCCTTCCCGTGCGCAACGGCCTTTTCCAGTTGCGCATCCATGGCAAGGGCAAACTGCGGCGCCAGCGCAAACAACGCCACACCGCCGAAAACAGCGGCAACGCGCTTCCTGATGGAGACAGTTTTCATGGTTCAACCTTTCTGTTCATGCAGAACGCTGTGGAGGGGGCCGCACCCATCCCGGCGCGGGCAGCGTGCACTTTACCGTACTTCGCGCCCGAATACACCTGAATCGCATGCCGGCATCCCCCCGGGGCCGCCGCTCAATACAGGCGGTGACGGAACAGCCAGGCGGCGGCGGCCAGGGCCACCGCGCCGATCAGCGCCAGCGGCCAGAGCTGGTCGGCCAGCATGGTGAGGGGCAAACCCTCGAGAAACACGCTGCGGAGGAAGACCATGAAATAGCGCATGGGATTGAGCAGCGTGAGGTCCTGCACCAGGGGCGGCATGTTGCGGATGGGGGTCGCAAAGCCGGACAGGATCATCGCCGGCACCATGAACAGGAAAGTGCCAAGCAGCCCCTGCTGCTGGGTGGCGGCGAAGGAGGAGATCATCAGGCCCACGCCGGCGCCGGTCATCAGGAATACGGCGACGCCGGCATACAGCGTGAGCAGGCTGCCCAGCATGGGAACCTTGAACCAGTAGATGGCGGCCAGGGTGATGATGGTCGCTTCCGCCATGCCGATGATGAAGCCGGGCAGCGTCTTGCCGAGCAGGATCTCCACCGGCCGCAGCGGCGTGACCAGCAACTGGTCGAAGGTGCCCTGCTCGCGCTCGCGCGCCACGGAGAAGGCGGTGACCAGCAGCGTCACCAGCAGGGTCAGCAGGGCCACAATGCCCGGCAGGAAGAACCAGCGGCTCTCCAGGTTGGGATTGAACCAGGCCCGCGTCTCGATGTGCGCAGGCGCTTGCGCGCCGCCGTGACTGGCGGCCCAGCCGCGGTTGAAGCGGTCAACGATGTCGCGCATGTCATTGACCACGAGCATTGCGGTGTTGGAATTGCGCCCGTCCACGATGACCTGCATAGCCGCGCCGCGCCCGGCCAGCAGGTCGGCGCTGAAGTTCGGCCCGATGCGCACCACCGCCAGCGCATGCAGGCTGTCCACCAGCGGGGCGATCTGGTCATCGTGGGTGATCTGCGCGACCCGGGTGAACGTGGGCGACCCGTCGAACGCCGCCAGCAGGTCGCGCGAGGCGGACCCGCGGTCTTCGTTGTAGACGGCGAAGGGAATATTCTTCAGGTCGTAGGTGGCGGCGTAGCCGAAGATCATGAGCTGGATCAGGGGCGGGCCGATCAGCACGACGCGCGTACGCTTGTCCTTCAGCAGCGCGGCGAACTCCTTGATCACCAGGGCGAGTATGCGTCCTAACATGGCTACTCCAGGCGCTTGCGCGAATTCCGCCAGGTGACGCCAAGGAACACCGAGGCCAGCACGACCAGCGCGCCCGCATTGGGCAGGATGACGCTCCAGATATTGCCGGCGAGAAATACGGTGTGCAGGATGGTCACGTAATAGCGCGCGGCAACGATGTGCGTGATGATCTGCACCACCCAGGGCATGCTGCCGATGTCGAAGATGAAGCCGGACAGCAGGAAGGCGGGCAGGAAGGTGGCGACCAGCGCCACCAGGCCGGCGACGAACTGGCTGCGCGCAATGGTGGAGATCAGCAGCCCCATGCCCAGCGCGGTGGTGAGGAACAGCGCGGACATTGCCAGCAGCACCCACAGCGAACCGCGCAGCGGCACCTGGAACAGGAAGATCGCCATGGCGACCGACAACAGGAGGCCGCCCATGCCCAGGATGAAATACGGCAGCAGCTTGCCCAGGATCACCTCGCGCATGCGCAGCGGCGTCACCAGCAGGGCTTCCATGGTGCCGCGCTCCCATTCGCGCGCCATGACCATGGCGGTAAGCAGAGCGCCGATCAGGGTCATGATGACGGCGATCAGGCCCGGCACCAGGAAGTTGCGGCTGCGCATTTCGCTGTTGAACCAGACGCGCTGCTCCACCTGCACCGGCACGTCGAGCGTCTCGCCGCGCTGCTGCGCGAGCTGCGCCAGCCAGGCGCCCCATGCGCCCGTCACATAGCCCTGCACGATGCGCCCGGAATTCGCGTCCACACCGTTGACGATGAGCTGGATGGGGGCGCCATCCGGCTGCCGCAGCCGCCTGGAGAAGTCCTCGCGCAATACGATGATCGCGCTGACCTTCCCGGCCAGCATGGCCCGCTCCGCCTGCTTTGACGTGGCATAGAACATGGGGGTGAAGTAGCGCGAGCGGTGGAAGGAAGCGGTGAAACTGGCGGTATCCGCATCCGGCTGTTCGACCACCAGCGCCACCGGGACATGTTCCGAATCGAGAGACACGCCGTAGCCGAACAGCAGCAGCAGGAACAGCGGCATCAGGAAGGCGATGGCGATGCTGCTCGGATCACGCATGATCTGCAGGAACTCCTTGCGCATCAGGCCGCGCAGGCGCATGCGCGCACTGCCCGGGCGCTCGCCGCGCGCGTGACGGTCGCCCATCATGCCGGCTGCTCCTGCTCGTGCGCCTGGATCAGGCCGATGAAGGCGTCCTCCATGGTCGGCTGCGGCAGCGCCGCGGACCGCGCCTGGTCCTTGATGGCGGCGGGCGTGCCCAGGGTGAGGATTTCACCGGCCGCCATGATCGCGATCCGGTCGCAGTATTCCGCCTCCTCCATGAAATGGGTGGTGACCATGACCGTCACACCGTGCGCCGCCAGGGCGTTGATGCGCGCCCAGAATTCGCGCCGCGCAAGCGGATCCACGCCGGAGGTCGGCTCGTCGAGGAAGATGATCCCGGGCTCGTGCATCAGGGCGCACGCCAGCGCCAGGCGCTGCTTGTAGCCCAGCGACAGGTCGCCGCTGACCATATCGGCCATGGACCCCAGCTCGAATTCGCGCAGCGCCCACTCGATGCGCTCGGCCCCGCGGCGCCCCGACAAGCCATACACGCGGCTGAAGAAGCGCAGGTTCTCCGCGACACTGAGGTTGCCGTAAAGGGAGAACTTCTGCGACATGTAGCCGATGCGGGCGCGCGCCGCCGCGGCGGCATGGCGCAGGTCGGCGCCGGCCACGCGCAGCGTGCCCCCCGAGGGCGGCAGCAGGCCGCACAGCATGCGGAAGGTGGTGGACTTGCCGGCGCCGTTCGCGCCCAGCAGGCCGAAGATCTCGCCGCGCCCCACGCTGAAGGATATGTGGTTCACGGCACGGAACTCGCCGAAGCGGCGCTGCAGGTCGCGCACCTCGATCACCGGCTGGCCGGCCCCTGCCCCGCGCGGCTGCGGGAGCGCGCCCGCGGCAGCCGTCTTGGCAGGCAGGACTGCCCGCGCCTTGAGCAAGGAAATAAAATAGTCCTCGAAGCGCGGCGGTACCGGGGAAAGCGCCAGGCCCTCGGCGCCGGGCAGCAGCGCATCGGCCACCGGCGCCACTCCCTCCGCCATCACCAGCCGGACGCGGTCGCCCTGGATCAGTGCGTCCAGCACGCCCGGCGCGTGGGCCAGCCCCGCCTGCAGGCTGCGCCGGTCGACACCGTGCGCGTAGGCTTCGTAGCTGCGGCCGCGCAAGGTCTCGCGCAGTTCCTGCGGCTCGCCCTGCGCCAGCAACCGCCCCTCGTGCAGCAGCACTACCTCGTCGCAGCGCTCCGCCTCATCGAGATAGGCCGTACTGAGCAGCACGCTGGTGCCCTGTTCGCGCACCAGCCGGTAGACGATTTCCCACAATTCGCGCCGCGACAGCGGATCGACGCCGACGGTAGGCTCGTCCAGCAGCAACAGCGCAGGCTGGCGCACCAGCGCGCAGGCCAGGCCCAGCTTCTGCTTCATGCCGCCGGAAAGCTGGCCGGCCAGACGGCGGGTGAATGGCGCGAGGCCCGCCATGTGCATCAGCTCCGCATAGCGCGCGGCCCGCTGGATTTTCGGCACGCCTTGCAGATCTGCATACAGATCGAGGTTCTCCTGCACCGTGAGGTCTTCATACAACCCGAAGCGCTGCGGCATATAGCCGATGGCGCCCTGCACGGCCAGCGACTGGGTCGCGGCGTCGAAACCGAGCACGCTGATATGCCCCGCGTCCGCCGCCAACAGGCCGGCCGCCAGGCGCATCAGCGTGGTCTTGCCCGCCGCATCCGGCCCGACCAGCCCGGTCACCACCCCATGGCGCACGCGGAAACTGACATCCTGCAGCGCCTGTAGCGGGTGGCCGCCGACCTGAAAGGTCTTGGAAACGCCTGCGACTTCCAGCGCGATTTCGCCGGCGCCCGGCGCGGCGGGCGGGGCGGCTGTCGAGGCAAGGGCCGCGCTCACGGCCGCCTCAGGAATGCGGGCAGGCTGCGACGCCGGAAGCCGCGCCGGCGTTGAGCGGAATGATCGCCGTGGCGGGCATGCCCATGCGCAGCTCGTTCTGGGAATTGCAGACGAAGACGCGCACCTGATAGACGAGGCTGCTGCGCACCGCCGTGGTTTCCACGGATTTCGGCGTGAATTCGGCGGTGGGCGATATGTAGCCGATCCAGCCGCGGTAACGCTTGCCGGGATAGCTGTCGGTCGTCACGTCGGCCGGCATGCCGGGCTTGAGTTTACCCAGGTCGCCTTCCTCCACATAAACCCGAGCCCAGATCGGGTCGGTCAGCGCCAGCGTATAGACCGGCCGCTGCGGCGAGGCCATGTCGCCGGGCTCGAGGATGCGCTGCTGGATGATGCCGTTTTCCGGTGCGTACAACGCCGCGTCGGCTAGCGCCGTCTTCGCCACGGCTAGCGCCGCCAGGCTGGCTTGCAGCGATGCGCGCGCAGCCGCGATGTCCTCCTTGCGCGGCCCCATCTGCACGAGTTTCAGCGCGTCCTGCGCGGCGTGGTAGCGCGCCTCCGCCGCGTCGGCTGCGGCGCGGGCGTTATCCGCCTGCTGGCTGGCCACGAAGTGTTCCTGCACCAGTTGTTGCTGGCGCTGGTAGGTGCGCTCGGCGTTTTGCGCCTCGACGCGCGCCGCCTCCGCATCGGCACGGGCCCGGCTGATCTCTTCCGGGCGGCTGCCCGCCTCCAGCCGCAACAGCACATGGCGCTGGGCCGCGGCCTGGGCGCGCTGCAGGTCGACGGCGTGCTTGAGGCGATCCGTGTCCAGGGTGGCCAGCAGTTGTCCCTTTTTGACGGCGTCGCCCTCCTTCACCAGCATGGTGGCGATGCGTTCGGAGCCGTTGAAGGCGAGTTGCACCTGACGGATGTCGATGTTGCCGTACAAAGTCAGCGCGTCGGCCTGTTGCTCGCGGTGGTCGCGAAAATGCCACAGCGCGGCCCCGGCCAGGCCCAGCGCAACGACGGCAACGAGGACAGGAATGATCTTTCGTTTCATTATTCTTGTGCTACGGTGGCTCAAGTCGACGGGTACGCCGGCGGGAATCTGTCAATATAATACCCAAAATCGCAACGCGCGGCCGGACAATGTCCGCCGATCGAGTGCCGCGCCGGGGTGCCTTATGCCGCCTTCTGCTGCTTCACGATGCTCATCGCGGTGGCCACCAGCCCGCCCATGTCGGCGAGATTGCCCGGCAGGATGAGGGTATTTCCTTCCTTGGCCACTTCGCCAAAGGCCTCGACGTATTTTTCCGCGACCTTGAGGTTGACGGCGTTCATGCCGCCGGGCGCTTCGATGGCCTCGGCCACCAAGCGTATGGCCTTGGCGGTGGCGTCCGCCACGGCCTTGATTGCCTCCGCCTCACCCTGGGCGCGGTTGATGGCGGACTGCTTCTCGCCCTCGGATTTTGCGATGGCGGCCTGGCGCGCGCCGTTGGCCAGATTGATCTGCTCCTGCTGCTTGCCCTCGGAGGTGGCGATCACGGCGCGCTTCTCCCGCTCCGCGGTGATCTGCGCCTGCATCGCGTGGAGGATTTCTCGCGGCGGCGTGAGGTCCTTGATCTCGTAGCGCAGCACCTTGACCCCCCAGCTCAATGCCGCCTCGTCCAGCGCTGCAACCACGGCGCGGTTGATGGCGTCGCGCTCCTCGAAGGTCTTGTCCAGCTCCATCTTGCCGATCACTGAGCGCAGGGTGGTCTGCGCCAGCTGGGTGATGGCGAAAACATAGTCGCTGGTGCCGTAAGACGCCTGCTTGGGGTCGGTCACCTGGAAGTACAGTATCCCGTCCACGGTAAGCTGGGTGTTGTCCTTGGTGATGCAGATCTGGCTGGGAACATCCCGAGGCACTTCCTTGAGGACATGTTTATATGCAATGCGGTCGATGATCGGGATGATGATGTTCAGGCCCGGCGAGAGTGTGCCGTGGAAACGGCCGAGCCGCTCCACCACCCAGGCGCTCTGCTGCGGCACCACCCTGAGTGCGTTGATTGCGAATGCGACGGCGGCGAACAGCGCCACCAGCATGATGACTTGGATTACCATGATTTCTCCTTGTGTACCGGCCGGCGTTATCGAGGTTTGAGCGCGGTGAGGATCAGCCGCGACCCCCGCATGGCCTTGATGTAGAACGTGGCCTCGCGCGGCGCGTCGGCCGGTTCGGTTTCGGCATCCCATTCGGCGCCGCGGTAATAGACGCGCGCAGTTCCGTCGGGATTCCAGGCCAGCACCTTGACCGTCTGACCCACGTCCAGCCCGATGTCGGGCGCGTGCTTATGCGACTTCCTGGTGTGCCGCAAGACCAGGGTGCCGGCAACGGCAGCCACCGCAGCGATGGAATAGTGCCAGGCTACATCCAGCCCCGCGACCGCCGCAATGCCGCCCAGCATGGCGGCAATGGCAAGCATGAGGAAATAAAAAGTGCCGGTGAATATTTCCACGGCAATGAAGACAAAGGCCAGCATGAACCAGTAAGCATACACCTGCATACTACCTACCTCCCTATTCGATTGCGGCGCTTGTCGACATCCTGTCAATTTCGCCGCGTCGAAATCCTACCAGATTTTCGCCCGGCGCCGCTTCATTGCGCGCGCTCGATCAGCATCGCATCGCCGTAGCTGAAAAAGCGGTATTCCCGCTCCACCGCGTGGCGGTATGCGGCCAGCATGTCCTGCATGCCGCCGAATGCGCACACCAGCATCAGCAGCGTGGACCGTGGCAGGTGGAAATTGGTCAGCAGCACATCCACTACCCTGAACCGGTAGCCGGGAAAGATGAAAATGTTGGTATCGCCCGAGCCCGCCTCCAGTTCGCCGCCCCCCGCCTCATTCGTCAGGGCTGCGCTCTCCAGCGCGCGCAAGCTGGTGGTGCCCACGGCCACCACTCGCCCGCCGCGCGCCCTGGCCTCCCGTATCGCGGTTACGGTTTCCTGCGGCACGGTATAGCGTTCGCTGTGCATCACATGCTCCTGGACCTGTTCGGCACGCACCGGCTTGAAGGTGCCCGCGCCGACGTGGAGGGTGACCTGCGCAAGGCTGACGCCCTGCGCCCGCACCGCGTCCAGCATGGCATGGTCGAAATGCAGGCCCGCGGTGGGTGCGGCCACCGCCCCCGGCTCCCGGGCGAACACCGTCTGATAGCGCTCTTCATCCTCCGCGGTGGCAGCATGGGTAATGTAGGGTGGCAGCGGCAACTGGCCATAGTCTTCCAGCAGCTCGGTCACCGTCCTCGCGCTGTCGAAGCGCAGGCGGTAGAACTCGGCCTCCCGCTCCAGCACGGTCACGGAAACCGCGTTCGCCAGCGTCAGTTTGCTCCCTGTCCGTGGCGATTTGCTGGCACGCACCTGCGCCAGCACGTGATGGCCGTCCAGAATGCGCTCGACCAGCACCTCGACCTTGCCGCCGCTTTCCTTTTCACCGTACAGCCTGGCCTTGAGGACGCGCGTGTCGTTGAACACCAGCACGTCGTGGGGCCGGAGCAATTGTGGAAGGTCGGCGAACTGACGATCGGCCAGGGCGCCGCCCCGGACATGCAGCAGGCGGCTGGCCCCGCGCTGTTTCGGCGGATACTGGGCGATCAGCCGCTCCGGCAAGGCAAAGTCAAACTCTTCGGTGCGCATTCGGGTGGTTTCTTCAGCATATTTTTCAGGTTCGTATTGTACCCGGAGCGCGCCGCGCCCGCGGGCCCCGTGGTTTATAATTGCGGAGTTTTCACGTTCCGCGAGATAGATGAAGGTCCTCCGGTATTTCTTCGCACTGGCGCTGCCTGCCACCCTGCTCGCGCCCGCGCGGGCGCAGGACAGCATCATGCCGCCCGCCCCGGCGCTGCCCGCACACGCCTATGTGCTCTACGATTACACGGGCAACCAGATGCTGGTCGGCGAGAACGGCCACGCGCGCCTTGCGCCGGCGGCGCTCGCCAAGATGATGGCGGCTTATGTCGCGCTGAATGCGCTGAAGGAACGCCAGTTCTCGCTTACGCAGACCGCCTATCCGTCCCTGGAAGCCATCCGCCCGCAGGACGACGAGGCGCGGATGTTCCTCGATCACAACAAGCCGGTCACGGTGGATGAATTGCTGCACGGGCTAATCATCGCGTCGGGAGACGACGCGCTGCGCGTGCTGGTGAATCTCGTCAGCGGCGACCGGGCGGCGTTCGCCGCGCTGATGAACAAACAGGCGCGCGCGCTGGGCATGGCCGATAGCCACTTCACCAATGCGGGCGGAAAGTCGGACCTGCACCAGTACAGCAGCGCCTATGACCTCGCGCTGCTGGCGGCGGCCATGCTGCGCGACTTTCCCAAGTATTACGCGCTGTACGGCGAACGCCAATATGTATACAACAACATCACGCTGTTCAACAGCAACCGCCTGCTGTGGAACGACCCCAACGTGGACGGGATCAAGATCGGAAACAATGCGGATGCGGGCTATTGCATTGCGGTCTCGAGCGAACGCAAAAACCGCCGCCTGATCGCCGTGGTGCTCGGCGCCCCATCGGCCGCCGCCGCCTACAGCGGGGGCCAGAAACTGCTCAACTACGGCTTCCGGAATTTCGAGAGCATGCCGCTGTACGGCAAGAACGAGCCCGTCGGCACCCTGCGCGTCTGGAAGGGTTCGGCGAAAGCCGTGAATGTCGGCTTCCCGAACGGACTGGCCCTGACGGTGCCCAAGCACGTCGCGCCGCGCTTCACGGCCACCCTCGAATCGCCCGACCCCATCATCGCGCCGGTCGCTGCGGGCCAGCGCATCGCTGTGCTGAAGCTGTCGCTGGACGGCAAGCCTTTCGCCGACTTCCCGGTGGTCGCGCTCAGCGCGGTCCCCCGGGCCAATGTATTTTCGCGCGGCTGGGACACCCTGCTGATGCTGTTCAAATAGGAGACGACAATGGCGGTGTACCTGAATGGCCAGTTCATGCCCCTCGAGGAAGCGCGGGTGCCGGTGCTGGACCGCGGCTTCATGTTCGGCGACGGCGTGTATGAAGTGATCCCGGTCTATTCGCGCCGCCCGTTCCGCCTGGCCGAGCACCTGAAGCGGCTGCAGCACAGCCTGGACGGCATCCGCCTCACGAATCCGCATACCGAGGCGGAATGGAAACGCCTCATCGGCGAACTCATCGCGCGCAACGAGGGAGAAGACCAGTCACTCTACCTGCACATCACGCGCGGCGCGGCGAAGCGCGACCACGCCTTTCCCGAACCGCCGGTGCCGCCGACGGTATTCATGATGAGCAACCCCCTGCCGGCGCCCTCGCCCGAGTTGCTGCAGACCGGCATCAGCGCGGTCACGGTGGTGGACAACCGCTGGCTGCGCTGCGACATCAAGGCCATCGCCCTGCTGCCCAACGTGCTGCTGCGCCAGGCGGCGGTGGACGCGGGCTGCGCCGAGGCCATATTGATCCGCTCCGGCGAAGGCGACGGGACAGCCTTCCTGACCGAGGGCGCGGCCAGCAACATCTTCGTGGTGAAGGACGGCGCGCTGTATGCACCGCCCAAGGACAATCTGATGCTGCCGGGCATCACCTATGACGTGGTGCTGGAACTCGCCGCGGCAAACGGCATCCCATGCCATGTCGGGCGCGTGATGAGGGAGGCGGTTTTCGCCGCGGACGAATTGCTGCTGACTTCCAGCCCGCGCGAGGTGCAGGCGATCACCCGCCTGGATGGCCAGCCCGTGGGCAATGGCCGTCCAGGGCCGATGTTCGAGAGGCTGTACGCACTCTACCAGGCCTACAAACGCGATGTGATGCGCGCCGCCGCCGATTGAAATACGAACAGGATAGACATGGAACTCACCGAATCTCCGATCGAATACCCATGCGAATTTCCCATCAAGGTGATGGGACTGTCGCAGGACGGCTTTGTCAAGGCGGTGATCGAGGTCGTCTCGCGCCACGATCCCGAATTCAAGCCGGCCACCATCGAGCAGCGCAAGAGCAGCCAGGGACGCTACGTGAGCCTGACCTGCACCGTGCATGCCACGTCACGCGCGCAGCTCGATGCGCTGTACCAGGAACTGTGCGACCACCCGGCGGTGGCGCACGTGCTATGAAACCCGGAGCGGGCATTCTCCTCGCCCCTTCGGTCAAGTTCCTGGGACTCGTCGAATACCAGCCGACGTGGGATGCGATGCGGCAATTCACGGCTTGGCGCAAGCCCGACACCCGCGACGAGATCTGGCTGCTGCAGCACCCGCCGGTGTTTACCCAGGGCCAGGCGGGCAAGCCCGAGCATCTGCTGAATGCGCATGGCATTCCGGTGGTGAAGATAGACCGCGGCGGGCAGATCACCTACCACGGGCCGGGGCAGATCGTGATGTATGTATTGCTCGACCTGCGCCGCTGGGGATTGAACGTGCGCCAGCTCGTGCGCCTGCTGGAGCGGGCCGTGATCGACCTGCTGGCCGGGCACGGCGTCCAGGCCGAGGGGCGGGACGACGCACCGGGCGTGTACGTAAATGGTGCTAAAATCGCCGCCTTGGGCCTGAAAATCAAGAACGGCTGCTGCTATCACGGGCTGTCGTTCAACGTGGAGATGGACCTGACGCCGTTCAGCCATATCAACCCCTGCGGCTATGCCGGCCTGCGCGTGACCCAGGCGCGCGACCTCGGCATCACCACGCCCTTTGACGAACTGGAACGGGATCTGGCGCGCCATTTCATGGCCCTGCTTGAGCACCGACTGGAACAAGATGAGCAACACTGAACACAAGCTAGCCACCGACCGCCAGACGGGCAAGGACAAGACCGCGCGCAACCCGATCAAGATCGTGCCGCTGCAGGAGCGCCTGCGCAAGCCGTCGTGGATCAGGGTCAAGACCGGCAGCGGCCAGGGCTACCACGATGTGAAGCGCCTGCTGCGCGAACACAGCCTGCACACCGTGTGCGAGGAGGCTTCCTGCCCCAACATCGGCGAATGCTTCGGCAAGGGCACCGCCTCGTTCATGATCCTTGGCGACGTGTGCACCCGGCGCTGCCCCTTCTGCGACGTGGCGCACGGCAAGCCGCTGCCGCCGGACGAAAACGAACCCGCGCACCTCGCGCAATCCATCGCGCTGATGAAGCTGCGCTACGCGGTGATCACCAGCGTGGACCGCGATGACCTGCGCGACGGCGGCGCGAAACACTTTGCCGATTGCCTTGCAGCGATACGCGCCTCCTCGCCGGACACCCGGCTGGAAACGCTGGTGCCGGATTTCCGCGGCCGCCTCGACGTGGCGCTGGACGCCATGGCCGCCAGCCTGCCCGACGTGCTCAACCACAATCTCGAAACCGTGCCGCGCCTGTACAAGCTCGCGCGCCCGGGTGCGGACTACGCCCACTCGCTCCACCTGCTCAAGGAGTTCAAGGCGCGCTTCCCGCAGGTGATGACCAAATCCGGCCTGATGCTGGGCCTGGGTGAAACAGATGAGGAGGTTCTGGAAGTCATGCGCGACCTGCGCGCGCACGATGTCGAGATGCTCACCCTCGGCCAGTATCTCCAGCCTTCGGACGGCCACCTGCCCGTGCTGCGCTACGTGCCGCCCGAGACCTTCAAGATGTTCGAGGAAGAAGCGAAGAACATGGGCTTTGCCCACGCCGCCTGCGCCCCCATGGTGCGCAGCAGCTACTTCGCAGACATCCAGGCGCACGAAGCAGGCATAGACTAGCCCGCCTCTTACGCCCGGCCTCTCCTCCCGGCCTGGCTAGAGGGCCGGGCCCTTTTGCCAAGCCCCTCTCAAATCGTGTTGACAATGAAGGGGCAGGCTATCGAAGGCGCCTTACCGGCCGGAAACGCGCACCGCCACATCGCAAAAGCGATTTCGCCGGCAGCACCCCGCAAACCGCCTGGCATTCCATGCCCCGCAACGGTCTTCAATAAAACGCTGCCTGATTCCCAAATGCTCCACGATTGCAGCCGATCGCCCCCTCAAGTAGACTGCTCGAAAGCGGACGATTCGGAAGGACGGAGTTGTCCCACAAGCGGAAGTTTGCGTGTGTCCGCTTTGCGGCGGTGAATATTAGAGATTAGACTTCCGCTTCCGGCCAAGCAGCCATTCATAGAGCACTGCCATATTGATGCACATAGCTAGCTCACAATTTAGACGTTAGGCACTTCCACCAATTTCCGGCACCATCTTCTTGAATATGCGCAAAGCTTCACTCCTTGAACGATTAAGAGCAAAGAGGCGTAGCCAGTCAATCGTGGTAGGTGTTACATGGTACACCGAGGACACTTGGAAGCAGGTGAAGTCCTCTGCATCCGACCCTGAGGTTTTTGAAGAATCATTTTCAGAATGGGAAGCAATGGCAATTGCTGCGCTCAGTGAGATGAGAAATGCTGGTGTTCGCGTAGTTGAATACCACATCATCCCGGAAGAATTTTTTGCATGGTGTTCTGCGAATAATAGAAGCAACGACGCTGCATCACGAGCAGAGTTCGTGTCGAAAAAAATGAGAACTTACGATAGCAGCAACAGCTAGGCGTAGGGAAGCTTACATGCAAGACAAACGGATGACTCGCGCGTGGCCTGACATTCTGAGAACGTATGAGGAGTTCGTGAGCCATGGGCTGAGACTGCAAGCGATGATCCACTTGATTGCGCAGATCCAGCAATCCCATCTCAAAAGTCTATTTGGCTGGACCTCGATGCATGATCTCTGTATTGCTCAGACGGAGGCTGAGTACCCGTATGATGGCCCCTTCCTCCGCATTTCACCCCGCTTCGACGGGAGTCTTGAATTTCGATATTACGATACGCCCCTCACAGAATGGCAGTGGCATCGAGTGGTGCCTGAAGCCGATGCCTTCGATAGATTTGTGCGTTTCGCTGATGAACTACATTGGTTCCCGCAGCGCATTGACGCGCAGCGCGACTTGGCATCTTGAACCTGCGTAGCGTCGTAGTACGTCCGATTCTGCGAACCCACAATGATTCCTTTGTGCACCGCGCTGACTGATGTCGATTCGACTACAATACGTCAGCAACAGACAGTTAAGCCGACATCAGGGACTTGGCGGGTCGGTCCCAGTTGCTGCCGTTCGCGAAGGACGGCTTCGCGGCGGTGGATATTGGAGAAGATACTTCGACTTCACGGCCGGTTGCTGCCGTTCGCGAACGGCAGCTTAATTACGGTGCAATAATTATTGGGGATTAAGTGGTGATTCGAGATGAGACCAAGTTGCGCGAGATATTGCGCCAAACGGCGCTGGCAGATTCGCCTGTTGCGCGCCTGAACATCCGGGATCCGGACGAGATTGCGTTTGCCATCGACATTCCGCTCGCCGAACCCATGCAGAGCTGGCAGCTTATGCGCGAACTGGTCCCCCAGACCGGGAGGTGGCCGGTGTTGATCACCCTGTGGGGCGGGGGGAACTCTTGGCACGAGAAGGCGCGGCTTATTCGTGACGAATTCTCCAACCGCTTCGCGTTTACGCAGGAATTGCTGAAAGACAGCCGCAGCGGACACAATCCGGCAGACATCATTGCAGCCTCGGAAACCGTGGACGTGGGGGCGCAGCTCAGGCAGATCGAAGAGAGAATGCAGAGCGCGCACTATGAGCACTTTGATCTGGAGGAAGACCTGGAGAGACTTCTGGAAGGCACCCGCGACCGTTTCGGCTTCGCCCCGGACGTGGGCGATCCGGTCAACTTTCTGACGACCGAAAAAATTTACTCCAAGGCCAGCCTTGAGCGCTGGCTTTTCGAGTGGGAGCGCAAAAATTGTGCCGATGCGCTACGGGTGCAGGACGATGAGCTGTCGTACCTGGAATGGTTCGAGCAGCACAGCCCGTCGCTCGTGCTTCTGCTGATGCCTTCCGCACGACACTGGGAAATCCCGGCCTACCTCAACTGGTTCGCTTCCAACATCGCCAGTAGCCAGTTGATCGTCGCCCTCCTGCGGGAGTGGCACCAAAAGTACGGGGCGGAACTGGTGTCGCACCACGGCACCATGCTCGAACTCATCACATCACGCCTGCCCGACACGCCAGAAGATGCATTTCATCTCGCCTGGCAGCAGGAAACGATCGCCCAGTGCACCACCATTCCCGCCGGCGTTTCCCTGCGCGACCATGCACGTGCCATGCTCTGCACAAACTGCTGGTTTCTGCACGCCCGGCGGTGAACTCGGCGCTCAGCGCCGCGTGCGGCCCCGCGAAGTGTGCTGAATAAGTCGCCGCTTTTGAGTTCCGAAGATGGCCGTATTGAGTCGTAAGCTGCATCTCGCAAATGGCCGCTTAAGGGCAACGAATTTACACCTTCGAATGTCGCCTATGGGCACAGACTGTGTCAAAACGCCAGCGCAATGGTAGCTGGGCCGGGGCGCAAGGCCGTTTTGTGATCGCAGTCAATCGCGAGCGCCAGAAACAAGATTGAGATCGGAACAGTGGCGT
>Ga0075276_10000110_pt1 | contig 25021 bp, 23 predicted proteins | sample SF_Rice_5C_80N_4_FD_69770 | JGI IMG/M metagenome (GOLD analysis project Ga0075276, IMG submission 69770) | Rice paddy soil microbial communities from Twitchell Island, California, USA - SF_Rice_5C_80N_405 | ecosystem: Environmental > Terrestrial > Soil > Paddy field/soil | place: USA: Twitchell... | reverse complement strand
TCTGCCATTTGGCGATGCGCTGGTCACGCTGCTGGGAAGTTTCCGCCTCTCGCTGGGCGATGGCCTGCTGCATTTTGCGCTGCTCGGAGGCCTGCTGCTCCCCCGGCAACTCCTTGCCATTCACTGCCACCAGCCGCTTGTAAGGAGAGCCGAGAATCATCCGGACTTCATAGGTTTGCGGCGGGTTCCCATCTTCCTGATCGGTTTCGTAATGATCGTAGTTCGGGTCGGCCTGCCAATCCCTCTCATTGGCCTGGACGGAGCGCTGGATAATGCTCTGCGCGTCCTGGGCAGCGCAAGCTAACCCTATGCAAAGAAAGCAGAAGAAGACAATAATTCGCCCCATCGCAAGGCTAAGTTTACGCCAAAAGTTGGCTCTCATATCGTCCAAAAGACGGGCCGGCACTTTACCCTGGCGCCCGCGAATCCCATATTTGGATGCGAGAAACCGCGCCGTCATTGCGATCAGGCCGGCACCGAGCTAACTTGTACCCATCCTCCGGCGCTTAGCCTGGTCTTTGAGCTTCAGGTCATCAGCGTAAGCGAAAACACCTTCCGCGAACCGGCACCAGTTCGACCTACCTGGCCATTCCGGCGAGCCGGCACGGGTTGCGTATAACATATCGTTCTGCGATTTATGACAAGGAGCTCGCGATGCAACTGGGAATGATTGGCCTGGGCAGGATGGGATCGAACATGGTGCGGCGCCTGATGCACGGCGGGCACGACTGCGTGGTCTTCGACATGAATCCCGCCAGCGTGAAACAAATGGCGGGCGAGGGCGCCACCGGCGCGGAATCGCTCGACGAGCTTGGGCGCAAGCTTAAAAAGCCACGGGCCGTCTGGCTCATGGTGCCGGCGGCGGTGGTAGACAGCACGCTGCAGGAACTGGCGCCACGCCTGGAACCGGGCGACACGGTAATTGATGGCGGCAACTCCTACTACATTGACGACATCCGCCGCGCCAAAGAACTGCGTGAGAAGAAACTCTCCTACGTGGATGTGGGCACCAGCGGCGGCGTGTGGGGCCTAGAGCGCGGTTATTGCCAGATGATCGGAGGCGACCGCGAGGTGGTGCAGCGCCTTGATCCCATTTTTAAAACGCTGGCGCCAGGCCGCGGCAGCCTGCCGCGCACTCCCGGACGCGAGAAGGCCGGCGGCACCGCGGAGGAGGGCTACCTGCACTGTGGTCCGAATGGAGCCGGTCATTTCGTCAAGATGGTGCACAACGGCATCGAATATGGCCTTATGGCCGCCTACGCCGAGGGACTAAATATCCTGAAGCACGCCAACGTGGGCAAGCGCGGGCGAGCCGTGGATGCGGAAACCACTCCCCTGCGAAACCCGGAGCATTACCAGTACGACTTCAACCTGCCCGACGTCGCCGAGGTGTGGCGGCGCGGCAGCGTCATCGCCTCGTGGCTCCTCGACCTCACTGCTCTCGCCCTGCTGGAGGAACCCGACATGTCCGGCTTCTCCGGGCGGGTTTCCGATTCCGGCGAAGGCCGCTGGACCATTATGGCCGCTATAGAAGAATCGGCGCCCGCACCCGTGCTCAGCACCGCGCTGTACGAGCGCTTCACCTCGCGGGGAGAGGCCGATTTCGCCGACAAACTGCTCTCCGCCATGCGCTACCAGTTCGGCGGTCACCTGGAACGCAAGGCGGGATGAGCTCCGCATGATCGTAATGCTCATGGGTGTCGCCGGTTCGGGCAAGACCACCATCGGCACGCTTCTGGCCGAGGCGCTGGGCTGTCCTTTTCTGGAAGGCGATTTGCTGCACCCGCCGGCCAACATTGAGAAGATGAGCCACGGTATTCCCCTGACCGATGCCGACCGGGCGCCCTGGCTGGCCGCCATCCATGCCCGCCTTGTGGCGGCGCAGGAGCGCGGGCAATGCCTGGTGGTGGCCTGTTCCGCCCTGAAGCAGCAGTACCGCGATTTTCTTTCGCAGGAAACGAATATTACCTGGGTCTATCTGAAGGGCTCGCAGGAACTGATCACTTCGCGTATCCAGCACCGCCGCGAGCACTACATGAAACCCGGCATGTTGCCCAGCCAGTTCGCCGATCTGGAGGAGCCCGGCGATGCCCTGGTAGTGGACATCTCCGCGCCTCCTGAGCTCATTCTGCAAAAGCTCCTGCCCCAGGTGCGGGGCCACGCCGCGCGGTAGGCACCCCCCCGCGCAATAACGCTTCTTTACTTGGTGGCGCGGGCGCCTCCGTCCGCGAGCCCAATTGTGCCGGGCACTCAACCTTTTCGAACTTTCCCGCTCCGCCTTCCGTACAATTCCGCGAGGAGTTCTGCCATGGCTTCGCAGCCTGCCGCCACGGCCACCACGGCATACCAACCTGCTTGGCGCTGGGCCAGCGGCCCGGCCCTGGTTGCCTATATTTCCGCCGCCCTGCTGGTGCTGCACCTGCTCACCGCTTCCCGCTACGGCTACTTTGGCGACGAGATGTACCATCTGGCCTGCGGCGAGCACCTGGCCTGGGGCTATGTGGACCAGCCGCCGCTCATCGCGCTCGTTGCCTGGCTGGTGCGCCACACCCTGGGCACTTCCCTGCTGGCCATTCGCTTCGTGCCCGCGCTGGCCGGCGCCGCCACGGTCCTGCTCACCGGCGCCCTCGCCCGCCAGCTCGGAGGCGGACGTTTCGCCCAGGCGCTGGCCGCGCTCTGTATCGCCGGTGCTTCCGTTTATCTGGTGCTCAATTATTTATTCACCATGAACGCCTGGGAGCCGCTGCTGTGGACGGCCTGCGCTTACATCGTGGTCCGAATTATCAAAACCGGCGACCAGAAACTCTGGCTGTGGTTCGGCCTGCTCAGCGGCGTCGGCCTGGAAAATAAGTACTCCATGGCGGTGTTCGGTTTCGGCGTCGTGGTCGGCCTGCTGCTTACGCCGGAGCGCAAGGCGCTGGCCTCCAAATGGATCTGGATAGCGGGCGGGCTGGCCTTTGCCGTCTTCGTGCCCAACCTGCTGTGGAACATCCGCAACCACTTCCCGTTTCTGGAGCTGATGCACAACATCCACGCCAGCGGCCGCGACGTGGTGCTGGGCCCGGCGCAATATGTTCTGCAGCAGATCATGATCATGAATCCGCTGACCTTCCCGGTATGGCTGGCAGGCATCATTTACCTGTTTTTTAGCCGAAACGCCCGGCCTTACCGGCTGCTGGGCTGGAGTTTTCTGACCGTATTTCTGACTTTTTTTTTCCAGCACGGAAAGGACTACTACACCTCGCCGGTGTACCCCATCGTGTTTGCCGCCGGCGCTGTAGCCCTGGAGCAAATAACTCGAAACTGGAGCGGAGACTGGATTCGGGGGATCTTCGTGGCGCTGCTGCTGGCGGGTACGGCCGCCATGCTGCCCCTGAACCTCCCGGTGCTCTCGCCGGAGCGCCTGGTTCGCTATGTGGAGAAATTTCCCCTCAAGCCGCAAGCCAGCGAGAAAGCGCATGCCCGCGCCGAGTTGCCGCATTATTTCGCATGGCAGTTCGGCTGGCCGGAGATGGTACAGGCGGTGGCGGGTGCGTATCACAGCCTCCCGGCCGAAGAGCAGGCGAAGACCGCGATTGTCGGCAACAGCTTCGCCGAATCCGGAGCCATTGACCTGCTCGGCCCTAAGTATGGCTTGCCCAAATCCATTGGCGTGCACCAGAGTTATTGGCTGTGGGGACCGCGAAACTACACGGGAGAAATCATGATTGTTCTGGGAGACGACCCCGAGGCCCTGGAACAGCGGTGCAATACAGTGGACATAGTCGCGGAACCGCCAAATATTCCCTACATGGCAGTCTTCGAGCGCCACCCGGTGTTGCTTTGCCGCGGATTGAAGGGAAATCTACAGCAGCTCTGGCCGAAGCTGAAGGACTGGGACTAGAGGCAGGTTTCAAGGTTTCGGTGCGGGGTGATAAAGTCTTGAAACTTTGAAACTTGCCTCAGTCCGCTCCCAGCCGGGCTTCCTCGCCGCGTTCGGCGTGGGCCTGCTCGTAGCCCACGGCGGCGTAGTACATGGCGCGGTCGAAGAACTGGTCCAGCAGGGTCATGAGCTCCAGTTCGCCGAACAGCTCCACCGGGCGGTCAATCAGCGCCTCGCGCTGCAGGAAGCCCCATAGATGTTCCTTGGTCATGGCCAGGGCCCACATCAGCTGGCTGAAGGACAAGCCTTCGGCCTCCCGGCGCATGCCGGTCTCGGTGAAGCGCAGCTCCACGTCGCTTTCCGTTTTGGTCAGCAGCCAGTCGCTGATGTGGTGGTAAATTTCGCGCACCGAGCGTTCCAGTTCTTCGCGGGGAACCGCGTCGTGGTATTCCGCCGTGCGCAGGGAGGTGCAGATCTTCTGTACCAGGCCCATGGCGAGCTGGTCCGCATGAGATTCAATCAGCCTAGCCAATTTGAGTGCAATCATATCTACCTTAGGTTAGATGACGGGAAGAAAGAAAAGGTTCCGGGAAGTTGTGCCTTGGCCCGCAGAGACATATCGCGTAACGATATTATTATTACAAGTGGCGTGCTGAGTACATATCGTTGCACGATATATGCTGCAGGGTCAAGGAAAATAAGGAGGGATAACAAACTCTAGGCGCTGGCCCCGCAGCAGCGTTTGTACTTCTTGCCCGAGCCGCAGGGGCAGGGGTCGTTGCGGCCGATCTTGGCGGCGCCGCGCACCACCTGCTGCACCGGCTGGTATTCGCCGGTTCCCGCCATGCGCGCCTGCTCCAGCTCGCGCCGTTTCTTGCGCTGGAACTCTTCTTCCAGCTCATCCACCGAAGTGGCCGTCCGGCGCGGCTGCCGCCCGTCGCCGCCCGGCCTAGGCACTCGCACCGCCGCCCCATCCCCGCCGTCCAGTTCCGGAGGAGGGCCGCCGGCAAAGGCGATGCCGCCTCCTTCTTCGTCTCCTCCAGCGGCCCGGCGCTGGTCAATCACCTGCATCAGGTACAGGTAGCGCACCGTATCTTCCTGGAAGCGGTTCATCATGGCTTCAAACATGTCGAAGGACTCGCGCTTGTACTCCACCAGCGGGTCGTGCTGCCCGTAGCCGCGCAGCCCGATGCCTTCCTTCAGGTGGTCCATGCTGAGCAGGTGGTCTTTCCACTGCGAGTCGAGCACGCTCAGCATGATCATGCGCTCGTGGTAGCGCATGGCATCGGCGCCGATCAGCTGTTCCTTGGCGTTGTAGCGCTCCTGCAACTTGTCAAAAATAGCGTCGCCCAGTTCCTGGCGGCTCATCTGCGCGGGCTTGACGCCCTCTTTCTCGATATCCACGCCGAAGCGGGTGAAAATTTCGTTCTTCAGCGCCTTGATGTCCCAGTCTTCGGGATGGGTCTCCTTGGCCGCATACTTGTCCATGAGCTCGCTGAGGATGCCGGCCACATAATCTTCCAGGATGAGCTCCTTCTGCTCCAGCCCTTCCAGCAGCTGATGGCGCAGGCCGTAAACGGCCTCGCGCTGCTTGTTCATCACGTCGTCGTACTCGAGGAGGTGCTTGCGGGCCTCGAAGTTCTGCGCCTCCACAGCCTTTTGCGCCGCCTCGATGCGCCGGCTGATGAGCCGCGACTCGATGGGAACGCCTTCTTCCATGCCCAGCTTCTGCAGCAGGTTCGACACCCACTCCTTGGCGAAGATGCGCATCAGGTCATCTTCCAGCGAAAGGTAAAAGCGGGAAGAGCCGGGGTCGCCCTGGCGGCCGGAACGGCCACGCAACTGGTTGTCAATGCGGCGTGCCTCGTGGCGTTCCGTGCCCAGAATGTGCAAGCCACCGGCCGCGATCACTTCCTCGTGCTCGGCGTCGGTTTCCGCTTTGTAGCGGCTGAAGATCTCGTTCCACTGCGCGGTGGGGACCTCGAACTCCTTGCCTTCGTAATACCAGCGGGTGAAGTCGGGATTTTCCGCCGCCGCTTCGATCACCCCTTCCGCGGTTTTCACCGGCCGGGCAATCCCCTTCTTCATGCATTCTTTCTTGGCCATGAATTCAGGGTTGCCGCCCAGCAGGATGTCGGTGCCGCGGCCGGCCATGTTGGTGGCGATGGTCACCATGTCCTTGCGCCCGGCCTGGGCCACGATTTCCGCCTCTTTTTCGTGGTACTTGGCGTTGAGCACCACGTGCTTGATGTTCTTCTTCTTCAGCAGTTCGGAGAGCCGCTCGGACTTTTCGATGGAGGTGGTGCCCACCAGAATGGGCTGGCCGTTGACGTGAAGCTTCTGGATTTCGTCGGCGGCGGCGTAATACTTCTCTTTCGTGGTGCGGTAAACCACGTCCGCATTCTCAATCCACCGCAGCACCCGGTTGGTGGGAATCACAATCACGTTCAGGCCGTATATTTTTTCGAATTCTTCCGCTTCGGTTTCCGCCGTGCCCGTCATGCCCGCCAGCTTTTTGTACATGCGGAAGTAATTCTGGAAGGTGATGGTGGCCAGCGTCTGGTTCTCGCGCTCGACTTTCACCCCTTCTTTGGCTTCGATAGCCTGGTGCAACCCGTCGGACCAGCGCCGTCCCGGCATGAGACGGCCGGTAAACTCATCCACGATGATGACTTCGCCGTCTTTGACCACGTAGTCCACGTCGCGCCGGTAGAGAGCGTGGGCCTTGACGCCCGTCTCCACGTGGTGCTTGAGGTCCCAGTTCTCCGGGTCGGCGATGTTGCCGATGCCCAGCAGCTTCTCCACCTTCTCCCAGCCTTCATCGCTCACCGTGATGGTTTTGTGCTTTTCGTCCACCACGTAATCGCCGGTCAGAATTTTCTCCTCCAGCGACTTTTCGATTTCCTCGCCCTTTTCCAGCTTGGGAATGATGCGGTTCACTTTGAAATACTTGTCGGTGGATTCGTCGCTGGAGCCGCTGATGATGAGAGGGGTTCGGGCCTCGTCCACCAGGATGGAGTCCACTTCGTCCACGATGCCGAAGAAGTGGCCGCGCTGCACGCAGTCCTTGAGGTCGAACTTCATGTTGTCGCGCAGGTAGTCGAAGCCGAACTCATTGTTGGTGCCATAGGTGATATCGGCGCCGTAGGCCTCCCGCCGCTCCTCATCGTCCAGGTCGTGCACGATCACGCCCACCGTCAGGCCCAGAAAGCGGTAAATCTTACCCATCCACTCGGCGTCGCGCTTGGCCAGGTAGTCGTTGACGGTGACCACGTGCGCGCCCCGCCCGGCCAGGGCATTCAGATATACCGGCAAAGTAGCCACCAGGGTTTTACCTTCACCGGTCTTCATTTCGGCGATGGAGCCGGAGTGCAGCACCATGCCACCCACCAACTGCACGTCGAAGTGCCGCATGTTCAGGGCGCGGCGGCCGGCCTCACGCACCACGGCAAAGGCCTCAGGCAGGATCTCCTGGAGCACGTCTTTGAGCGCCTGCTCGCGCTCTTTTTCGACTTCCTTGGCGCGGTCGGCATCGCCTTCGGAATCGTTCTTTACGGCGCCCAGCCGCTCCTGGATGCGGGCCCGGAACTCCTGCGTTTTGCCACGCAGTTCCTCGTCGCTCAGAGCCTTCATTTGCGGCTCCAGGGCGTTGATCTGCCGCACCGTGGGCTGCAGGCCCTTGATGACCCGCTCGCTCTTGGTTCCGAAGACCTTTCCAATAACCTTGTCTACGATCAAAATCTATGTTCCTGAAGGATGATGGATTGCGGCTGGGGAGGTTCGGTAGAAACGTAACTGGCTACGTCTCAAGAGACACTCCACCCAACTACTATGAGCCTAACACAATTAGATGCCACAGCTTGCGATTCGGACCACGCCCGTCAGGAGCGAGGGGGAGCTCCCGCCGGGGCCGCCCTCATAGATGCAATTCGGCCGCGTGCGCATTGATTCGCGTTCAGCTGAAGATTAGAGGTTTCCGTTGCTGCGGGCGCCGGCTGTGGCGGCCTTATGTCGCCACATGTCCTTGAACAGAGTGGCGACCATGCTGGTAAGCAGGAAATTGATGACGTGATCCGCCAAAGCTGGAATGTTGGGGCGGTTGAGCCAATTCACCCAGGAGAAGGGGAAGGCGGGCAGGTTCCTGCCCATAACGATCCCCATAATCATGCCGGCCCCACAGTAAAGCAAAACGAGGGTCAGAAGAGTAGCCACAATCCATCGCAACGCCAGGGTCACAACTCTCATGGATGGCATCCGCCGCCTGCCGGAAGCGATTCGGCCTCTCCCGAATACGGCCAAGGGAAGCTTAAGTTCGGCGACCCGGGTTGTCAACGCCGTTCGGTACAACTCCCCAACGTCCAAAGAGTTGCAACGCTCGCCGCCGCCTTTTTTGCGCGATTTCCGCTATATTTCAGAATAGAAATGCGCACCTTCTACAGCCGGTTTCTGCTGGCCGCCGAACGCCAGCCACAAGTGGTTGCACTGGAGATGCAGCGCCGGGATCGACTGGAGCAGGTCACCTATGCCGAATTGCGGCAGACGGCAGGCACCCTTGCCGCGTGGCTGCGAGACTCCGGCCAACCGCCCGGCGCCCGCATTGCCTTTCTCGCCGCCAACAGTCCCCGCTGGGTGGCTGCCTACATTGGAGCGCTTGCCGCCGGCTGCATCGCCGTCCCCCTGGACACCGCTTTCCATGCCGATCAGGTGGCCCGCCTGTTGCGCGACAGCGGCAGTTCTCTGCTGTTTACCGATTCCCAGCACTTGGCCACTGCCCGCCAGGCAGCACACAGTCTGGCGCTTGAAGTGGCGCTTCTGGAAGGTTCGCAAGCGGGCACCGGACCCGGAGCTCAGGCGGCGCAAACGCTACCCCATGTGGATGAAATCCTCGCCGCCGGCTGGCGCGAATTCACCCCTTTTCCTTCCGAACCCGGCAGCCTCGCGGCCATCCTCTATACCTCGGGCACCACCGCCGACCCCAAGGGCGTCATGCTCACGCATGCCAACCTGGTGGGTGAGATTGAAGGCGCGCTCGGCATCTTCAAGATTGGCCCCGGCGACGCCATTCTGGGCGTGCTACCGCTTTTCCACGCCCTGGCCCAGATGGCCAACCTGCTCGTTCCTCTGGCGGTGGGCGCCCGCGTGGTTTACCTGGAAACTCTGAACACCACCGAACTGCTGCGCGCCCTGCGCGAGCGCGACATTACCCTGTTCTGCTGCGTGCCCCAGTTCTTCTACCTGATTCACGAGCGTATGGTGAAGGAAGTGGATCGGCGCGGCGCCGCCGCCCGCCTCGGTTTCCGCGCTCTGCTTAAGCTCTGCCGGGCCGGGCGCGCCCTGGGGTGGAATCCTGGCAAGCTCATTTTTCGCCGCGTCCACCAGATGCTGGGCAGCCGCATGCGTTACCTCATCACCGGGGGCTCGCGCTTCGACCCGCAAGTGGGCCACGACCTCTACGCCCTGGGCTTCGAAATCCTGCAGGCCTATGGCCTGACCGAAACCACCGGCGGCGCCACCTGCACGCCTCCCGGCAGCCACGCCATCGGCTCGGTGGGTCCGCCTCTGCCCGGGATCGAAGTCCAGTTGCTCGACTCGCAATCGCCCGAGGACGGCGCCGGCCCAGCCACTGGCGAGATTGCCATTCAGGGTCCTATTGTCATGGCCGGGTACTACAACCGCCCAGACGCCACTGCCACCATCCTGCGCGATGGCTGGCTGCAAACCGGCGACCTTGGCTACCTCGACTCCCACGGGAATATCTTTATCACTGGTCGCAAAAAGGAGATTATCGTCCTCAGCTCGGGCAAGAACATTTATCCCGAGGAAATCGAAAGCCACTATCTCAAGTCGCCCTTTATCAAGGAAATGTGCGTGATGGGACTGGAAGGCCGCCCGGGCGAGCCCTACGCGGAAAAGCTCCACGCCGTGCTGGTGCCCAACTTCGAGGTGTTGCGCGAGCGCAAAATCGTCAACACCAGGGAAGTGATCCGCTTCGATATTGAGACTCTCTCGACGCAGTTGCCCGCCACCAAGCGCATCCTCAGCTACGAAATCTGGCAGCACGAACTGCCCCGCACCACCACCCGCAAGCTGAAGCGCTTTGAAATCGAGCAGCGCGTCCGCAAGGAACAGGAGTCAGGCCGACTGGAAGAAGAAGGCGGCTCAACGGCCGAGGAGCGCCCGCTGAGCGAGGGGGATCAGCTGTGGCTGGAGCTCCCGGAGGTGCAACGGGCGCTTCGCGTCGTCCGCGAGGAAGGCCCCTCCGGCCTTGCTCAGATCCGTCCCGCCGATAATCTTGAACTCGACCTCGGTCTCGATTCCATCCAGCGGGTTGAACTGCTGATGGCGCTGCAGCAGGAATTTGGCGCCGACTTGCCGGAATCTGTGATGTCTGAGGTTTACACGGTGCGGGAACTGGTGGACCGCGTGCTCGCCGCCGGAGCCGCGGGCACAGACTCCCGGGCCAGCGTGGACTGGGAGTCGGTGCTGCAGGCCGATGCTCCCGACGAATTTGTCCGCGCTGCCATCCGCCGCCGTCCCATTACTACGGCTCTGGGTTTCGTCCTGGCGAAAATCGTGCAGATGATCTCCCAGGACCGCTTCGCCCTGCAGGTCAGCGGCCTGGAAAAGCTACCCGACCACGGCCCCTGCATCATCTGCCCCAATCACCAGAGCTTCCTCGATCCCATTGTGCTGGCCGGGGTCGTGCCCTGGCGGCTCTTCCGCGACGCGTTCTCCCTGGGCACGACGGAAATTTTCGGCACCATCCTGCCCAAGCGTGCGGCTCGCCTGCTGAAAGTGATTCCAGTGGACCCGGACTCCGCCCTGGTTTCCGCCATGCGCGCCGGCGCCTACGGCCTGCGCCGCGGCAAGGTGCTGGTGCTCTTTCCGGAAGGTGAACGCAGCATTGACGGCGTGCCCCGCAACTTCAAGAAGGGCGCCGCCATCCTGGCCACGCACCTGCATGTGCCCATCGTTCCTGTGGCCATGGACGGCTTCTTCGAAGTGTGGCCGCGCGGCAAGAAATACCAGGGCCCGCACCCGCTGCGCATTGCGTTTGGTGAGCCGCTCCTGCCCCCGGCCGACGCCGAAACCGGCGAGGCTGCCTACAGCGCGCTCAGTGCAGAACTGAAGTCGCGCGTGCAGGAGATGTGGGAGCAGTTGCATGGGTCAGTACCAAGCACCTAGTGTGTTCGACAGAAAGCACTACAAGAGCGGTAATAATCACGTATTGCGCGACAACAAAGCGCAAAAATACCGTCAGCCTTTTCTTGCCAGCGGCAGTTGACGGCTGTATAAGCCTCTTCATGAGCCAGACGGTTGCGAGCGCTACCACGGCCATAGCTGCAACCATCACGAGTAGAAATGATTCGTCCATACCGCTCCTGTGCGTTTACTTCGCCCTCGGATGCGTCTTGCCATACACCTGCATGACGTGCTGCATGGAGAGCTGGGTGTAGCGCTGCGTGGTGGAGAGCCGCTCGTGTCCCAGCAGCTCCTGGATGGCGCGCAGGTCCGCGCCTTCCTGCAGCATGTGGGTGCCGAAAGCGTGGCGCAGGGTGTGAGGATGCACGTCGGGCGAGAGCCCCTTGGCCACCGCAATGGCTTTCACGATGCGCCCCACGCTGCGCGTTGTCAGACGCCCGCCGCGGCGATTGATGAGCAGCGCCGGCGTGCTCTTTCCCGCTTTCACCACCACTTGTCGTCGTGCCGGCAAGTAAACCTGCAGCGCCGAGGCCACCGCCGGGTTGAAGGGCACGTAGCGTTCTTTCTTTCCTTTGCCGCGCACCAGGATGGCTTCGTTCTGCACATGTACATCTTCCAGATTGATGCCCACCAGCTCGGAATTGCGAATGCCGCACCCGTAGAGCATTTCCAGCAGCAGCCGGTCCCGTTCCGGAAACGCAGCAGTCTCCGGCAGTTCGCCCTCCAGCACCGTGTTCATCTCCTCGATGGTCGGCACGCGCGGCAACTTCTTGGGCAGGCGCGGCGTGGCCACCAGCTTGGCCGGATTCTGCTCCACCACCCCTTCCCGCGCCAGCCAGCGATAAAGCGAACGCACCGCCGCCAGCGAGCGCGCCACGGAAGTCTTGCTCAGCCCGCGCTCGTAGAGCCGCGAGAGGAAGCCGCGGATGCGCACATGGTCAATGTCCTCCCAGCGCGCCTCGCCCACGTGCGCCGCGAATCCCGCCAGGTCCTTGCGGTAGGCGTTGATGGTATGCGGCGAAGCATTGCGCGCCCGCAGCATGCGCAGGAATTGCGCGATGGTCTTCTCGACTGCAGTCTGCGGCTCGCTTTGTTGAGTTGTAGGCGTCATGATTCTTGTAGCGCCGGCATCTTGCCGGCTTTGGTCGAGGGCATCCTGCCCTCGCCGCTGCGGGCGGGACGGCGGCGCTACTTCGCAACCAGCACTTGGCCAGCCACGTTTCTCGGTAGAGCCGCCACCAACTTTCATTGGCTAAATGCCAAGTGCCAAATGCTAAGTGCGCGTTTTCAATTACCCGATTACACAATCACTCAATTCTTCTTCGCCCTGGGATGGTGCTGCTTGTACACATTCCGCAGCCGATCCAGGGCCACATGGGTGTACACCTGGGTGGTGGCGATGTCGGCGTGCCCAAGGATGGTCTGCACCGTGCGCAAATCGGCGCCGTTCTCCACCATGTGGGTGGCGCAGCTGTGGCGCAGCATGTGCGGGCTGGCGTGCCGTCCGGCCGCCGAGGCCGCACTCACCATCTGCCACACCCGCTGGCGGGTCAAACGCTTCGCTCCCCGCCCCAGAAATAACAGTGGCGACGACCTTCTTCCCGCCAGCACCCCGCGGGCGCTCTGCAGGTAATCCCGCAGCACGCGCTGTGCGCTGTGTCCCAGGGGCACAATGCGCTCTTTATCGCCTTTGCCGCGCACCAGCACACATCCCAAATCCAGCTTCAGGTCATCCAGCTTCACCCCAACCAGTTCGGAAACGCGCAGCGCCCCGGCGTAGAACACCTCCAGCATGGCACGATCGCGCAAAGCTAACGCCTCCGCTTCCTGCCCCGGGCGCGCGGCGTGCGGACTCGCGAGCAACTTCTCCAGTTCCTCGCGTGCCAGAGCTTTAGGCAGCACCTTCCACTGCCGCGGCGACTCGATGTTGAGCGTGGGATCGCTTTCCGCCAGGCGGTCGAGCAGCAGGTAGCGGTAGAACTGGCGGAGCGCGGAAAGCTTGCGTCCCACCGAGCGCGCGTCCAGGGCGTGGGCCTGAAGTTCTTCCAAAAATTCGCGCACGTCGCGAGGCCGCACTACCGTCAACATACGTTTCCGGCGTTCAGCGAATTCTGCGAACTGCCGCAGGTCGCGCCCGTAGGCCGCGATGCTCAGCGGCGCCAGCCCCTTCTCTACTTTCAGATAATCGAGAAAAGAGGCCCGCAGGCGGGCGTTGTCAGCTGCGGCAGGCACGCTTCCAGTATGCGCGTTATCGGACGTGGAGGGAATTACAGGCCTGATGCGCGGCCCGCCCGCTAAGCCGCCGCGCTGCTCTGCTCCAGCAGTTCCGCCGCGTGCAGCGCGCCTTCCGGCGTGTCTTCATGCTTGAAGAAGACGAAGACATCCCGCCCTGCCGCAAGGTGACCGCGCATTTTGCCTGCGATCTGCTGGCGTTCCTCGGCGTTGTACTCCGGCTTGCGCAAGCGGTAATAGCAGAAGTTGGCGGTACCCACGTCGGGCACGGTCATATCTTCGCTTTCGGCCACGCACAGCGCGGCGTTGTGGCCGCGCAAAGTGTCATAAACCGCGTCGCTGAACCAGCTCTGGTGGCGGAATTCGAAGGCGCAGCACAGCCCGCGCGGCAAACTGCCGAGAAAATCGCCCAGCAGCGCGGGGTCGGCCTTAAAGTTGGGCGGCAACTGGAACAGCGCCGGGCCCAGCTTGCCGGCGCGCAACAGCGGTTCCAGCGACGCCAAAAACCGCTTCACCAGCTCCTCCGTTCCCTTCAGCCGCTTGATGTGGGTGATGGCCTGGTGCGCTTTCAGGCAGAAGCGGAACTCTGCCGGCGTCTCCGCAATCCAGTTCTGCAGGCTCTTTTCGCTGGCCATGTGCCGGAAGGTGTAGTTCACCTCCACCGCGTTGAGCCGGGTAGCGTAGTAATTCAGGAAACTCTTTTGCGGCAGCTTGGGCGGGTAAAAAGCCGGCTTCCAGGCGGGGTAAGCCCATCCCGAGGTTCCCGTGTGCAGTATGGCCATGGTCTCGCCCCTCGTGCGGAGATTATAGGCGCTTAGCGGGTGATGGTCTTGGCACTAGCCGCGGGCTTGGGAAATCATGCTATAACTCGGATAATGGGGAGCATTCGCAAGGGTTCGGTCCACCTGTTCCGCTTTGCCGGGGTTGATGTCTTCCTGCACTGGTCCTGGTTCCTGGTGGCGCTGTTCGAAATCAATGCCCGCTCCGGCCGTTACTCCTCGGTGGTCTGGAATGCGATCGAGTATCTGGCGCTTTTTGCCATCGTCCTGCTCCACGAGTATGGCCACGCCCTGGCCTGCCGCCAGGTGGGCGGAACAGCGGATCACATCGTGCTCTGGCCCCTGGGCGGGGTGGCTTATGTGGACCCGCCGCAGCGTCCCGGCGCCACCCTGTGGAGCATCGCCGCCGGCCCTCTGGTGAACGTGGTTTTGCTGGTGCTGGTGCAGATGCTGGGTGTGGCCGGCCGGTCCGCCGGCTTGTGGGCGGCCATGCCGGACGTGCACGCTCTGCTGCGCGCGCTCTGGTACATCAACTTTGGCCTGCTGATCTTCAATCTGCTGCCCATCTATCCTCTCGACGGCGGCCAGATTCTTCGTTCCCTGCTGTGGTTCCCGCTGGGGCGGGCCCGCAGCCTGATGGCGGCTACAATCGTCGGCTTCGTCGGCGTGCTTGGCCTGATTTTTCTCGCCGCCTGGATTCACTCGCTTTGGTTCGCGATTTTGTCGGTGTTCATTCTGATGAATTGCTGGGCCGGGCTGCGGCAGGCACAGGCGCTATCGCGGCTGGCTAAGCTGCCGCGCCACCCGGGATTCGCTTGCCCGGATTGCAAGTCATCGCCCCCGGTGGGCAATTTTTGGAAGTGTGCCACCTGCGGGGCGGCGTTCGACACCTTTCAGACCCAGGCCGTCTGTCCCCAGTGCTCCACCCGCTTTCCTGTGACCATATGCCTGGATTGCCGCCGGTTGCATCCCCTGGACGAGTGGATTGTCCGCAGCACGGTCGCCGCAGCCCAGTTGTAAGTTCGCAGTGTTTCTTTATGAGGCCTTTCTGGTTTCTACAGTCTCGCCTCTCTCCAGCAAGGCCTGCAGCCATCCCAGCATTCGCGGCCAGCCCCGATAGCTTTGGGCAATCTCCGGATAGGCCGCTAGCCCGCTGTGCCGGATTCGGACGAGCGTGCCCTGGTCTGACGGCGTCAACTCCCAGCGCACAGTGGTCTTGGCCGCACCCGTCCAACTCGCCACCCAGCTGTAAACCAGCAGGCGTGGTGCTTCGATTTGCAGGTATTCGCCGGTCACTTCGAAACTGCCTTGCGGCCCCTCGCCGGAACTGCGCCATTTCCCACCCACTCGCAAGTCGGCGCTGAAGTGGGTGCAGCGATAGACGCCGTTTTGCCCCCACCATTGAACGACCTGCCCAGGGTCCACCAGCGCCTCAAATACACGTTCTGGCGTGGCGGCAATTTGAATTTCGCTCGCCATCGCGTCCTGATCGGGTGCACTCATTTCGAGTTCTCCTTGATTGGCTTCTTTGACTTGGCAGGGCCTCGTGCTCGGGAATCGAGCTCTACAAAATCCTTCAGGCTGGCAAGATTGGCGCTCCAGAAAGCGCGGTAACCTTCCAGCCAGGAATCCACCGCCTTCAACGGCGCCGCATTGAGCCGGTAGAGACGATGGCGTCCCTCGCGCCGCTCCTCCACCAGATGCGCCCGCCGCAGCAGCCGCAGGTGTTTGGAGACAGCGGGGCGGGAAATGGGGAAGGCTCGGGCAATCCCCCCCGCCGGCTGGCTTCCCCGGCGGAGCAAGTCAAGAACCGCCCGGCGGGTGGGATCAGCCAGGGCGTTGAAGATTTCGCCCGGCTTATATGTAACCATTGGGTTACGCATAATGCGTGACTATACGGTTACACAAATACCTTTGTCAAGCCCGGCTGTGCTGAGGCGGTTTTTCTGTTGCCAGCTTGTGCTGCCGGCAACGCGGAGGTTAACTCAGGCGGCGGGCAGTCCCGCTCCCCACACCGGAGTGGTGGCCGCGATCTTCTCAAAATTGGCGACCATTGCCTGGGCCCGCGGTATGACGTTCTTCACCGCCGGCAATGACAGAGAGGCATCGTGGCTGGCCATGTTGTCCCAGGCTTCGCTAACCCAAACTACATTCTTATCCATCGCATCTTCAGCCACCACGTAAAACAGGCATCCCGGCATATGGGCCGCGCTCTCCCGTAGGAGTACGATGAGTTCGTCGCGCCTGCCCGCCACCGGCCGTCAATTTCACAATCAATCCGTACATTTGCCGCCTCTCCGTGCAGGTTTAGGCCGGCTCCGCCATGCCCTGGTAGGTGTAAGTCATGGGCCGCGGCCCCGGAAGATAAGAGGTGGTCAGCTCCACAATCCGAAACCCCGCTACGGCAATGAGCTGATCGACCTGGCGATTCAGATGGCAGCCGCCGGTGGCATGCTTCCACACCGGCGTGAGCCGGTCCTGCCAGGCGGCCACATTGCGCTCCGGGGCGCGGCCATGCTCCACAAAGATAAGGCGCCCGTCTGTCTTCAGCACGCGCCTCAACTGCTGCAGGGCCTTGGCCGCGTTGGGAATAGAACACAAGGTCCAGGCCATGACGACCGTGTCCATGCTGGCGTCGTCCAGCGGCAGGCGATCCTCAGCCGATTGCGCGAGGAATTCCACCTTGATCGGACCGGAGGCGGCCCGCCTACTCGCCATGCGCTGCAGCTCCAGCGAAGGGTCCACGCCCACAACGTGCCGAACTTCCGGCGGGTAGAAGGGCAAGTTCAGACCAGAGCCGATACCCACTTCCAGCACGTTGCCGCGGGCTTGCGGTATCCACGCCGCCCGCAGCCGGGCTGTTTCCTTGTTCTTCATGGCCAGGTCAATGATGCGGGGTAGAAGGTATTTCCCGTACAGACCCATAGTGCGCCCCTTCCTTTCTGCCGGCCCAGCCCACGCCTTTAACGTTGCGCGCGTTTGCGAGGAGCGCGCGAACGAGGCGCAGCACGGGGTTTCTTCACCGCTGCGGAAACGGCCTCACGCTTTTCCCCTCCCTCCACCGCGCCCAGCGCCGGCAGCTTCTGCCTGAGCTCCAGCACGGGCTCGAACAGATCGCCTTTTTTCTCCACCCGCTTCAGCACGTCACTGCTATCAAACACCAGCAACTTGGGATCTTGCTTCTGCAGGCAGCGTTCCACCTCAGCCCACTCCACCGGGGTGGAAACCGTCGGCCTCTCCCTGGCACGCAACGAATACACGCAGATGGTGGTCTTGTGGTCGTCATTCTGGCTCCAATCCACCAACACCTTGTTGGTGCGCAGGCTCTTCTTCATATCCGAAACCACCAGCCCGGGATGCTCGCGTTCCAGGTGCCGGGCAATGGCATGGGCCACTGGCTTGGTCTGGTCGTAGCTGGCGGGTGTGTTCAGGGGAACGTATACCTGCAGGCCCTTGGACCCTGAGGTCTTGGCAAAACACTGCAGCCCGAAGTGGCTGAAGATTTGCCGTACCCACAGACCGACCTGGCAGCACTGCACAATGTTGGCCGGCGGCCCGGGGTCCAGATCGAACACCAGCATCGTAGGCTGCAGAACGTTTCGCCCCAGGGATAAGGATGTGTGCAACTCGATATCGGCGAGGTTGGCCGCCCACACCAGCGTAGGCAGGTCCTGCACCAGGCAGTAATTCATGTAGCGATTGTTGCCTTCGCTCCACACGGAAGCGGTCTGCACCCACTCCGGCCGGTGCGAAGGGCAGTTCTTTTCGTAGAAGAACTGGCCGCTGACCCCATTGGGATAGCGTTTCATGGTCAGGGGTCGGTCGTGCAGATGGGGCAGCAGAGTGGGCGCAATGCGCACGCAATAGTCAATCACCTGCCGCTTGGTGAAGCCGGCTTCCGGGTACAGCACCTTGTCCAGGTTGGAAAGCTGCAGCTGCCTGCCCTGTATCTCCACCGTTGTGGTTGTTCGGCTCACGGTTGTATCCCAATGCCCTCTGCAGACGAGAAAGTCGTTAGGTCTCGAAAGAGTAGCTGGTAGCCAGTACCTGGTAGCTGGAAAAACCCTGGCGCCCAATCTACCACCGGTCAACCGCCAACTACCAACTGCCAGATTCCACCTACCTTTTCGATGCAACCATTCCAACTGGCGGACCAGGAACAACATCCAAGCACCTGTGCCGAAGGCCGATGAAAAACCGCTGCCGGTAAGCTCCTCCACACCGCCCGCCTTCCCCCCGGAGCAGGAGCGACTGTTCCACGAGGTGCTGCAGGTGCTGAACCAGGGTGGCGTGCCCTACGTCGTCTCCGGCGCCTTCGCGCTGCAGAAGCACACCGGCATCTGGCGCGATACCAAGGATCTGGACGTTTTCCTGGCCGCCCAGGATGTGCCCCAGGCACTGGAAAGCTTGATCAACGATGGCTTCGAATGCAGCGTGGTTGACGCCGTGTGGCTGGCCAAAGCGCATCGTGGCGACTTTTACGTGGACCTGATTTGCGGCATGAGCAATGCCGTTATTGTGGTGGACGAGAGCTGGATTGAACGCGGCCTGTCCACGGAGATCGTAGGCGTGCCGGTTCGGGTGCTGGCGCCGGAAGAACTGATCGCGTCCAAGCTGTTTGTCACCCGACGCGAGCGCTTCGACGGCGCTGATATCGCTCATGTCATTTACGGCACCCGCGGACGACTGGACTGGGAACGGCTGCTGCAACTGGCCGGCCCGCATTGGGAAATGCTGCTGTGGACGATCATGCTGTTCCACTACGTTTACCCGGCGTACAGCACTTACGTGCCGCAGCACGTCTGGCAGGACCTGCTGCAACGATTGCAGCATGAACTCGCCCATCCCAACGAACACGCCAAGTTTCGCGGCAGCCTGGTGGATGAGAACATGTTTGCCATTGACGTTCATGAATGGGGCCTGGACAACCTGGTAGAAGCCTTTCGGGCACAGCGCCAGCCCAAATTGGCGGCGCCGCGCAACGTGAACTGCCATTTACCCCAGGATGAACGTAAAGCTTCGTAAGCAATATGAGAATCGCCGCCACCGCGGACCTTCACTTCACTCCCCAGAACTACGACCGCATTCGCGAGCAGATGTCGCGCGCGCGCGATCAGGCGGACCTGCTGGTGCTGGCCGGCGATCTCACCAACTACGGCAAGCCGCAGGAAATGGAGTCTCTGCTCAACGCCCTGGTGCGCATTCGTTTGCCCATTGTGGCCGTGCTCGGCAACCACGACTACGAAAGCGGTCAGGAGAATGAACTGATGCAGATGATGACCGCGGAGGGCATCAAGGTCCTCGACGGAACCGCCTACGAGCGCGACAGCGTGGGCTTTGCCGGCACCAAGGGCTTTGCCGGAGGTTTCGGCCGAGGCGTGCTTACCGCTTTCGGCGAAGCGCCCGTCAAAGCCTTCGTGCAGGCCGCCATTGACGAGGCACTCAAGCTGGAACGCGCCATGGCGCAGTTGCGCACCGAAAAGCGCATCGTCGTCGTTCATTACGCGCCCATTGGGGCCACCGTGCAGGGCGAAGCCGCCGAGATTTATCCCTACCTGGGCACCTCGCGCCTGGCCGAAGTGGCCGACCGCCACGGCGCCAACCTCGTGCTTCATGGCCACGCCCATCACGGTTGCATAGAAGGCAAAACTACCGCCGGCATTCCCGTCTACAACGTCGCCTTGCCCCTGCTGCAGTTGCAGAACCCTCCCGTGCCGTTCCGCATTTTTGACGTTTGAGAATGGGACTGCCAGCGGACTTCACCTGGTGTCGCCGCACGGAAAGTAGGGTTCCACCTGTCCTGGGCGCAGCCGGTCGAAGGTAGATGACTGAACCAGCTTGTAATCGTTGGGAGGAGCTGCCAGCTCATAGTGCTGCCATTGCAGCAGTCCGTAATCCTTTACCAGGTAATAAAGTTCCTTGTCGCGGCAGGAATCGTAGCGGTCGTCGCAGTTATAGCGATAGCTCACCACCACGGTGGCGGCGCTGCGTCCCAGCGCCTGCCACTTCATGGGGTAAGGTCCCCAGACTTCGTTCACGCCCTGCCGCAAATTTTTCACGGTATAGCGCGAGCAAGTGGTGAAAACCTTGTAGCGTGTATCAGGCACGGTAATGGTCGCGTCCTTGCCGCCGGCCAGGGCCAGGCAGCGCGGCGCCAGCGGCTCCTTCTTGTCCTCAAATTGCTTGAAGCTGGCCGGACTGCTCCAGCCGTTTTCAGTAATCCATAGGTAGATGTAGCGCGTGTCGTAAAGCTGAATGTCCCAGGGCCATCCCTGGGCGGTTTTGGTCCAGTAAAAGCGATCGGGCAGAACGGTGGTGTACAACGGGTTGTGATTGCCTTCGGCGTGCCAGGAGGCATTACCGGGTGTGAACCAGCGCAGCATGTCTTCCTGACCGGCGGGACACTGCAGCGTTGTGGCGGGCAAACCGGCCGGCGGAACCGAGGTGGGCGGCCGCCGCGCGCAGGCTGCCAGGACCAGAAGAAGGAGCAACGCGACCCGGCGCTTCATCTGATTCCAGCATACCCTGCGTGTTCTTGGCTTGTCTGCATCCAGCCCAAAGCTCGTCCGTGCACACGCCGGCAGAACGTTACTTTGGCTGTATCGAAAGGGGGTACAACGTCATTTCGCTCTTCCCTTCCCGAACTAACTGTCCAACAATAGCTGTACGCACCCATGCTGCAGGAAGCCGTAGTTCCGCCTCCAACCGGCACCAGCCGCGCCCTGGAGCGCTATTTTGCCGTGGCGCTCTACCTGTTGCTGGTGGCCGGTTTCGCCACCCTTGCCTCCACCGGCAGGCTGGACGCTCCCTCGCTCCTGCTGGCGGGCCTGGCGCTCATGTTCCGTGGCTATCTGGTTGCCAAGGAACGGCAGTTCAACATCTCTGAGCGGACAGCTTCTCTGCTCACCCTGATTTATGTGCTGTTCTACGCCGCTGATTTCTTTCTGCTGGCTCGTAATTTCGTCACCGCCACTGTGCACCTGGTGCTGTTCGCCATGGTGGTAAAGCTCTTCTCCGTGCGCCGGGAGCGTGATCATCTTTACCTGGCGGTGCTCTCCTTCCTCATGGTGCTGGCGGCGGCGGTATTGACGGTGGACAGCATCTTTTTCGCCGCTTTTGCGGTTTTCTTGCTGGTGGCGGTGACCACGTTCATCCTGATGGAGATGCGGCGCTCTTCCAGCACCGCGGCAGTATGCGCGAGTGACAGCGGCGATGCGGCCCGCAGTCTGGGATGGTGGCTGGCCGCTGCCGGACCTATTTTTCTGATTCTTATTCTTCTGGGCGGCGCGATTATTTTCTTTTTTGTGCCCCGGGTCTCCACCGGTTACCTTGGCGCCTATGCTCCCGGCAGTCAGCTTGCCACCGGCTTTGGCGACAGCGTTCGCCTAGGGCAAATTGGGGAAATCCAGCAGTCCAACTCGGTGGTCATGCACGCGCAAATTGAGGGCGATACTTCCGGGGCCTACGACCTCAAATGGCGAGGGCTCACGCTTAGCTTGTTCGATGGCCGCAATTGGAGCAATCCTCTGCCCGAGATCTTTGTCCCCCGCTCCTCCGAGGGCCACTTCTCGGTCAACCGCGGCGAGGAAACACCCGCACGCCCCCGTCCGCTCGCCCACACCATTCGCTATCACGTGCTGATGGAGCCCATCGGCACCAATGTGTTCTTCGTCGCCGGACGCGCGCTCTCCCTCTCCGGCCCCTATCGCCAGGTGGCCCAGGACGCCGCCGGCGCCATTTACGACGTGGACCGAGACCGGGCCATTACCAGCTATGAAGCGGTCTCGGACTTGGCTCAACCTTCGCCTGCTCAGCTCCGTGCCGCTGCCGGCGCTGTGCCTGCGTCCATCTCTTTGCGCTACCTGCAACTGCCGCCGCTGGACCCACGCATCCCGCAATTGGCGCGCCAGATCACGGCCAAGGCCCGCGCCACCTACGACAAGGCCGCCGCCATCCAGCAATACCTCATGACCCGCTACGGCTACACCCTGCAACTGCCGCGGACCATGCCGCGCGACCCGCTGGCCAACTTTCTTTTCGTGCGCAAGCAGGGACATTGCGAGTACTTCGCTTCTGCTATGGCCATCATGCTGCGCACCCAGGGCATTCCCGCTCGCATCGTGAACGGCTTTCGCGGCGGCGAGTTCAACGACCTTACGGGCAGCTACCTGATCCGCGCCCGTGATGCTCACTCCTGGGTGGAAGCCTACATTCCGGGAGAGGGATGGATCAGCTTCGATCCCACGCCGGCCGGGCTGGGGATTACACGCGGGCGATGGAACCGGCTGCAACTCTACCTGGATGCAGCTTCCGAATTCTGGCGTGAGTGGGTGGTGAACTACGACAACGCGCACCAGCGCACGCTCGAGGAAACCGCCGCGCAGCACACGCAAAGCTTATGGCAGCGGCAGCGCGCCTGGCTGCGCGCCCGGTATGCTTCCCTGCTGGCTGATGCCCGAAGCGCTCAGCGCTCTCTGCTGCGTTCCCCGTCGCGCTGGACTCTGGGCTTGGCCGGCGTGGTCGTATTTCTGCTCCTGCTTCTGAATGTTCGCCGCTGGGCAGGAGCGTGGCGTGCCCACCGCACCGCCGCCCATCCGGCGCAGGCGCCGCAGATGGCTGCCAGCATCTGGTACGCGCGCATGACCCGCGTTATCGCGGGCCGTGGCTGGCATAAGTTGCCCGCACAGACACCCCAGGAGTTTGTCACCAGTATCCAAGAGGAAAGTTTACGCAACTCGGTGGCACGCTTTACCACGCACTACGAGCGCGCTCGCTTCGCGCAGTCAGCCGAGGATGCCGAACGCTTGCCCGAGCTTTACCAGGAGATCAGTTCCACGACCAAGGAGTCGCAGCCGGAGACTCACAGAAGCCGGACTTGAGCCACGTTCCGATTAACCACGAAAATTCGCACATTGTTGGTCATGGCGTCTGCCGGGAACAGAAAGAACCCTAGCTTCTGAGGGCTCCACGCCTCCGTGGTGCCAATGACCTTTTCCCCATCTTTGAACGTGACTTCCAGCTTCCGCCCCCGCCCACCGTTGGGGTTGTATTGTTCCTTGTACTGGGGGTTACCCGCAAAATTTTTTACAAAAAACAGAGCCTTAAGGTCGGCCAGTTCGAGATCAGTGCCTGCTTCGAGAAGCGAGTTGGCGTCCGGAAAAAGGCGAAAGCGCTCGCGCAGCGGCGAAAAATTGAAAACATATCCTTTCAGCCGGCGGCCATCCAGGCACGCCACCACCAGCTTGCTGGGCTCGCGCCCGCGATACGGGGATGCGGCTGCGGACATCATCCCGGGATCTCCCGTGTCTTGTATTGTGAAATGCGATGGGTGAACTGGGAATCAGTTGCCGCCCCTGCGAGCGGCAGTCAGGTCCCAATCTGGTCGGAGTTCGAGAGTGGGAAAGCTGCTAAAATAACTAGATTCCATGCCTTCGAAACAGCCAATCGTATCCCCAGCGCCCGAACAATCCAGTTTGCGCGAGCCCACCAAGGTAGGCTTCGTGAGCCTGGGCTGTCCCAAAAATCTGGTGGACAGCGAGGTCATGATGGGGGTGCTGCGGCGCGCCGGAGCCGAATTGACGCCGCGCGCGGAAGATGCCGATGTGATCGTGGTAAACACCTGCTCCTTTATCGGCAGCGCTCAGCAGGAATCGGTTGACGCCATCCTGGAGATGGCCGAGCACAAGAGCAACGGCCGCGCCCGCCGCCTGGTGGTGGCCGGGTGCCTGGTGGAACGTTACCGCGACGAGATTCGCAAAAATATTCCCCAGGTAGACGCCGTGGTGGGCACCGGCGAACTGGAGCAGATTCTGAAAGCAGCCGGCCTGGCGCCGCGCCCTGAGGGTTCAGGCAATGGTCATTCCCCGTTTACTATTCTGAACGACCGTCCAGAGGGCCGGGCCCGCGAGGCGCAGGGACGCTTCTCCCGCAAGGAGTGGGAGGGCGCCATAGCCGACCTGCCCAACTACCTTTATGACGAGAACACACCTCGCCTTTTGGCCACGCCCGGCTACACCGCCTACATCAAGATTGCCGAAGGTTGCGACCATCCCTGCGGCTTCTGCATTATTCCCCAGCTGCGCGGCAAGTTCCGCTCCCGCCGCTTCGAGTCGGTAGTTGCCGAGGCGGAGCGGCTGGCCCACAGCGGCGTGCGCGAAATCACACTCATTGGTCAGGACACCACCTGCTACGGTGAAGACTTGGGCCTGAAGGATGGTCTGGCGATTCTGTTGCAGCGGCTGGCGCAAATCCAAGACCTGCGCTGGGTGCGCTTCCTCTACGCTTATCCCAACAAGATTACGGGCCGCCTGCTGGAGACCATTGCCGCCAGCGAGAAAATTTGTTCCTACATGGATGTGCCCTTGCAGCACGCCTCCGCCGCGGTGCTTAAGCGGATGAAGCGGGGCGGCGGCGCCGGCCTGTTCCTGCGCTCCATCGAGAAGATGCGCCGCACCATTCCCGGCCTTACCCTGCGCACTACCTTCATCGTCGGATTTCCCGGGGAAAGCGAGCGCGACTTTGAGGAGCTTTGCGACTTCGTGGGTCAGGCTGAGTTCGACTGGATGGGCGCTTTCGGCTACTCCGATGAGGAAGGCTCCGCCGCTTTCCATCTGGACGGTAAGCTGTCCGCCACAGAAATCGAGCGCCGGCGCAAACATCTCATGAGTATTCAGCGCCGCATCAGCAAGCGTAAAAAGAAAGCGCTGGTGGACCGTGAGTTCGACCTGCTGCTGGAAGGGCCGTCATCGGAAACCGACCTGCTGCTGGAGGGGCGCACCGCCATGCACGCTCCTGAAATTGACGGCAAGGTGCTCATCAATGACATAGACGACCTTAAAAACGTGCGTCCCGGCGAGTTCTACCGCTGCCAGATCACCGAGGCGCAGGACTACGATCTGGTCGCGAAGATTGTGTAATTGAGTAATCGGATAATTGCGTAATTCAA
>Ga0075276_10000109_pt1 | contig 25055 bp, 19 predicted proteins | sample SF_Rice_5C_80N_4_FD_69770 | JGI IMG/M metagenome (GOLD analysis project Ga0075276, IMG submission 69770) | Rice paddy soil microbial communities from Twitchell Island, California, USA - SF_Rice_5C_80N_405 | ecosystem: Environmental > Terrestrial > Soil > Paddy field/soil | place: USA: Twitchell... | reverse complement strand
TGCTGCCGTGTGCAGGCATTGAAACGCAGCACCGACGGTCCCTGGGAGGTGTAGTAAAGAGTGCACTGGTCCGAGGCCAAGTCTATCCAGTCCGTGCCCTGCTGTTCCACCATCGGCTGATACACCGCCGTAATAGTGCCATAAGGATCCAGTTTTACGATGGCGTGGCTGCAGCCGGTTTCGCCCACGTAAGCGTGGCCGGAGCCATCGAACACGATGGATTCAGGCTTGCAGTTGTAGCCGGCGCCGAAGTTCGCGGCCGGACCCAGTCCGGGAAATTTGCTCACCGCGTTGGCCGTGAAATCGGTCACAAACAGATTGCTGAACGCGTCGAAAGCCATCCCCGTGGTCGAGCCGCCCAGGTTGGTGTTGAGAGTGGCAATGGGCGAGCCGTCCTTGCCGAACTGTTTCACTTGCCCGTTGTTGATGCCCACGAACAACGCGTCCGTTGCTGTAACCGTCACGTTCACCGTTCCCACGTAGGCGTTGCCGGCGCTGTCCCTGGCCGTAACCACCGCTCTGAAATTGCCGCCGGAAACGTAGCTGTGGCTCACCGTCGGCCCGCTCTGGTAATAGCCGTCGCCCAGCTGCACCACAATGGTGGGTGTGCCGTCGGGATCGGTGCAGTTGGCGGTTATTGTCACCGCCAGTGGAGCCTTGCCGCTGGCCGGGGTGGCTTGCGGCGAGCACTGCAGCGGAGGCGAGACCGCCACCGATTGGCTGGCCGACCCGCTCAGCCCAAAGGAATCAATTGCCGTCAGTACTACTCTGAAGCTTCCGCTGGAATTGTATTTGTGGGAGACCGTAAAGCCGGGGTTCACAAACGTTGGGCTCGTTCCATCGCCCCAATTCAAATAGACCTGCGTGATGTTGTCCAGCGGAGCAGTGCACAGCCCGGAAGCCGTAACACTCAGCGGAGCTACGCCCGAGGCGGGGCTCACATTCAGGCTGCATGTAGGTTGTCCAAGCGCCGCTTCCGCCCACAACAGGCAAAGCAGCGCGAGGGTGATGAACATGCCACGACGCATGGTCTCCTCGCTTAGAAGGGTTCGAAGGGGCGTTTTCACAACGAGCACATCTCAGAAGTGGCTGGAAAGAGCCCGAAGTTTTCGCTCAGCAACTCTGACCCGGATGAGCACAGCCTGTCAAGAGACCAGGCTTAACTTCTTCGGCAACAGCGCGCCGCAGCGGCGCACGCGGGAGCACGCGCTACCTGCTCGCCACCAACTGGCAGGAGTGCGTCTTGAGCACCAGCCACACCTCGCGCCCGGCATGCAGTTGCAGGGAGTCCCTGGCCCCGGGCGTGAGGTGGACCTCAAAGCGGATGCCGCAATCCACCTGCGCCGTAATCATGAAATCGCGCTGCTCCAGGGATACCAGTACTCCGGGAATGATGTTGCGCGCGCTGAGGTTTTGCGGACGGCTGGTAGCCAGCAGAATGTCGCCCGCGCGCACCGCCACCCGCACCCCTGCGCCCGCCGCCACTTGGCTGAGCGGAACCTCCAGCGTCACCGCGGTGCCGGCCAGGCGGCAGGTCATTGTCCCCTGCGCTTCATGAGTGGCGTCCACGGTGGCGTCGAAAATGTTTTCGAAGCCGGCGAGCTGGGCCACCGTCTCCTGCCGCGGCGCATTCAGTACTTCATGCGGGGTGCCCTGGGCAATGAGCTTGCCGCCTTCCAGCACGACGGCGCGTTCGCCCAGCGCAAACACCTCGCCGCGATCATGAGTTACATAAATGATGGGTATCTGATGCGCCCGGTTCCAGGCGCGCAGGTCTTCCACAATTGCCGATTTTGTAGGCGCATCCAGTCCGCCCAGCGGCTCATCCAGCAACAACAAATCGGGATCGGTGACCAGGGCGCGGGCCAGGGCCACGCGCTGGCGCTCGCCGCCGGAAATTTCCCCCGGATAGCGCGCGCGCAGGGGCAAGGCGCGCAGCGATTCCAGAATGGCGGCGGTGCGGCGGACTTGCTCCTCCCCGGGAATTTTGGCCAGACCGTAGCGGATGTTCGCCTCCACCGTCAAGTGCGGGAACAGCGCCAGATCCTGGAACACATACCCCAGCGAGCGCTTGCGCGTAGGCAGGTTCAGGCCCGCTGTTTTGTCGAAAAGCACGCGGCCGCGCAGCGCGATGTTGCCGCCATCGGGTTCGAGCAGCCCGGCCACGCAGTCGAGCAGCGTGGTTTTGCCCGCGCCGGAAGCTCCAAAAAGAATGGTGATGCCGGGCGGCGCGGCAAGCTGCGCGTCCAGCATGAACTCGCGCCCGCCGGGGTTGGCCAGCAATCGCTTCTGGATGTGTGCGCTCAGGCCCGCGGGCGCAGTATCCGCCGGCCCAGCGGCCGTTGTTGCTGGCTTCCCGCCGCGTTTGACTACCTCCACGGCCATATCGCCCACACCTTCCGGTTCCAAGCGTACACCAGCGAAAGCGCCACGAAGGAAATGGCCAGCAGCACCAGCGCCGTCTGGTTGGCGGAAGCGTAGTTTGTGGCCTGTACCTGGTCATAAATATCAATGGAGACGGTGCGCGTCACTCCCGGAATGTTGCCGCCCACCATCAGCACCACGCCGAACTCGCCCATGGTGTGGGCAAAAGTCAGGGCAGTCGCCGTCAGCAGGCCGGAAACCGAGAGCGGCAGAATAATGCGGAAAAAGGTGCGCAGGCGGGAGGCGCCCAGCGTGGCGGAGGCAGCCACAAATTTGCGGTCCACGGTGGAGAACGCCGCCGCCAGAGGCTGCACCGTGAACGGCAGGCTGTAAATCACTGAGCCGATCACCAGCGCCTCAAAAGTGAACGCCAGGGTGTGGCCGGTCAGCGATTCCCACCAGCGCCCGAGGGGACTCTTGGAGCCCAGGGCGAGAAGAATGTAGAAGCCGAGCACGGTAGGCGGCAGTACCAGCGGCATTCCCACCACCGCCTCGATCAGAAATTTCCAGCGCCGACGCGAGTAGGTGAGCCAGTAAGCAATAGGCAGCCCCAGCACCAGCAGGATGGCGGTGACCAGCACCGCCAGCTTCACCGTCAGCAGGAAGGCTTGCCAGTCCATTCAGCGCGCCTCCCTGGGGGCCTCGAACCCGAACTGCCGGAAAATGGCCTGCGCCTCCGGCCCGGCAAGATATTTTAAAAACTGCTCCGCCAGCGTTTTATTCGGCGAACGCGAAATGATTACCACTCCCTGGTTTAAGGCGAGGTAGGAATCCGTGGGAACCAGCCAGTAGCGGCCCAGGGGGCGAACGCTGGGAGCAACCGCGTGCGCCAGCGCGATAATGCCCACCTGGGCATTGCCCGATTCCGCGAATTGCGCCGCCTGGCCCACGTTTTCCCCCAGCACCAGGCGGCTCGCCAGCTGATCATATAGCCCAAAATGGCGCAGCGCGGCCACGGCGGCGCGGCCATAGGGAGCGTGCTGCGGGTTGGCGATGGCAATCTTCTGCACCGAAGCATCCGTCAGCGCCCGCATCCCCTGGTGTTCCAGATCGAGCTTGGAACTGTTCGCCACCCACAACACCAGGCGCCCCACTGCATAGGTACGCAGGGAACCGCCGTCGGCGAATTTCAGATTCACCAGCTTCTGCGGGTAGCCGAGGTCGGCGGAGAGAAACACGTCGTAGGGCGCGCCGTTCTGAATCTGGTTGAAAAAATCGCCCGAGGAACCAAACGACAGGCGCACGGTGTTGCCGGTCTGGCGCTCGAAATTTTTCACCACGGGCTGCAGGGCCTGGCTCAGGTCGGCGGCCGCCGCCACCGTGAGCTCGCCGGCAGAAGCAACGGACGCTAACGCGCAGACCACAGCCAGAAGCAGGGCAAGGAACGCGGCTCTGAAGGCTCTAATCACAGGAACTTGTGATTGTATCCGGAATGGGACAGCCGGGGCCAAGGCTGGTCGCTATTTGGTTGACTGCCCCGTTTCCGGCTCACGATACTTTTATTAGTACCAACTGAAATCAGACCCAAAGGAGCGCTTATGCCGCGCTCTGCCCCCGTGGGCTGGTTCGCGCGCCTCTTCGTGCGCCAGGCGGTCTTCATCCCCCTGTTGCTGGGGATGAGTGTCCTTCCCGCAACTGCACAGCTTGCTCCTGCCCCGGTTCAGCGTAGCGGACCGCACGACCAACTGAGACGCGAACTGATGTTCCGCCGGGGCCGCCTTCCCCAGGGCAAGGTTGCTGGAAACACCGCTGCCACATTGCTCCAACGCGCCTACCAGCAGAAGGCTAATCTGCAGCATAAAACCGTATCCGGCTATGCGGTCTCCACCTCCTCAGGGGAGAGTCCCTGGGCGCCTCTGGGACCCGCGCCCCTGCTCTCCAACGCCAGCGGCAGCCTGGGCGAGCAGGACTACGGGCCGGTCACGGGACGAGTGACGGCTGTGGCGGCTGATCCCAACGATCTCACCGGCAATACCGTTTATGTCGGCGGCGCCTATGGTGGGGTGTGGAAGTCCACCAATGCCGCCGCCGCCGACCCAGCCGCGGTCACCTGGACTCCGCTCACCGATCGCGAGGCCACCCTCTCCACAGGCGCCATCGCGGTGCAACCCAACAACTCGCAGGTAATCCTGGTCGGCACCGGCGAATCCAACCTGGCATTGGATTCCTACTATGGCTTGGGGATTCTGCGCTCCCGCGACGGCGGCGCTCAATGGAGCGCCATCTCCGCGGCTGACGGCGGCCAATCGCCATTTGCCGGCCTGGGCTTCAGCAGGATTGTTTTCTCTACCGATCAGCCCAATCTGGTCGTTTCCGGGGCCAGCAACTTCACCTTTTATCCCGGCAGCGCCAACTCCGGGCAGGGCTTGTACTACTCCGGCGATTACGGCGTGAACTGGCATTCCGCCGTGGTTAAAGACGGAAGTGTCACCACCACGCAGAGCAGCATTACCGACGTCGCCTACAACTCCGCCGCAAGAAAATTCTTCGCCGCCATGGCCTGGCACGGTATCTACAGTTCCAGCGACGGAGCCAACTGGACCCGCCTTGCCGGTCAGCCCGGGGGCAGCGTGCTCAGTACCGCGGCATGTCCGGCCGCCGGAGCTTCTACTTGCCCGATTCTGCGCGCCGAAATCGCCGTCCGCCCCGGCAAGAATGAAATGTATGTCTGGTACATTTCGGGAGACCTGAGTACTGCAGAATTCGCCGACCGCGGAATCTGGAAGTCCACCGACGCCGGCGCGACCTGGATGCAAGTTTCCACCAGCGGAATCGAGAATTGCGGCGACTTTGACGGCTGCGGCGCCGCCCAGCAGGGCTGGTACAGCCTGGAACTGGCCGCCGTCCCCAAAGGCGCCAGCGCCACCGACCTCTACGCCGGCGCAACCAACGTTTATCGCTGCACCATCAGCAGCGGCAACCCCGTCTGCGCTGCCTCTCCCTTCATTAATCTCACCCACGTGTACGGCTGCGCACCGGCGGGCTCGCTCTCCCACGTGCATCCCAGCCAGCACGCCATCGCTTTCCAGATTGCGAACAGCGGCAAGTCAGTCATGTATTTCGGCAACGATGGCGGCGTCTACCGCGCCCTCGATGGCTACAAACTCGATTCGGGAACTTGCGGCCAGGCCTCCAACCCCTTCGACAGCCTCAACGCCACCCTCGGCTCCCTCACTTCTCTGCTCTCGCTTTCCCAGCATCCGGCGCAGGCGGGCACTCTGCTGGCCGGCGCGCAGGAAAATGGCTCCGCCGCCACCGACCTCAGCCACTCCGGAGACAACGGCACCACCTGGGTCGCCGTTAACCGGGGCCAAGGCGGGCGCACAGCCATCAATCCCTCCAATACCAGCCAGTGGTTCACCGCCAATGGCGGGGTAACCATCCAGAGTTGCGGCCAGGGAATTGAGTGTCTGGCCCAGGATTTCCAGGTGGTGGTGAGCAGCGGCACTCTTCAGGGAGACGCGGGCAATTTCGTTGCCCCCTACCTGCTCGACCCGCAGGCCAGCAGCCGCATGCTGGTGGGCACCTGCCGGGTGTGGCGCGGCAACAACGATGGCAGCGGCTTTGCCGCCCTCAGCTACAACTTCGATACCGGCTCCGACAGCCCTTGCAGCGGCGCGGAAGAGAGCTTGATTTCTTCCCTCGCCGCCGGTGGAACTCTGGGAGCAGGCGGCTCGCCCGTCATCTACGCCGGCACCGCGGCGGGCAGAATTTTTGTCACCACCAATGCGGCCGCGGGGCCCGGCGGCTGGTACGAAGCAACCCCATCCGAAACGGGCTACCCCATTTCCAGCCTGGTGCTCGACCCTGCCGACAGCAGCGGCAACACCGCCTACGCCGCCGTCATGGGCTTCGGCGTTCCTCATATATGGAAGACGACCGACGCCGGCCTGAGTTGGACCGACGTCACCGGCGATCTGCCCGATGCCCCCGCCGATTCCCTGCTCATTGACCCCGATGACCACCAGCTGATTTACGCCGGCACCGACGTGGGCGTCTTCTCCGCACAAATCAGCGGCCCCAACGTGAACTGGGAACAGGTCGGCCCCGCCAGCGCCGGGAACATGCTTCCCAATGTGCCCGTGACCGCGCTGGCCATGTTCAAATCCGGAACCCTTAAGCTGCTGCGCGCCGCCACTTATGGGCGCGGCGCCTGGGAAGTGGTGCTCTCCTCGCCTGGCCCCGACTACAACATATCGCTGAGCAACCCAGTGCTCACCCTTTTCCCCGGCCAGCAGGGCGGGTTAGCCGGCGAACTCACGGCTCTGTATGGTTACAGCAGCCCGGTAACCCTTTCCTGCGAGGGAAGCCCGTTGCCCGATCTGTGCTCGGGAGAGACGGTTACCCCCACGCGCGGCGGCACTTCCTATACTGTCAGCGCTCGCCACGCATATGTCCATGACTTCAGCTTCAGCATCCTGGCCACAGGTACGGACCAGAGCTCGATCGTGCACCGCACGGCGGCCAGCCTGCGGGTCGTGGACTTCGCCCTGGACTTCGCTCCGGGAACTCCCCTCCCCGCATCGCTGGCCGCCAACAATGGTGCCAGCACCCAACCAGTAGACCTGGTAGTAACCGCCCAAGGCTCGTTCACCGGCGCAATCAACCTCAGCTGCAGCGGATTGCCCAGCGGTGCAAATTGCAACTTCTATCCCTCCGGCGCGGTTGCCTTCACCGGAGCTGGCTCCAGCACTGTCACCCTGACAATCTCGACCTCGCCCAACACACCGAACACCACCGTCTCCGTAACCGTGGCAGCGACCGCCGCGGGAGCTCCGGCGCCAAAAACGAAACCCTTGGCCCTCACGGTAAAGAACGAGCCCGATTTCGAACTGAAGTCCACGCCCTCCACGCTGACCGGGCATCCCGGAGACATCCTCACCGCCCGCCTCACGCTCACCGCCTTCAACCACTACCAGGGCACAGTGCTCGTGAGTTGTGGCGAGAGCACCCTGGCGGGCGCCGAATGCAGCCTGAGTTCCAACACCGTGTACCTGAGGAACGTAAGCAGCAATGATGTGACCCTGACGTTGAAGCTGCCGCCCGCCGCCACCGCCGGCAGCTACACCGTCAGCCTGAATACGCGCGACGTTTCCGGCAGCCCCGCGCATGTAAGTTTTCTCGCTTTCACCGTGGTCCCGGATTTCGTCATCAATTTGCCCAAGGCTACGGTCACTGTGAGCCAGGGCGGAACCGCAACCTACACCCTGCAGCTTTCCTCGCTCGGCGGCGCGTTTACCGGGCCGATTACGTTCGCCTGCACCGGCCTGCCGCGCAACAGCAACGCCTCTTTCACGCCTTCGGTGCTGACGCCGGGCTCGGGCGCCACCACCGTAACTCTGAAAGTGTTCACCAGCACCGTAGTAGCTGCCATCCCCGGGCGCGGCAGCAACGCTTTTGGGTGGGCAGCGATATTTCTGCCCATGATTGCCGGATTCGTCTTCACCGCGCAGGGCAGCGGGCATCGCCGGCGAATCCTGCTCAGCCTCGCCCTGGTGGCCATGGCCGGCATGGTGGTTCTTTGCTCCTGCGGCGGTGGCAATGGTGGCGGCTCTCCTCCTATTGTTCCTCCGCCCGACACCGCCACGCCCGTCGGCACCTACACCCTCACCGTAACCGCCACCTCGGGCGCGGTAAGCCATTCCACCGACCTGACCCTGATCGTGCAATAGGGCGCGGTTTCGTTCTTCCCGCGCTTGCTGCGATAATCGTCGCTTCGCGCCTATGCCACAGCACAGCTTTGACGTTCTGGTGATCGGGGGAGGAATTGTCGGCCTGTCCACCGCCATGGAAGCCACACGCCGCTTCCCCCAGTTACGCCTGGCCGTGCTGGAAAAAGAGCCCGAAATCGCCCGCCACCAGAGCGGCCACAACAGCGGCGTCATCCATTCCGGCATTTACTACAAGCCCGGCTCGCTGAAGGCGCGACTCTGCGTGGAGGGCGCTGCCGCTATGGTCGAGTTTTGCCGCCGTCACGGCATCGCCTATGAGCTTTGCGGCAAGGTGATTGTGGCTACTGAGGAAGCGGAATTGCCTCGCCTGCAGGAATTGCGCCGCCGGGCCGACGCTAACGGTTTGCAAGGAGTCCGCGAACTGGGGCCGGAACAACTCCGTGAACTGGAGCCGCACAGCGCCGGCATTCGCGCCTTGCACGTCCCCGGCACCGGCATCACGGACTACCCGGCGGTGTGCCGCAAGTATGCCGAAATCGTCGCCTCCGGCGGCGGACAGCTCTTCACCGGCGCCAGGGTGATAGGCATTGTCCATCGCGGCCGCGAGACCGTGCTGCAGACCACGCGAGGAACCTTCGGCGCCGCCTGCGTCATCAACTGCGCCGGCCTGCACAGCGATCGCATTGTGCGCATGGCCGGCGAGCGGCCCCAGGTCATCATCATTCCTTTTCGCGGCGAGTATTACGAACTGGCGCCCGGGCGCCAGGACCTGGTGCGCGGCTTGATTTATCCCGTGCCCGACCCGGCGCTGCCCTTCCTGGGCGTGCACTTCACCCGCCACGTGCGCGGGGGCGTGGAATGCGGTCCTAACGCGGTGCTGGCCTTCAGCCGCGAAGGCTACCGGCGCAGTGACGCCGATGCCGGCGATATTCTCACCATGCTCACCTTCCCTGGTTTCTGGCGCATGGGCATGAAGCAATGGCGCACCGGCATAGATGAGTTTTACCGGTCGCTGAGCAAACAGAAATTCGCTCACTCCCTGCAGAAGCTTCTGCCGGAAATCCGAAAGGAAGACCTGAACCCGGGCGGCTCCGGCGTGCGCGCCCAGGCGGTGCGCTCCGACGGCACCCTGATGGATGATTTTTACTTTGTACAGAGCGCCAACATGCTGCACGTCTGCAATGTGCCCTCGCCCGCGGCCACCGCCTCCATTCCCATCGGCCGCACCATTGTGGATATGGCGGCGCAGGCATTCGACCACAGGCCGGTGCTGGAACAGCGGTGATCGAAATTTGCTTTGTCATCCTGAGCGCAGCGAAGGACCTGCTTTTGCCTGGAGACACAACTGAACTCTCAGGGTTACCCTTGTTTACATGACCCGCATCACCATCCTGCGCGATGACATCACCCGGCGGCAGGTGGACGCGATCGTAAACGCCGCCAATAGCACGCTGCTTGGCGGAGGCGGAGTGGACGGCGCCATCCATCGCGCTGCTGGGCCGGAACTCCGCGAGGAATGCAGGAAGCTGGGCGGCTGCCGCACTGGCGAAGCCAAAATCACCCGCGGCTATCGCCTTCCCGCCCGGCACGTGATTCATACCGTCGGCCCGGTTTACGGAGAAGAACAGGGACGCGAAGCCGAGCTGCTGGCCGCCTGCTATCGCCAGTCTCTTGCTCTCGCAGCCCAGCACGGCTGCAAAAGCATAGCTTTCCCCTCAATTTCTACGGGCGCTTACGGCTATCCGCTCACGGAAGCATGCCGCATCGCGCTCACCAGTATTCGCGAGTTCATTAGCCAGCACCCGGACGCGTTTGACCTCATCGAGCTCGTAACTTTCTCCGGCCACGGCCACCAGACCTATCAGCGGATGTATGCGGAGACATTCTCTGCCGGGCCGAACCCACCACAATGATCGTTCACGCCGCCTTGGGATCCAGCACCACCTTGGTGCAATGGTCCTGCTTCTCGCGGAACACTTTGTACATGCGCGGCGCTTCCCGCAATCCCACTCGATGGCTGATCACCTCGCTGGGGTCTATGGCCCCGTCCATGATCTTCTGCAGCAACGGCTGCATGTACTTGTGCATGTTGGTCTGCCCCATCTTGAAGGTCAGGCCTTTGCCGAAGGCGGCGCCAAAGTTCAGCTTGTTGATAAAACCGGCGTACACCCCGGGAATGGAGACCGTGCCCCCCTTGCGACAAGCTTGGATGGCCTGGCGCAGCACCATGGGGCGGTCCGTTTCCAGCATCAGCCGGGTCTCGATTTCATCGTATAAACCGCTGATGGTGGTGGCGTGCGCTTCCATGCCCACGGCATCAATGCAGGCGTCAGGGCCGCGGCCCCCGGTGCGGAACTTCAGCTCTTCCACCACGTCGTCGCAGCGTGAATAGTCGAGAGTTTCGGCGCCTCCGCGTTCCGCCAGTTGCAGGCGCTCGGGGAAGCGGTCAATGGCAATCACTTTCGCGGCGCCCAGCAACAATGCGCTGCGAATGGCGAACTGCCCCACCGGACCGCAACCCCAGATGGCAATCACGTCGCCGGGTTTAATGTCGCAATTTTCCGCCGCCATGTAGCCGGTGGGAAAAATATCGGAAAGGAACAGCACCTTGTCGTCGGGAACCCCGTCGGGAATTGGCAGCGGGCCCACGTCGGCGAAGGGCACGCGTACGTACTGCGCCTGGCCGCCGGCGTAGCCGCCCATCATGTGCGAGTAGCCGAACAGGCCGGAACCGGAATAGCCGTACATCTTTTCCGCCATCCAGGCGTTGGGATTGGTGTTGTCGCAGGCGGACCACAACCCCCGTTTGCAGAAGAAGCATTGCCCGCAGGCGATGGTGAAGGGCACCACCACCTTGTCGCCGCGCTTCACTTTATTCACCTCCCGGCCCGTATCCACCACCTCGCCCATGAATTCGTGGCCGAGGATATCGCCCGCCTCCATGGTGGGAATAAAGCCGTCGTAAAGGTGCAGGTCGGAACCGCAGATCGCGGTGCGAGTAACTTCGATGATTGCGTCCTTAGGGTTAAGAACCTTCGGGTCGGGCACGGTCTCGACCCGCACATCTTCCTTGCCATACCAGCATAGTGCTTTCATCTCTCTCGTCTCCGGAACTTGGAATTGTGGCGTGTCAGCTGATCACGCGCTGCGCGTTCATATCTTCGTCGCTGCGGCCATAGCCGCTCACCGACTTCAAGATGGTGGTGACTTTGGAGCGGCGGCCGTGAGGCTGCCCGTCGGTGGTGGGGATTTCGCCGGCTTCCATCAACTCCTTAAAGCGGCGCAAGTCTTCCCGGATCTGCTGCTCCGGTTCCTCCCCGAAAAGCATGGCAAAAGCCGCTCCCACTCGCCCCGCCGGTGGCCGGTATAGCAGCTCTACCCGCATCTCCGTCCCTCGCCCTTCGGGAGCCGCCTGGAAGTGCACCGTACCCTGGTTTTCGATTTGCGACCCGGGCAGAGTGCGCCAGGAGATGAGTTCGTTCTCCTTCTCCTCAACGATCTCGGCCTCCCATCTGAAGTTTTTACCCAGTGGGCCGCTGCTCACCCACTGCAGCTCCCCGCCGCTGCTGCGCACCGACTGGAGGTGGCGCATGAAGCGCGGCAGGTTTTCAAACTCTCGCCAGAAGCGGTAAAGCTCCTCGGCCGCCTTATTTATGGTGACGGACCTGCGCACGTGGATGAGCGTGGACGGCCACCCGCCCTTGGCGGTGATGCCGCTGTAAATCAGCACGCCCCCGCCGGCCGCCATGCCCGCTCCCAATAGCGAACGGCGCTTGATGCCCAGAGCTGCCAGGGTAGCTCCGCCCGCGATCATGGGAATGCGCAGCGCCTTGGAGACTCTTTTTCTCTGGTTGACGTGTCTGCGGGTTCTAAAGGAGGGGAAATCAGCAAACTGGGAACTCATGAGGTGGGACTCTCCTTCGCGACTTTCACTCTACGATGCCTCGCCCTGTTCATGAGTTTTGTGCAGAACAAAAACTCCAGAGTTGGACGATGAAACGCCCTGACAGCATCGCGCAACATCGCCTGCATCTACATCTGTAAGTCGTGGTAATGGTGGGAGGAGAGTCAGAATGGCGGGCAGGAATAATATCGGGCGAAAACAGAATTCAAGCAGCAAACAGAATTCACCCAGAGGTGGGGCAAAGATCCACCAGTTCCCTTCTCCTGAGGAGCGTAGCCAGGGGCAGCAGCAGCCCCGGCCACCATTTCCACCGCAACACCAGCGCCGGCCTGGCTTGGAATCCAAGGTGCGACCCCGTCCGCAATACAACGCACCCCTCTACAAGGGATCGGAGAAGCTGAAAGATAAGGTCGCCGTCGTCACCGGCGGGGATTCAGGCATTGGCCGCGCCGTGGCCGTGCTTTATGCGCGCGAGGGCGCCGACATCGCCATCGTCTATTTGGCCGAAGAGCAGCGTGACGCCGAAGAAACCCGCCGCGCGGTGGAGAAGGAAGGCCGGCGAGCGTTGCTGCTGCCCGGAGATGTTACCGACCCCGATTTCTGCCGGCAAGCGGTGGAAAGCACGGTCGTGGAACTCGGCGCCCTCGATATTCTGGTCAACAATGCCGCCTTCCAGCAGCACCAGGAAGGGCTGGAGAAAATTACCGAAGAGCAGTGGGACCACACTTTCCGCACCAACATGTACGGCTATTTCTACATGGCGAAGGCGGCCCTTCCCTACCTTCAGCCCGGGAGCGCCATTGTGAATTGCGGCTCGATTACTGGACTGCGAGGGAACAAGCAGTTGCTCGATTACGCCTCCACTAAGGGCGCCATTCACGCCTTTACCAAGTCGCTGGCGCAAAGCCTGGTCAAGCGCGGCATTCGTGTGAACTGCGTCGCTCCCGGACCGGTGTGGACCCCTCTCAACCTTGTGGACCAGCCCCCGGAAAAAGCCGTCAAGCACGGCGAGAAGACGCCTATGGAACGGCCCGCTCAGCCCGAGGAGATCGCGCCCGCTTTCGTCTTCTTTGCCTCTGACGCCGATTCCAGCTACATCACCGGCGAGGTGCTCACCCTTCTGGGCGGCGAAACCACCGCGGCATAGGAGAGCTGGTGCCCCGCTCAAGCCCGCTTTTGGCTTGCGTGGGAGATCTCACCTCGGCTCCGAGAGCACCGCCACCCCATACACCGGCAATGTCACCGAACTTTTGCTTCCTCCGGTCAGAACATCCTGCATGGCGGCGGGTAACGTGACAGTCTGCGGCGCCTTTGAAAAATTAACCAGGATATAAACCTTACCATGCGCTCCGTAGCGGGGATCCACCTCAACCCCAGCCGGAACCGGGCCCAGCGCCGGCTTGACTGCGCTGACGTCGCACATCCACTTGGCCGCGGCCGCCATGACATGCTCATCCGGCCACACGCCAATATAGGTAATACGCCCCTTCCCTGCTTTGCGGGTAATGGCGGCAGGCTGTCCGTCCAGCCATCCATTGCTTTTGCCATAGCGCTCCAGCACCTGCACGTCCGCGCTGTTGGCGCTGAGCAGTTCCGCCCACAGCTCGTCCTGGCCTGAGCCCCAGCTACCCGTCACCGGCACCGGCTTCAGCAGCGCGTAATACTGCTCCACCCGGCCGCCCAGCAGCGGCGCCAGCGGGCCAGGCTGGCGCTCTGTCTGCAGCCCGTTGTCCTCATTCTTCATGCCCGAGCGCTGCCCCAACACCAGGTGCCCGCCCTGGCGCACATACGCGATCAGATTTTGCGCCGCCGCATCCGACAGCACATTCAACCCCGGCGCCACCACCAGCTTGTACTGGCTGAGCGGGGCCGTGGGCGGAACGATGTCAATAGACTGGCTGATCGCCCGCAGCGGCCCGTAGTAGCTGATGATTTCCTTCACCGGCTCATATTTGTCGTTGTGCCGCTGCCAGTTAATGGCCCAGCGGCTGTCATAGGAATGCAGAATCGCCACCTCCGATTTGGGCGTGGTGTTGGCCAGCGCCGGACCCGCCCTGGTGAACTCCCGGCCTATCTGTTCCACTTCCGAATACAGGGGAACAGGCGTGCCGTCAGGTCCCACCAGCGTGCCGTGGTATTCCTCCTGCCCGTTCAGGTCGCTGCGCCATTGCCAGTAGCTCACCGCGTCGGCGCCGTGCCCCACGTCGTGCCAGGCCATGGCCCGCACTTCGCCCTTGTCCAGCGAGTTGTTGATGGGCGCCCAGTTAACGGACCCGGGCTGCGTCTCCATCACCCAGAAGTTTTTGCGCAGGAAGCCGCGGGTCAGGTCGTGGGCCGCTCCGTTGCTCGCCGGATTCAAATGTCCCTGGCCCACGTAGTCATCCCAGGCCGCCAGGTCCAGGTCCTGCTCCACCGTGTAATGGTCGAAGCCGTCGTACCAGCCCATGGTGTTGGTGGTGATGAACTGGCGCGAGTCGGCATTGGCGCGAATCACCTCCAGCTGGTTTTTCTGGTAGTTGCGCCAGGTATCGCTCACAAACCTCATCCAGCTCAGCAGCAGCCCGGGATTCCCGTACTTGGTCTGGATGGGAATCTGGCTCCAGTCGGAATATGTCTCGCTCCAGTAAGCCGTGGTCCAGCGCGCGTTCAGATTGTCCAGGGTGCCGTAGCGCGCCTTCAGCCACTGCTGGAATTGCGCCTTCGTATCCGGATCGAACGAAATCTCGCCGTACTCATTATCAATTTGCCAGCCCATCACGTAGGGGTTATGCCCGAATTGCTTGGCCATGCGCTCGGCAATGTCGCGCGCCAGTTCGCGGTACTTGGCGTTGGCGAAATTGAACTGCTGACGGTTGCCGTGCTCGGCGCGGCGCCCCTCCTCGTCCACCCGCAGCGTCTCCGGATACTTCTGCGTGAGCCACGCCGGCGGCGCCGCCGTGGGCGTTCCCAGCACGGTATAAATGCCGTGCTTCGCCGCCGCCGCTATCGCCCGCTCCAGCCAGCCAAAATGGTAGTCGCCTTCGCTCGGCTCCATGCGGCTCCAGGCAAACTCTCCCACCCGCACCATGTGGATGCCGGCCTGCTGCATGAGAGTAAGGTCGGCGTCCCAGCGCGACTCCGGCCATTGCTCCGGATACCACGCCGTGCCCAGCAGAATGGGCGGCGGAGGCGGCGCCGCCTCTTGCGCCACGGCTGCTGTCGTCATGAGCAGGATCGTGGTCAGGATTACCAGGACCGCGCGTCGGGTCGTGCTCAGCAAAACAGCGATGAAGGGTTCCTTTGGCATCGGTTCTCCTCGCCTGCATTGTGGCGGGAGAATTGTACCAATGGCGTGGTTTTACGTGTGCGTGTGTGGGGACAGGCGCCCCTGCTGTCCGGGCGGCACAGCTCGCCTCGTTTTGTGCGCGGCTTTTTCGGTCATCTCGCATACCGACATAATTCGCAAGCGAATCGTTCCGATTATGACTTGTCATTCTGAGGAAGCGCAAACCGCCCCAGCCCGGCGAGCGCGACGAAGAGCCTGCTTTCGCGCTGACTCTGCCCAACTTGCTGCTCTGCCCTATACTTCCCTCATGTTCCGCACCCGCTTCAAAAAGGAAATCGTCGCCGAATTTCTGCCTCCTGCCCGCCCCCGCAAAACTCAGCGCATCATTCTCCTTTGCGACGGTATGCCCTCCATTCCTCGCAAACAACCCCTGGTGGAGTTCCTTTCCCGGAAAGGCTACTGGGTTTTCTATCCTCGCTGGCGCGGGGCCTGGGAAAGCGGCGGCCAGTTTCTGCAACGGCCACCCCAAGAAGACCTCGGCGACATCATGGATGAGCTTCCTCGCGGCGTGCGCGAACTCGCGTTCGGCCGCAGGTTCCGCCTCTCGCCTGACGAGATCTTCGTCATCGGCGGCAGCTTCGGCGGCGCCGCCGCCATTTTGGCTTCGCTCGACGCGCGCGTCAAAAAGGTGGTGGCCAATTGCCCGGTCGTGGACTGGAGCATTCTGCCCCGCGAGCAGAAGAAGGAAACCTCCAACCCCAGCTACCCCGCCTACATCCGCCACGCCTTCGGCAACGGCTACCGCCTTCTGGATAAGAACTGGAACAAGCTGTTTTCCGGCGTCTTCTACAACCCCGCCCATCACATCCAAGAGCTCACTCCCTCCAAAATTCTCATCTTTCACGCCCAGGACGATCCCTACATCCCCTGGCGCTCGGTGAGCCGGTTTGCCGCCGCCGCAGGAATCAAGCTGCGCCTTCTCCGTCGCGGCGGCCATCTGCGTACCGAGACGGTTGTTCGCGCCCACTGGCCCCAGATCGAGCGCTTCTTTCACTCCTGACCCGCCATCAGGTGTTGGCCATCTAGCCTCTATCAAGCTACAGCCTCCCCAAACCCTGCTTCCCCACCCCACGTCGCCGCCTGGGTGAAAAACTGACCACCGAAGAACTCTCCAACCGCAAAGGAGGCGTGAAGCGAAACGCGGGCGTCCTTCGACTTCATGGAGCGATTCGCCCGCGAATCGCTCCACTGCGCTCAGGATGACAGGTTTTTGGGGGGCCGGCGGGGCGTTGAAGCTCCGCGCCCTTTCTCAATTTGCCGGGGACGTTCAGGGGCCAAATGCTAATGACTAAGTGCTAGTTGCTGCCCGCTCCTATCTCTTTTTCCCTTTAGTTTTTTTGGCGGGCGGCTGCGGCTTGGCCTTGGCTTTGGCCTTGGGTTCGGCGGGCTTGGGAAGCGCGGGCTTGACGGGATTGGGCGCGGGATTGGCCTTCGCAGCCGAGGCCGGGGCCGCGGCTTTCACTGCGGGCGCGGCCGCGGCGGCCACCGCCGGCAACGCAGCTTCTCCGCCCTTGCCCTTGCGCTTCTTGCCTGCGGGCGCGCCGGCAACTGCGGGCGCAGCCGCCGCTTGTGCCGCGGCTGCCGCCTGCGCCGCGGCCTTGGCGGCGCGTCCGCGCTTGGGTGGAGGCGGTGGCGGTGGCGGTGGCGGAGGCGGCGCCAACGGCTTCAGGTACTTCAGAATCTCGGTGCGCGAGCGCATCTTCCCGTCCAGCAGCAGCAGGAAAACGTCGTGCGCAATCTTGGGATATTCCGGCAGCGAAGGCGTGATGTGCAGCTCCGTCATCTCCGGCAAAGGAAGCTTCTGCTGCACCTGCCGCCACTTGGTGAAAAAGTTCTTGATCTTCTGCTCCACCGCCTGCTGGCGCGTCGTCATTTCCAGAAACAGAATGGTCTCCGCCTTCGCTTTGGAAAGCAGCTCCCAGGTGCGCGAAGGCGTGGCCGCTTCCTTGCCCGTCAGCTTCCGTGCCAGTTCCTTGGCATCCGCTTCCAGTCGGCGCCAGCTCTCCACCAGGTCGCGCCGCGGAATCAGCTTCTGCATGTCGGCAATGTCGTGGTCGTTCAGCCTCTTGGTCAGGAAGTAGAGCACGATGGGGCCGGTATCCAGGGTGTAGCCCAGCTCCGCCATCAACTGCCGCGCCTTGGCCAGTTGCCCCAGCTCCGAGGTATCCACCTTGGCCACGCTCCAGTGCGGGTTCAGCACCTTGAGCCAGCCCTCTTTTTCCAGCGCCTTCAGGATGTGCAGCGGGTCCTCTTCGTAGGCCAGTTGCTCAATTTCGTAGCCGACGGCGCGGTCGCCGATGTTCTCGATGTAGTTGTTTTCCTTGGCCGAATCGAAACGCGCCTGGGTGCGCTCCTCCAGCGGCCAGTGGAAGCGATGGGCAAAGCGCGTGGCCCGGAGCAGCCGCGAGGGCTCCTCCAGGAAGGCGTAGTTGTGCAGAATGCGCAGCACCTTGGCCTCAATATCGGCGGCGCCGTTAAAGGGATCGAGCAGCAGGCCGCGCGAACCCGGGTTCAGCGACAGCGCCATGGCGTTGACCGTGAAGTCGCGGCGGCGCAGGTCCTCAGCGATGGTGGAGGGGGTAATCTGGGGAGGCTTGCCCGGCTTGTCATAGCGCTCCGAGCGCGCCATGGCCACCTCGCCGCGCACGTTGCCGGGAAACATCAGGTAGAGGGTCTTCAGGTCGTCATCTACGCCCTGCACCACCACCCCGACGCGTTCTAAGTCCTTTTGCAGCTTCAGGGGATTGCCCTGAACGGTGAAGTCCAGGTCGCGGATGGGGAAGCCGCTGATGATGTCGCGCATAGCCCCACCCGTCAGATACACGTTCATCTCATTGGCACGCACCACATCTTGCAACGCGCCAACGGCGCGTTGCTGCTCCGGTGTGAGCCGGATTTCCATGGTGTAGATGTAATCGGCCATGTCTCAGACTTTAAAGGACTTACTTGCCACACGCACACCCTGGGGCGGCCCGGTTCCGGACCGCTCGCCGAACCCGTTCAACTGCGGGTAAGTTTCTCTTTCCAATGGACTTAAGTCGGTTTTGCGAGGGCGCAATAAACCCCTCACCTTACCATAAAGAATGATGGTTTGGCTACAAAAGTGCGCATTTTTGAGGCAAAAAATAGGGCAAAAAATGCGACAATCCGGGAAGTGAGAGCGGGCGAGCTTTCACGGTTTCCCCCAAAAACCATGGTTTCCACCCACAAAAAAGTGATAGTGCGCAAACTGGACCGGGACACACTGAACGGCTACGTGGCGCCTGCTAACTTCTTGGTAGAGGGCAAGTTAGAGGTGATGAACACGGACGGAAACGTGGTTGCGGTGGAGTTGCGGGAAGTCAAAATTGTCTATTTTGTGCGGGAGTTTACCGAGGCCGGCGCGCCCCAACGCAAGACTTTCACCAACCGGCCCCGCACCGAGGGCCTGTGGGTGCGCCTGAAGTTTAAAGATGGCGAAGTCATGGAAGGACTGATGCCAAACGACTTAACGCAGGTATTGGGGGAGGGCTTCCTGGTGAACCCCCCGGATCTGCGGGCCAACACACAGCGGATGTTCGTGCCCCGGACAGCTTTGGCGGGAGTGACCGTGCTGGGCGTGATCGGCGTAGGACGCGGGCGGAAACGCAAGGCAGCGGCAGATGTAGGCCAAGTGCCAATGTTTGGAATTGAGTAGTACTCGGATAATCGAAAGAGCCCGCTCGGGCTAGGCGCGCTCGTCACTGATTGGCGGGGACTCGGCCACAGTCGAATTTTCCCGAGGCAGAGCCATCCTTCAGCGAGAACATCCCGCTGTGACCGTCAGCATTGAGGACCACGGTGCCCAAGCCTGCGTAGGCATCCTCCAGAGCAGTCTTGCCCAGATAGACGGCGATAATTTCGTTGGCGTAGGTGCCGGGTCCGTGGAATTTAGCCTTATTGGCGTGCACCTGATCGGCCATGGCGGAACTTGGTCCGACAGTTAAGGCGAGAATGGGCAGAGTGCCGGGGCCCCAGGTACCGGAGAAGGTGTCACCGTGGAAGATGCGGCAACCGCCTCCGGTTACGGCGCGGGATTTGGGTTTTTGGATCAGAGCGGTTGGTTGCGAGGCAGCATTAACGACCGCATTGCTCGCCAGGCACAGCGCGGCGGCGACAAGAAGAATTCCCCAGGTTCGCATGTGGGGCGGAATATTACCCGACCTTAATTCCAGGGCGCAAGGCCGGGTCACCCAACCGTCAACTCTCCACATTTCATTCACTACGGCGCGGAGCATCTGCACTTTTGGAATTGTGTAAACGGACGCCCGGCAGTTGAAAGCAGGTGCTTCGCTGCGCTCAGCATGACAACTCTCAAACAGGTTCAGCATGACAACTTCCAAAGAGGAAGACGGCTAACTCAACTGCGGATCGGGTCGCGGGTGAGGCGGCCGTCCAGCAACCGCCAGATGCCCAGGGGATTGGAGTTCTGCAGCTCTTCGGGCAGAGCCTGCTGGGGGAAGTCCTGGAAGCAGACGGGGCGTGCGAAGCGCAAAATGGCCATCGTGCCCACGGAGGTGGTGCGACTGTCGGAGGTGGCGGGGTAGGGGCCACCATGCACCATGGCGTGGCAGACCTCGACACCGGTGGGAAAGCCATTAAAGATGATGCGGCCGACCTTGTTTTCCAGAATCTCAACTAAGTCGCGGTAGCCGGCCAAATCTTGCTCGGTGCCGTGGATGGTGGCGGTGAGGTGGCCCTCGAGGCTGCGCGCCAACTGGAGCAAGTGCTCGCGGGTGGAGTAATTAATCAGCAAGGTGGAAGGGCCGAACAACTCTTCCCCCAGGCTGGGATCGCGCAGGAATTCCTCCACATCGGCCTGAAAGACGACGGCAGCCGCGGCACAACCGCTGCCAGCGGGGGCCGGCCCTTCCGCCAGCTTCTGAGCCGATGGGGATTGCGAACGTTGGGCCACACCTTTGTTATAGGCAGACTGAATCCCCGGGTTCAGCAGAGTGAAAGAAGTGGGGCTGGCGACAAGGTCGCATAGCTTACGAGCAAAGAGCCGGGCCGGGTCATCATTGGCGAGGAGAACCAATCCCGGCTTGGTGCAGAACTGGCCGGCACCAAGGGTCATGGAAGCATGGAGGCCGGCGGCGATCTGCTGGCCGCGCTCGCGCATTGCGCCGGGAAGAATGAATAACGGGTTGATGCTGCCCATTTCGGCAAACACCGGGATAGGCTCGGAACGAGAAGCGGCGGCCTGGCGGAGGGCATCGCCGCCGGCGCGGGAGCCGGTGAAGCCTACGGCGCTGATAGCGCGATGGCTGACGAGTTTCGTTCCGATTTCAAAACCAGCATCGAAGAGCAGCGAGAAGACGCCTTCCGGGAGCGAGTGTTGGCCCACGGCTTCGCGCACAGCGTGGCCGACCAACTCGGAAGTTCCAGGATGAGCGGCATGAGCCTTGACGATGACGGGATTGCCGGCGGCGAGGGCGGAGGCGGTATCACCACCGGCGACGGAAAAGGCGAGGGGAAAATTGCCGGCAGCAAAGACGGCAACCGGGCCCAGCGGACGCAGCATGGAGCGAATATCGGACCGCGGCAGCGGCTTGCGCTCTGGCAGCGCGGGATCAATACGGGCGCTCACCCATGAACCTTCCTCGATCAGATCAGCGAACAAGCGCAATTGATTGCAGGTGCGCGCGGTTTCGCCCACAAGACGTGGGGCGGGCAAGGCGGTTTCCTGCACGGCGCGCGCCACCAGGGGCTCAGCGATCTCTTCAATATGGGCGGCAATGCTACGCAAAAATTCCGCCTTCTGTTTCCCCGGCAAGCGGCTGTAAATGGGAAAAGCTTCGGCGGCAAGGCACGCGGCCGAGTCGAGCTCTTCCCGTGTGGCGGAGTGATAAGCAGGGAGAAGCTGCCGACCATCGGCGGGATTGAGGGCGTGAAAGGACGGGCCGCGCCCGGAGGCGAGGCGGGACCCCAGAAGCGACAGCCCGCGCAGTTCGCTGCCGGTGAGGGTGGCTTTATTGGGCATAGGTCACTTGCCTGGTTGGAGTGCGGCAGCCGACGGGACGGTTGGCAAGCACGGCGCGAATAAGGGCCAAGGTGTTTTCCAATTCCTCGCCAGCCAGCTCAAGGCGCGGGGGACGCACGCGGGCGCTGCCCATGCCAGTTTCCTGCTGCACCAGCTTAATGAGCTGCACGAACTTGGGCACAGTGTCCATGCGGAGCAGGGGAAGGAACCAGCGGTAGAGCTGCGTGGCTTTTTCAGATTCGCGACGCTGCGCCAGGTCGAACAGAGCGACGGACTCGCGGGGCAAGGCGTTGGCCAGGCCGGCGATCCAGCCCACCGCGCCCACCCCGACACCTTCGACAATGGCGTCATCTACGCCGACGAGCACGGCCAGGCGGTCGCCAAGCAGGGTGCGGATGGCAGTCACACGGCGCACGTCGCTGCTCGACTCCTTAACTGCCGCCAGGTTGTGGTGCTCGCGGGCCAGTTCCTGAATCTGTTCCGGAAAGAAATCAACGCCATAAGCGACGGGGTTGTTATAGAGCATGCAGGGCAGACCGGTGGCCTGGAACACCGCGCTGACGTGAGCCTTGGTTTCGCGCCAGTCGCCCAGGTAAACATAGGGCGGCAGGACCATCAGGCCCCGGCAACCAGCATCGGCAAAGGCGCGGGCCAAGTCCATGGCTTCGCGGGTGCTGAGGGAAGAAACGGCGGCCACCACGGGCACGCGGCTGCCCACAGCTTTAACGCAGGTCTTCACGATGGCCAACTTCTCGTCGGGCGTGAGGGTGGCGCCTTCGCCCAGGGAACCGAGAGGAACGATGCCGGCGCAGCCGTTCTCCACCAGCCAGGAGCAATGGGCGGCAAGAAAAGACAAATCCACCCTGAGATCGGGGTCGAAGCAGGTGGTAATCGCGGGCATTACACCCTTCCATTCCATGATCAACTCCTGGAGACGGGATTCGGCGACGATGTTTCCGGCATGGCACTGGCAGCGGCGGTCATCAAGCTTTCCACGCGAACAGGAAAGACGGGCGGACGCACCGACTCGGGCTGCCAGCCAAGAATAAATTCTAACGCGGGCCCGCAGATACGGCCCTGGCAGGGTCCCATGCCACAGCGGGTGAGCAGCTTGGCGGCGCGCCAGGAAAGATGCTCGCGCAGGCGCAAGAGGGAGACGTCTTCGCAACGGCAGACCAGGGTCTCCGGCTGGGGCAGGTGCTTCAGCTCAGGACGGAGGGCGAAGGCGCGCTCCAGGCGGGCGGCAAAGCGGCCTAACTTGTTTCGCTTGGCAAACAAACGGCGGGCGGAATCGAAGCGGGCGGCGGCGGCGAAGCCGGCAATCTGGCCTTCGACCAGAGACAATTCCAGGCCGCCGATGCCGGTGGGTTCGCCCGCGCAATAGACGGCGGGAATGGTGGTCTGCTGAAAATCATCTACACGGACTTTGCCATCGTCCAAGACGCAGCCCAGTAGAGCGGCTAGTTCGGTGTTCGGCACAAGGTGAAAGCCGCAAGCCAGATAGTCGCAGGGCAGGCTCCAAGTCCTGGCACCACGGCGCAAGGTGACGCGCTCCAGCTTGTTTTCGCCATCGGCGGCAACCGGCCAGCAACTGGTGAGATAAGGCACGCCGGCAAGATCACGGCGAAGAGAGAGGGCGTCCTTCAACTTGGAGGGCGGCAGGCGGAGAGCGAAGGGCAGCAGGCGATGCCGGGGAGCTTGCTCGGCCACCAGGAGAATCTCCGCGCCGTATTGCTTGAGGTGGGAGGCGACAGCAAGCAGCAGGGGGCCGGTGCCGGCGACGACTACTTTGCCGGCGCGCACATCCAGTCCCGACTTGGCCAAAGCCTGAAGGCCGCCCGCGCCCATGACGTTGGGCAGGGTCCAGCCGGGAAATGGGAGAAAGCGCTCACGGGCTCCGGTGGCAAGAATCAATTTCTCGAAGCCAACTTCGCAAACTCCGCTGTCGGTTTCCGCGATGAGGGTACGCGCGCCGGCCTGGGCGAAGATGCGGGCGCCGGGGAGATGCTCCACGCTGAGTTCCCTAAGGCGCCGGTACCAGTGGGCGGCTTCTTCGGTGCCGGGGAAGATGTGTTCACCGCGCCAGATCTGGCCGCCAAGGTCGGGATTGTCGTCGGCGATAGCGACGCGCAGGCTGGCTTCGGCAGCGCAACAAGCTGCGGCGATTCCGGAGGGGCCTCCGCCCACCACCAGCACATCGAACTGGCGGCGGTTACTCACCGAGGGTAATCTCCATGCCTTCGCGGCAGAGCAACTGGCAGCTGCGCACATGCTGCTGGCCGTCAATCGTGAGGCGGCACTCGAAACAGATGCCCATGCAGCAGAGGGGGCCGCGGCCTTCTCCGGAAACGGAACGACGAAAAGCGGAGTGGCCGGCGAGCAGAACAGCAGCGGCAACTGTGGAGCCGAGTGGCACGCGCACAGGCACGCCGTTGATCTTCAGCTGCACGGACTCAGGCATGGGCAGTTTCCATAACGCGGTTGGGCAGATAAGGTTCCGCGGGGATAGCGGGAGCACGCTGCAGAAACTGGTCGAGCAGGAGGCGAGCGGTGGCCAATGAAGTGGTGATACCCAGGCCTTCGTGGCCGGTGGCGAGATAAAGATGCTGGCGACCGGGACACTTGCCGATCACAGGCAGCTTGTCCGCAGTGGCGGCGCGAAAGCCGGTCCAGGTACGGATGGCGGACATGCGCGACAGTTCCGGAAGGTAGTGGCAGGCGCGGGCCAGCATGCCGGCAATAATGTGGTTATCCACCGCATTGGTTTGCACGCCAAACTGACGCGAGGAGCCGATAAGGAGCTGGCCGGTGATGCGCGGCTGCACATTGAAGGCGAAGGATTCGGCGGTGAGGGTGTGCGCGCTCTTCAAGTAGCCAAGTTCCACCAGCTGGTGGCGGACGAAACCAGGATAGCGGTCGGTGATAACGAGCTGGCCCTTGCGCGGGCGCATCTCCAGGCCGGGTGTAAGTTCTGGCGCCCAGGTTCCAGCGGCATTGATGACGGCGCCGGCGTGGAGGCCGCCGCGGTTTTGAAGAATGACGGCGTGGTCGCGAACTTGCAAGACTTTATCGAGGTAGAGGTCACAGGAATAGGCCTGGGCCTGGTGGAGCAGAAAGCGGGCGGCACAGGGAGCGTAGATGACCAGGTCTTCAGGGACGAGCAGCGCTCCTAGCAGTCCGGGACGGAGATGAGGCTCGGCTTCGTACAAGGCGCGCGGGTCAAAGATTTCTGTGGGGACGCGCCGGGCGGCATAAAACTCGTGCTTGCGGCGGACTTCCTGCATTTCCTGATCGTCGGCGGCAATCCAGAGGGTGCCGCAGGGCATATATTCGACGTCGGGCGGCAGTTCAGGGGCGAGTTCGCGCCAGAGCTGCTGAGAGTAGCGGGTGAGGGCAAACTGGGGCTCGGAATCGTCCATGACGACGATGTGACCCATGCCGGCGAAAGTGGCGCCTCCGAAGCCGGCCTCAACCACGGCAATGCGCAGACCGGCGCGGGCAAATTCGCGGGCACAGGCAGCGCCGATGATGCCGGCGCCGATAATGAGAACGTCATAGATGCGAGAGGTCATTTTCGCGCCGCCCCAAACCCACCCTCAGGGGCTAAAGCCCGCATGTTGGCCGCGTGTTTGGTGCGGCTGAAGCCGCACGCTTCCCCACTCAATTTGTGAGTACGCCTCGTTTCATATTTTTGAGTACGCCTCGTTTCATGTTTTTGAGTACGCCTCG
>Ga0075276_10000108_pt1 | contig 25057 bp, 28 predicted proteins | sample SF_Rice_5C_80N_4_FD_69770 | JGI IMG/M metagenome (GOLD analysis project Ga0075276, IMG submission 69770) | Rice paddy soil microbial communities from Twitchell Island, California, USA - SF_Rice_5C_80N_405 | ecosystem: Environmental > Terrestrial > Soil > Paddy field/soil | place: USA: Twitchell... | reverse complement strand
GCCGGCGCCAACTTCGGGGCGCATACCGTCGCCATGGCGCAAATGGTCGGCCCCCAGGGCGCAATCTACGCATTCGAACCGCAGCGCCTCGTGTACCAGGTGCTGACGGCAAATATCGCGCTCAATTCCCTGCCCAACGTGTTTACCATGCATGCGGGCCTAGGCGCGCAGGATGGGAGCGTTCGCGTTCCGATCCTCGATCCCGCACACGGACACAATTTCGGCGGGTTCTCCATCGGCGGCCACCCGCACGGAGAGGAAGTGCCGTTGCTGACCGTGGACAGCATGCGACTCGCACAATGCCGCATGATCAAGGTGGACGTGGAAGGCATGGAATACGAGGTGCTGGAAGGCGCGCGCGAGACCATCGCGCGGCTGCGCCCCGTTCTCTATGTCGAGAACGATCGTCCGGACCTGTCACCGCGCCTGATCTCGCTGATCCAGGCCATGGACTACCGGCTGTGGTGGCATGCCATCCTGCTCTACAACCCCGACAACTTCCGCGGCGAACCGGAGAACGTCTTCGGAAACACGATCAACGTGAATATGCTGTGCGTGCCATCAGAGCAGGCGGGGGCGATTCAAATGCAGGAAATACACACCCCGCAAGATCGCTGGCAACCTGCGGGCGCCTGAACGCGGTGCCCGCCGCATCGGCCATCTGCCGGGCGGACCGAATTATGCGGGAAGTGAATTAGCGGGTGGACCGTCGCCGGTCTTGCACCGGTGGCACGCGAATATGATATTCGCGGGGAATATAGGCCGTAACGGCCAGTCTTGCCAGTTCGGTGATATTGCGGAACGGGTGGCGCAGCGCCACCTGCAGCATGAAATCGTTGTTACAGTCATAGGCGCGACATACGCGGGGGCGACGGTCCCAGATGCCGCACAAATGATGCTCGCGGTTCAGGTGGGTGCAGTAGCCGTCGCCGGCCTTTTCCACGAAATTTCCGCAGCCCGGCGCGCGCTCATCCTCGTCCAGGCGCACCAGCAGCCGGCAGCAAAAGGTCTGGCAGCCTATTTCCCTGCCCCGGGCACAGTCCACGCTCGCGCAATTCTGCATCTCCCGTCCTCGCCAGCCGGCCGTGCCGGCTTGTTATGGTCTGGCCGCCTATCCCGCACACGCGAGGTGCAGCTTTTCGCCCTTGGCCGCGTTCGCCGGCAGGGTCGCGGAGTACACGGTATTTCCCGTACCGCACTTCCATTCGGCAACGAAATCCTTGGCGCAATTTTCCTGGCCCGCTCCCAGATCCACTGGCTCCACCGCGTAATCGCATGCCGCCTTGCCGTCGCACGCCTTGGTCAGCGGCAGCGTCGCATTGCCCTGTTTGCCGTTGCAGGCGCGACCATAGGTCCCTGCCACTATCCTCAGCAGCACCTGGTCGGGCGCGCGCGCGACCCCGGACGCCTTCATTGCGGCTCCCGCAGGCGGCCGGGATGCGGCGTTCTGGCCCTGAATATGCACTTCCTGCGCCAGCCGTTCGATACTGTCGTCCCGCTCGCTGAACTGAAGCGCCACCCCGACAACCAACAGAACCACGCCCAGCACGGATGCGCCTATCCTGCCCATCTGGCCGGGATCTATCTTGCCCTCGATCTTGCCCAGCACAGCAACAAGCAGGAATACGATCCCCGCCAGGATGAACATGCGGGCGAACGGCACATCGACCAGTTGGGTAATGACATCTCTCATGGTGATCCTCTCAAAAAGCACGTTTGCAGCGGATTCGGACAGGCAACTTTACCATACCTCGCTCCAGGCATCGGCGGGCTGCCCTGCCTTTGCCGACAAACGGCGCGATAATTCAGACGAACAGATTCACCAGACCGTCCAGCCCGACGAAATTGAGGGCATAGCTGGCTTGCGCGCGCACCACGGGCTTTGCATGGTAGGCGATGCTCACTCCAGCATGCGCCATCATCTTCAGGTCGTTCGCCCCGTCGCCCATGGCGATCACCTGCTCCGGGCGCAAGTCCAGCTCCCCGCGCAGGTGCATCAGCGCCTCGGCCTTGCCCTGGGCATCCACGATGTCCCCCACCACCCTGCCGGTGAGGCGGCCATTCACAACCTCCAGCGTGTTGGCCCGGGCATGGTCCAGGCCCACCCGTTGCTTGAGCCGGTCGGTGAAAAACACAAAGCCCCCGGACACCAGCAGCGTCTTGATGCCATGCTGCCGCATGGCTGCCAGCATGGCTTCCGCGCCGGGATTGAGCCGCAGGCGCTCGTCGTAGACGCGCTGCAAGGCGCCCTCCTCCAGGCCTTCCAGCAGTGCGACGCGGCGGCGCAGGCTCTCGGCGAAGTCGATCTCGCCGCGCATCGCGGATTCGGTGATGGCCGCTACCTCGGGCTTCAGCCCCTGCATGTCGGCAATCTCGTCTATGCACTCGATGGAAATCAGGGTCGAGTCCATGTCCATGACCAGCAGGCCGAAGTCACTCAGCTTGCGCTGCGGCTCGACGAAGCCGTAATCGAGCCGGTACTCCAGACAGTAGGGCGCAATGCCCTGGTGCGGCTGGGCATCGGTCAGGCGAAACAGATGGGCGTGCACGTGCTCGACGCGGCTGGCGCCGGAAAGGGCGGCGAGATGCTGCACTTGTGCGGCGGGGATGTCGTGGACGGCTTGGACGATCAGATTCATGGGCTAGACTCAAAATTACGATAAAAACTGAACTCAAAATATCCGGCAAACGGCAAATTTTAGTGTATTCCGCGGCATACGTCTGCATTGCGCAATGGCGCACGGGCATCGCGCCACAGCGGGCATATTTTCCCCTCACCTTTCCCGGCGTGCGCAGTACAATAGGCAGCATCCCACTGTTGAACACTCCGGAGCACGCCTTATGGGCTCATTCACTTTCGCCAACCTGTTCGGTGGCCTGCTGTTCGGCGGCATCGGTTTCGTGGCCTTCGTCTACGGCAAGAAGAGGATGAACTGGAAGCCGATGGTCATAGGCGCCGGCCTCATGGCCTATCCCTACTTCATCGCGAGCACGGCGCTGATGTACGTCGTCGGCATCGTGCTGTGCACCTCGCTCTACGTCTTCCGCGAGTGAATGCCGGACGAGGCCGGGCAAGCGCGCCCCGGCCACACCAACCCCGTGAAGGCTAAACCAATTCCTTAAAGAAGTTCACCACCGCCAGCACCCGCTGTTTCAGGTCGCCGTATTTCAGCTCTATCCGCAGCTTGTCCTGCCCCGCCATCTTCACATGCCGCTTGCTCTGAATTAGCGTGATGATCTTCATGGGGTCTATCGGCGGATCTGGCACGAACTGGATCACGATGGCCTCGGATGAGGCATCCACCTTGGCGATGCCCATGGGCTTGGCGAGTATCCGCAGGCGGTGGCAATCCAGCAGCGCATTCGCCGGGTCCGGCAGCAGGCCGAAGCGGTCTATCAGTTCTCGCTGCATGTCCTCCAGCTCCTCCAGCGTGGCGCAATTGGCCAGCCGCTTGTAGATGACCAGCCGCTGGTGGATGTCGCCGCAGTATTCGTCCGGCAGCAGCGCCGGCGTATGCAGGTTGATCTCCGTGGTCACCCCCAGCGGCTGCGCCATGTCCGGCTCGCGCCCCTGGCGCAGCGAGGTGATGGCGGCGGAGAGCATGTCGTTATAGAGCGAGAAGCCGATCTCCTGCATCTCGCCGCTCTGCGATTCGCCCAGCACCTCGCCCGCGCCGCGGATCTCCAGGTCGTGCATGGCGAGGAAGAAGCCGCTGCCCAGCTGCTCCATGGCCTGGATCGCCTCCAGCCGCTTCTTCGCCTGTGCGGTGAGGCCTTCCTTGCTGTCCACCAGCAGATAGGCGTAGGCCTGGTGGTGCGAGCGCCCGACGCGGCCGCGCAACTGGTGCAGCTGCGCCAGGCCGAAGCGGTCCGCCCGGTTGATCAGGATGGTGTTGGCCGTGGGCACGTCAATCCCGGTTTCGATGATGGTGGAGCACAGCAGCACGTTGAAGCGCTGGTGGGTAAAGTCGCGCATCACCGCCTCCAGCTCGCGCTCCGCCATCTGGCCATGGGCCATGCGGATGCGCGCCTCGGGCAGCAGGCCCTCCAGCTTCTCCAGCATATTGGGCATGGTGTCCACTTCGTTGTGCAGGAAATACACCTGGCCGCCGCGCTTCAACTCGCGCAGCACCGCCTCGCGGATCACGCCCGCGCTGTAGCTGCTGACGAAGGTCTTGATCGAGAGCCGCCGCTGCGGCGCGGTCGCGATGACCGAGAAATCGCGCAGCCCTTCCAGCGACATCGCCAGCGTGCGCGGGATGGGGGTGGCGGTCAGCGTCAGCACATCCACCTCGGCGCGCAGGGCCTTGAGGCGCTCCTTCTGCTGCACGCCGAAACGGTGCTCCTCGTCGATGATGACCAGGCCCAGGTTGTGGAACTTCACGTCCTTCTGGATCAGCTTGTGGGTGCCTATGATGATGTCCAGCTTGCCCTCGGCCATCTCCTGCAGCGACTGTGCGGTCTCCTTGCTGGAGCGGAAGCGCGACAGCTCGGCCAGCTTCACCGGGAAGTCGGCGAAGCGCGTGGTGAAGTTCTGGTAGTGCTGCTCCACCAGCAGCGTGGTGGGTGCGAGCACCGCGACCTGCTTGCCCTCCATGGCGGCGATGAACGCGGCGCGCAGCGCCACCTCGGTCTTCCCGAAACCCACGTCGCCGCAGATCAGGCGGTCCATGGGCTTGCCCGACTGCAAATCGAGGATCACCGCCTCGATCGCGGCCGCCTGGTCCGGCGTCTCGTCAAAGCCGAAGCCCGCCGCGAAGGCCTCATAGTCGTGGTAATTGAGCTTGAAGGCGTGGCCCTTGCGCGTGGCGCGCTGGGCATAGAGGTTGAGCAGTTCGGCGGCCGTATCGCGCACCTGCTGCATGGCGCGGCGCTTGGCCTTTTCCCAGGCGCCGCTGCCCAGCTTGTGCAGGGGCGCATCCTCGGCTGCCCCGCCGCTGTAGCGGCTGATCACGTGCAACTGCGCCACCGGCACGTAGAGCTTGGCCTCTTCCGCATACTCCAGCAGCAGGAATTCGTTCTCGCCCTCGCCCATATCCAGGTTCACCAGCCCGCGATAGCGCGCTATGCCATGCTGCTCGTGCACCACCGGGTCGCCCGGCTTGAGCTCGGTGAGGTCGCGCAGCATGCCCTCGACATTGCTTTTCTTCGCCGCGCGCGTGACGCGTCCCCTGCCCTGCTGGGCATAAAGTTCGGCTTCCGTGACTACTGCGAGGTTTTCGTCGGCGAGGATGAAGCCGGTGCTGACCGTGCCCACGCCGAGCATGAATCTGTCTTCGGCAGCGCGGAAGGCCGCGTAGTTCTCGCACGCGGCCGGCGCCAGGCCGTATTCCTGCAGGTAGTCGGACATTATTTCCCGCCGGCCCAGGCTGTCCGCCAGCAGCAGCACGCGCCCGGGATGGTCGCGCAGAAAGTCGGCGAAGGCCTGCACGGGCTTTTCGGCGCGGCGGTTCACCGCAATCCCGGGCAGGGCCGCCGTGGCGCACGGCGTGAGTGTGCCGCCCTCGGCGCCATTCGCAACAATGTCCAGGCGCGCAAAATCCCTGGCGCGCACAAAGAATTGCTCCGCGTCCAGGAACAGCTCCTTCGGCTCCAGCAGCGGCCGCTGCGGGTCGCCGCGCAGCAGGTTGTGGCGTCCAGCCGCGTCCTTTCCGAAGGCCGCGATGGCCGCATCCACGTCGTGATGCATGCACAGCACCGCCTCCGGCGGCAGGTAGTCGAACAGCGTCGCGGTCTGCTCGAAGAACAGCGGCAGGTAGTACTCGATGCCGGAAGGAGCGATACCCTTGCTCACGTCCTTGTAGATGCTGGAGCGCGAGGGGTCGCCCTCGAAGCGCTCGCGGAAGCGCTGACGAAAATAGGCCTGCGCCTTCTCATCCAGTGGAAACTCGCGCGCCGGCAACAGCCGAATCTCCGGCACCGGATACAGCGTGCGCTGGCTGTCCACGTCGAAAGTGGAAATCGTCTCGATGTCGTTGTCGAACAGGTCGATGCGGAAAGGCAGCGCGCCGCCCATGGGAAACAGGTCCACCAGGCCGCCACGCACACAGTATTCGCCCGGGGTGAGCACCTGCTGCACATGGGTATAGCCCGCCAGCGTCATCTGCGCACGAAAGGCATCCAGGTCCAGCGGCTCGCCCTTCTTCAGGAAGAAGGTATAGGCCGCCATGTAGCTCACCGGCGGCAGCGGATACAAGGCTGTGGTCACCGGCACCACCACCACGTCGAAGGCATGGGTACGGATGGCATGCAGCGTCGCCAGGCGTTCCGACACCAGGTCCTGGTGCGGCGAAAAGTGGTCGTAGGGCAAGGTTTCCCAGTCCGGCAGCAAATGCACGCGCAAGGAAGCATCCACGGAAGCTGCAAAAAACGGAATTTCCTCGGCCAGGCGTTGCGCATCCAGCGCACTGGCGGCAATCACCACCAACGGCGATCCTTTTTCCCGCGCAAACTCGGCCAACGCCAGCGCATCGGAAGAACCGAACAGCCGGGTGTACCGCGGGCGGGCATGTGGGGATGAAAACAGCATCTGGGGAAATCAACAACGGAAAAGGGCGCTATTATACCGCGCGCCCCTGCCTGGTGAAGAGCATACTCCTGCGGAGAATTGAAGCGCCATGTATTACAATAGGGCAATGACCGATTTTCATGCCCTCGTTCCCGCCGCCGGCTCCGGCTCGCGCATGGGCGGCGCCCTGCCCAAGCAGTATCTGGAGCTTGCGGGCAAGCCGATGATTTACCATGCGCTGGCCGCATTGTGCGAATGCCCCGACATTTCTTCCGTATTCGTCGTGCTGGCGCCGGACGATGCGCTTTTTCACGGCTATGACTGGTCGGCCTTCGGCGACCGCCTGCAGCCGCTCTATTGCGGGGGCGCGACGCGCGCCGAAAGCGTGCTCAACGGACTGATGGCGTCGGAGCTGGAGCCCGACGAGTGGGTGCTGGTGCATGATGCGGCGCGCCCCTGCGTAACCCAGGCCCAGATCAGGCGCCTGATCGCCGAGCTGCGCGACGATGAGGTGGGCGGCATCCTCGCCGTGCCGGTGGCCGATACCCTCAAGCGCGCCGCGGACGCGCAGCGCATCGCGCGCACCGAGGACCGCAGCGGGCTGTGGGCAGCGCAGACGCCGCAGATGTTCCGCGCGGGACTCCTGCTCGAGGCGCTCGAATCCGCACCCAACGTGACCGACGAGGCATCGGCCGTCGAGGCCCTGGGCCTGCACCCCAAGCTGGTGGCCAGCGACCCGACGAATTTCAAGGTGACGTATCCGCAGGACAGGCATCTGGCTGAACTGCTGCTCGCGGAAGACGAAAAACGACTGCGCTCGGCATGACGGCCTGGCGTTCAATATTGTTCGCGCCCCGAAAGAGCAAAGGAGAATTCTCATGCGCATAGGTTCCGGTTTCGATGTGCACCAGCTGGTCACGGGGCGCAAGCTGATCATCGGCGGCGTGGACATCCCGCATGAGAAGGGGCTGCTTGGCCATTCGGACGCCGACGTGCTGCTGCACGCGATCTGCGACGCCCTGCTGGGCGCGGCGGCGCTGGGCGACATCGGCCGCCATTTTTCCGACAGCGACCCCAGGTTCAAGAATATCGACAGCCGCGTGCTGCTGCGCGAGACCGCGCGCCTGGTGGCGAACGCGGGCTTCCGCATCGCCAACATCGACTCCACCATCATCGCCCAGGCGCCGAAAATGGCGCCCCACATCGGGAAGATGGTGGAGAACATCGCTTCCGACCTGGGTGTGGCAATGAACGCCGTCAACGTGAAAGCAACCACCACCGAACGCCTGGGCTACACCGGGCGCAGCGAGGGCATCGCGGCGGAAGCGGTGGCCCTGTTGCTGGTCGTGGGCTAAAGGCCGGGGGGTGCGAAAAGATTGAATATCCTGGCCCTCGAAACCTCGACGGAGTATTGCTCCGTCGCGCTGTGGCAAGACGGCGCTGAAAGCGGCCGCTGCGAACGCGTGGGCCAGAAGCACTCCCAGGTGTTGCTGCCCATGGTGGACGAACTGCTGCGCGAGGCCGGCATCCGCCTGCACGAGGTGGATGGCATCGCCTTCGGCGCAGGGCCCGGTTCCTTCACCGGCGTGCGCATCGCATGCAGCGCGGCGCAGGGCCTCGCGCTGGGCGCGGACAAGCCGGTGGCGGGCATCTGCACCCTGCAGGCCCTGGCCGAAGATGCCGCGCACGAGCGGGTGATCGCGGTGCTTGATGCGCGCATGGCGGAAGTCTATTGCGCCGCCTATGAAAAGCGCGGGGACGTATGGCACACGGTGTGCGAACCCGAGCTCTGCCTGCCGCCGGATGCTCCCGACCTGACGGGCGCGGACTGGTTCGGCGCCGGCAGCGGCTTCGTCGCCCACGGCGGGCAGTTGCGCGCGCGGTATGCGGCGAACCTGACGGCGGTCGACGAGCAGGCAGTGCCGCAGGCTGCAGCCATCGCGCGCCTGGCCGCACCGCTGTTTGCCGCCGGCCTCGGCGTGGACGCGGCGGATGCGACGCCGTTCTACCTGCGCGACAGGGTGGCGCTGAAGACCAGCGAGCGATGAGCGGACCGATGACCACGACCCTGCACAAACTGGTGTTGCGCGAAATGACCCATGGGGACATCGAGGCCGTGATGCGCATCGAGCGCAGCATCTACCCCTGGCCATGGACGGCCGGGAACTTCTCCGACTCGCTGAATTCAGGCTACCTGTGTACCGTGGCGGAACTGGAAGGCGTCATGGCGGGGTATGCGGTGATGATATTTGCGCCCTACGAGGCGCACTTGCTGACCATAGGCATCGCAAGCGGCTTCCAGCGTCAGGGCTGGGGCTCGGCCCTGCTTGATACGCTGCTGGCGCGCGCGCGTCAGACTGGCGCAGAGCGCGTGCTGCTGGAGGTGCGTCCGTCCAATGCCGCAGCGCTGGCGCTATACCGCAAAAACGGCTTCCGCGAAATCGGGATACGCCGCGGCTATTACCCGGCCGGAAACAATGCGCGCGAAGACGCCATCGTGATGGAGTGCATGCTGTGAAGCGCGACGAAGCGGTATTGCGGGAACTCAATCTCTACCCGCTGTGGGTGCGCCGCGATGGCGCGGAGACCCAAGCTCCCGCAGCCGTCGCGCCTGAACACGCCTCCCCCCGGAACGGCGTGCCGGTATCCGCAACAGCCGAGCCCCCCGCACCTGCAGCCGCGGCAAGCGCAGCCGCTCAGGCACCGGCACTTGCGGCCGCGCCTGCCGCCCTGCCGGAGCCCCCACCGTCCGCGCCCGTTGCAGGCGACCCGCGCGCGGAGCGCATCGCCGCCCTGCCCTGGCTGGAGCTGAAGACCATGGTGCGCGACTGCACGGCGTGCAGGCTGCGTGCCGGCTGCACCCAGACCGTATTCGGGGTGGGCGACGAAAACGCAGACTGGCTGTTCGTGGGCGAAGGCCCCGGTGCGGACGAGGACGCAAAGGGCGAGCCCTTCGTTGGCCAGGCCGGCAAGCTGCTGGACAACATGCTGCTGGCGATCCGGCTCAAGCGCGGCCAGGATGTGTATATCGCCAACATCGTGAAGTGCCGCCCGCCCAGCAACCGCGCGCCGGAAGCGGACGAGATCGCAACCTGCATACCCTACCTGGAGCGGCAGATCGCGCTGATCCAGCCCAGGATCATCGTCGCGCTGGGCAAGACCGCCGCCAACGCGCTGCTGGGACGCGAGGCCACGCTGGGCAGCCTGCGCGGCAAGGTGCACGACTATCACGGCACGCCGCTCATCATCACCTATCACCCCGCCTACCTGCTGCGCACGCCCCACGACAAGGCCAAGGCCTGGGAAGATCTCAAACTGGCGGTAAAGACGGCAAGCTCGCGGTAACCGCCGCGGGTCATTCGTGGCTCCTCCCCTGCCCTCTACTCCCCACGCCACGCATGAACCGATGCGTAATCCGGCGCGGATACACGCTGCATGTACTTTGTCAGGCCTGCCCCATATCCTGGTCGTGCCCGTGCACCCTGGCGAGCAGACCCATCGCACCTGAGAGCATGATCCCGAACACCGCCACAATGACGAAGATGTGCAAATGCATCCAGTCCATTGCCGCGTACAGCAACATCATGACGAAGATGCTGAGGTTTTCGTTGAAATTCTGCACCGAGATGGAACTGCCCGCGCCCATCAGCAGGTGGCCGCGATGCTGCAGCAGCGCGTTCATCGGCACCACGAAGTAGCCTCCGACCACGCCGGTGAGCACGACGATCAAGCCCGCCGCCCACACGCTCTTCATCGGGATCAGCACCAGGATCAGCACGCCCATCAGGATGCCGACCGGCAGCACCTTGACCGCATGCTCCAGTTTGACGAAACGCGCGGCCAGCACCGCGCCGATGGCGATGCCGACAGCCACCAGCGCCACCAGGTACGCCGATTGCGAAGTGCTGTAGCCCAGCGCGAGCACGGCCCAGGCCGGAACCAGCAGGCGCATGGTGCGGCCTATGCCCCAGAACATCGTGGTCACGGACAGCGACACCTGACCCAGCGGATCCTTCCACAGCAGGCGGAAGCAATGGGAGAACTCCTTGATCAGGAACAGCGGATTCTTGCGCAGCGGCTTATGATCCACCGCCACGCGCGGAATATACAGCGCGAAGATGGCGGCGCCCACGTACACCACCGCGAGAATGGCGAGCGCCAGGCCGGGCAGCGTGTTCAGCAGCGGAACATGCACATGCGCGACCAGACGGCCCAGTGCATGCGGACTGGTCAACACCGCGCCCAGCACGTTGCCGAGGATGAGCGCTGCCACGGTCAGCCCTTCCATCCAGCTGTTGGCGGTCACCAGTTTCTCCGGCGGCAGATATTCGGTGAGGATGCCGTACTTGGCGGGCGAATAGGTCGCTGCGCCTATGCCCACGATGGCATAGGCCACCAGCGGATCGAGCCCGAACAGCATGGCGACGCAGCCGATGATCTTGAGATTGTTGCTGAGGAACATTACCCGCCCCTTGGGCAGCGAATCGGCGAACGCGCCGACAAAGGGGGCAAGTACTACATAGGCCGCGGCGAAAGCGCTTTCCGCAATCTGGATGTACCAGTCTGGCGCATGAATATGGGCAAACAAGTCCATGGTGACGAAAAGCAGGGCACTGTCAGCGAGCGCGGACAGAAATTGCGCCGCGAGGATGATGTAAAAGCCGAATGCCATGGAATGGAGATGCCGTGTGATTTTTTTGAAACAATGCTTATATCACGAAACGCGCGATGCCTGCTATTATTAACGATACCGTTCATTGCCCCGCGCCCGCACATGTCACGCCCGATAACCGCCGACATCAGCCTCGCCGCCCTGCACCACAATTTTCAGCTCGCACGGAAAGCCACCACGGCGCGCATCATGGCCGTGGTCAAGGCCGACGCCTATGGCCACGGCCTGCTGCGCTGCGCCGAGGCGCTGAAGGCCGCCGACGGCTTCGCACTGCTCGACCTGCGCGACGCCATCAAGCTGCGCGAAGCGGGCTACCGCCAGCCCATCCTGCTGCTGGAGGGTGCATTCTCCCAGGAAGAGGTGCCGCGCATCGCCGGCCACGGCCTGGCCTGCGTGATCCACAGCCCGCACCAGCTGGCCATGCTGGACAACGGTGGACGCCTCGGCAACAAGCTTTCGATCTGGCTCAAGGTCAACACCGGCATGAACCGTCTGGGATTCGCGCCGCAGGACGTGCCAGCCGCGATGGAAAAACTCAAATCGCATCCCGGCGTGCGCGACGTGACGCTCATGAGTCATTTCTCCCATGCCGACGAAGCGGCGGGTGTGGATGCCCAGTTGCAGGCGTTCAACGCGCTGGCCGCCCCGCATCGGGCGGCGCGCTCGCTGGCGAATTCCGCCGCGCTGCTGCGTTACCCGCAGGCCCACGGCGACTGGGTACGGCCCGGGATCATGCTGTACGGCGCTTCTCCGTTCGAGGAAACCAGCGCCGCGCAACTCGGCCTGATGCCGGTGATGACGCTGCGCACGCAACTCATCTCCGTGCGCGAGCTGCGTGCAGGCGAATGCGTGGGATACGGCGGCACCTTCTGCGCCGACCGCAGCCTGCGCATCGGCGTCGCCGCCTGCGGCTATGCCGACGGCTATCCGCGCCATGCCGGCACCGGAACGCCGGTGCTGGTCGACGGGCAGCGTACGCGCACGCTGGGGCGCGTTTCCATGGACATGCTGTGCGTCGACCTTTCGGCGCTGCCCGGCGCCGCCGTCGGCAGCAGCGTGACGCTCTGGGGCGAAGGTCTGCCGGTGGAGGAAGTGGCACAGGCAGCAGGAACCATCAGCTACGAGCTGCTGTGCGGTGTGACCGCACGCGTCCCGGTCAGCACCGTCTAAATGTCACGCGCGAACCGCGCTTCCCCATGATGCCGGGAGGGGAACCGGGGGGTGGGCGTGATCGCCGCCATGCTGTAGTATTTGCATAAAACAGGACAGCCATGTTGACCGCCATGGTGCTTGCCGCCACACTCGCCGGAGCCGCTCCCCCGGGTAGTTCACCGGCCGCGGCAGAGCCGGCATCCCAGCCCGCGGCGACGTTTCCAGCGCCGCTGGCCGAGGCTATTGCGCATTATCAATCGGTGGGAGGCTACAGCGTCACCATAGACTCCTTCTATGGCGCGGGCGAGGATGTCATCCACTACTTCTACAAGCGGCCCGGCTGGGTGCGGATGGAATTCGTCAAGCCGCATGCCGGCGCCCTGCTCGTATACAGCCCCAAGACTGACCGCGTGCGGCTGTGGCCTTTCGGCCCTGACCATTTCGAACTCAGCCTCAGCCCCCGGAACCCGCTGATCCGTAGCCCGCGTGGCCAGTACGTGAATCACTCCGACGTCGGTGCGCTGTTCGAGAACACCCTCCTGCTGCAGGAAAAGGGCCGCACCGACGTGCTGGGTGCGGAACTCCTGAACGGCCACACAGTGCTGCACATGGTCACTACCGGCGGACCCGGGGTCGCCGTCGACGGCGTGCACCGCATCGAGATGTGGCTGGACACCGCAACCTGGTTCCCGCTCAAGATCGTCAGCAGCGACACGCTGGGCGCAATGATAGAAACCGTGACCATGGACGGACTGCAAGTCGACCCGCCTATGCCGGACGCATTGTTCAACCCGTGAGCGGACGCCCCCGGCCGACACCTTGCCCAAACACGATGAACTACCGTTTCGTGACCATCTGGAAAATCGAGGCGCCGCTCAAGGCGGTGTGCGACGCCATCTGTGAACCTCAGGGCTGGCCGCTGTGGTGGGACAATGTGGAACGGGTGGAAGAAATCGCGCCCGGCGACACGCAGGGCATAGGCGGCGTGCGCCGTTACACCTGGCGAGGGCGGCTGCCCTACCGCCTGGTTTTTGACGTGCGGGTGGTGCGCTATGAACCCCTGACGGTGGTGGAAGGCGTCGCCAGCGGCGATGTGGAAGGGCGCGGCTGCTGGTCCTTCAGCAGCGAGGGCGCCGTGACCACCGTGCGTTACGAATGGCAGGTACGCACAACGCGAGCCTGGATGAATACGCTGGCCGTGTTCGCGCGTCCGGTCATCGAGTGGAACCACAATACGGTGATGCGGCAAGGCGGGCTGTCGCTTGCACACAAGCTCAATGCCCGCCTGCTCGGTGTCCGCCACACCTGAAGAGCAGGAAGCGGCACGCTGTCGAGGCGCTGACGCCGAACGCCACATGCGCAGCCGCCGCAATCCACCCCCGCGCCTGCGCAAACCAGGGAAAGAGCGCGGCAAACCCGTACAGGTTGATCGCATACAACGCAATGCCGAAGACGGCCCCGGCCGTCACCGCCCACAGGTATCCACGGCGCGCGACAAAGGGATACAGTATTGCCGCGTAAGCGACGGACAGCGCGAAGTGGATAATGGTCGCGACGGCCAGCACCGCGAAATCGAAGGTGGCCGGCGGCGGCAGCACGCGCGCGCCCAGCACCAGCGCGGCCGTCAGGCGCGCGTCACGAAACAGAACGCCGGGAAAATCCGCCGTGAACAGCAGCCACAGCGCCACCTGCACCAGCGTTGCCGCGGTGCCGGACACCACCCCTGCGGCCAGTATGACGGCCCCGTATGTGATGACCGAGTGCGGCGGGCGTTGCGTGCACATCGGATGGCCCTCCCTGGAGTCGCTTGCCGACATGATAATCCCAAACCGCGGCCGTGGCATGGCAGGCCAATACCGGGAATTGCGTATTGAGCCCGGCCTTCCGCCAGGGTACGCTTGCCCAATCCGGAATTGTCCGCGTTCCGGCTGAATATCCTGGGGAGATGATCGCCATGAACACAATGCGCAGGATCTCGCTTGCCGGTCTGATGCTGGCCGCGTTACTGATGGTGCTGACGGCAAGCGCGCTGGCTGCGGGGCGGTCCGGCCAGAAGGTGCGCGGCACGGTCACCGCCTTCGACGGCAATGTGCTGAAGGTCAGGACGCGCGAAGGCCGGGCGCTGGTGATGCGCGTTCCGCGCAAGGCAAAGATCAACGTGCTCTCCCCGCTGACGCTGCGCGACATCAAGCCCGGCGACTTCGTGGGCGTGACCGCCCTGCTCCGCGGCGGCGAACTGCAGGCGCTGGAGGTTCACGTCTTCCCCGAGGCGATGCGCGGCACGGGCGAAGGACATTATGACTGGGATCTCGAGCCCGGCTCCACCATGACCAACGCCAATGTGGATGCGGTGGTCGCCACCAACGACGGCGAGAAACTGACGCTTTCCTACAAGGGTGGCAGCCAGCAGATCGTCGTGCCGCCCGGCACGCCGGTGATAACCTTCTCCCCTGCCACGCGCAGCATGCTGAAGCGCGGCGCCAGCGTCTTCGTGATCGCACGGCGGAGTGAAAACGGCAGCCTCAACGCCCTGCGCATCCTGCTCGGCAGCGGCCGCATCAAGCCTCCAATGTAGTGTCGGCAGCGCCCGGAGATTCCCCCCTCCTCCCGATTCCCCAATGTCCCGCGCGCAACACAATACCCAACTGGCGCAGATGGGATAGGTGAAACGTACATGCGCCCATTCTTCGCTTCCTGCGGTTTTTCAACATCATAAAATCCTGCGCTGCGATGCGTGCGCGGCAGGGAGCGCACGCGCTTGCGCATGATGTCGTGCGCGCGTGCTGGTGAAGAAGCGAAGCACATGCTTTCTTGATGGAAAAGGCGTAAGATGCCTGCACCCGCTTATGCATTCAGGATGATTCGCAATTACAACTCAACAACCATCATCAGGGAGTATGGCATGGCAAAGAAGAATGCTTTTTACGCGCAATCAGGGGGAGTGACGGCAGTCATCAACGCGTCGGCCTGCGGACTCATTGAAACCGCGCGCAAGCACAAGGACAAGATCGGCAAGGTCTACGCGGGACGCAACGGCATCATCGGCGCGCTGACCGAGGATCTGATCGACACCAGCAAGGATTCCGCCACCGCCATCGCAGCCCTGCGCCACACGCCATCCGGTGCATTCGGGTCGTGCCGCTACAAACTCAAAGGCCTGGAAGAAAACAGGGCGCAGTACGAACGCCTGATCGAGGTGTTCAAAGCGCATAACATCGGCTACTTCTTCTATAACGGCGGCGGCGACTCCGCCGACACCTGCCTCAAGGTTTCCCGGCTTTCCGAAAAAATGGGCTATCCGCTGCAGGCCATCCATGTGCCCAAGACCGTGGATAACGATCTGCCCATCACAGACTGCTGCCCGGGCTTCGGCTCGGTCGCAAAGTACATCGCCGTCTCCACGCGCGAAGCCAGTTTCGACGTGGCATCCATGGCCAAGACCTCGACCAAAGTCTTCGTGCTGGAGGTGATGGGCCGCCACGCGGGCTGGATCGCTGCGGCCGGCGGCATGGCATCGGACAAGGATTGTGAGTTGCCCATCGTCATCCTGTTCCCCGAAGTGACTTTCGACCGCGCGAAGTTCCTGGCCAAGGTAAACGCCATGGTAAAGAAGCACGGCTACTGCTCCGTAGTGGTATCCGAAGGCGTGAAGGGCCCGGACGGCAAGTTCCTCTCCGACCAGGGGCTGCGCGACGCCTTCGGCCATGCGCAACTGGGCGGCGTGGCCCCCGTCATTGCCAACATGGTCAAGGACGAGTTGGGCCACAAGTTTCACTGGGCCGTCGCCGACTACCTGCAACGCGCCGCGCGCCACATCGCATCGAAAACCGACGTCGACCAGGCTTATGCGCTGGGCAAGGCCGCGGTGGAACTGGCGCTAAAGGGACAGAACGCGGTGATGCCCGCCGTCATCCGCGTATCCGACAAGCCTTACAAGTGGAAGGTTGGCGTTGCGCCGCTGGCCGATGTGGCAAACGTGGAGAAGATGATGCCACGCACTTTCATTTCGCCGGATGGCTTCGGCATCACCGAGAAATGCCGCACTTATCTGTCCCCCCTGCTCAAAGGTGAGGACTACCCGCCATACAAGGATGGATTGCCGCGCTACGTCCGCCTGAAGAATGTCGCGGTGCCGAAAAAACTGCGCAAGTTCAATATCTGACAAGAAAAGCCGGAAGGGAGAAGACCATGGCAGCAAGCATATGGCTCACGTTATTCTGTGCAATCGCCGCGATTGCCTTCGGATTGATCTCGATTCAGTGGGTGCTGGGCAAGCCGGCCGGGAACGAACGGATGCGGCAGATCGCCGCGGCGGTGCAGGAGGGCGCGTCCGCCTACCTCAAGAAGCAGTACACCACCATTGCGATTGCCGGCGCCGTGCTGGCGGTGCTGATTGCCGTGTTCCTCGACATCAAGACCGCCATCGGCTTCGCAGTAGGCGCGCTCCTTTCGGGGGCGACCGGCTTCATCGGCATGAACGTGTCGGTGCGCGCCAACGTGCGCACCGCGGAAGCCGCGCGCCACGGCGTGGCGCCCGCGCTCAATATCGCCTTCCGCAGCGGCGCCATTACCGGCATGCTGGTCGTCGGCCTGGCGCTGCTCGGCATCACCGGCTATTACGTGATACTGAAGCTGATCGAGCCGCACGGCACGCCGACGCATGAACTCATCAAGCCCCTGGTGGGCCTTGCCTTCGGCGGATCGCTGATCTCCATCTTCGCGCGTCTGGGCGGCGGCATTTTCACCAAGGGCGCTGACGTGGGCGCGGACCTGGTGGGCAAGGTGGAGGCCGGCATACCGGAAGACGACCCGCGCAACCCCGCGGTGATCGCCGACAACGTGGGCGACAACGTGGGGGACTGCGCCGGCATGGCCGCCGATCTGTTCGAGACCTATGCCGTGACCGTGGTCGCCACCATGCTGCTGGGCGCCCTGTCGAAACCCAATGTCGGCGACAATGCCGTGATCTACCCGCTGGTGCTGGGCGCGGTCTCCATCATCGCCTCCATCGTCGGCAGCTTTTTCGTCAAGGCGCGCGAGGGCGGCAAGATCATGAACGCGCTCTACCGCGGGCTGGCCGTGACCGGTGTGATCGCGCTGATCGCCTTCTACCCGGTCACGCGCTGGCTGCTGGGCGAGAAGATGATCATGGCCAACGGCGAGACCCTCACCGCGCTTGCCGTCTACGGCTCCGCCGTGGTCGGACTGGCGCTCACCGCGGCGCTGGTGTGGATCACCGAATACTATACCGGCACCGACTACAAGGCGGTGCGCCATATCGCCGCGGCCTCGCAGACCGGCCATGCCACCAACATCATTGCCGGGCTGGGCGTGTCCATGAAATCCACCGCGCTGCCCGTGCTCTCGGTATGCCTCAGCATCATCGTCGCCTACGCCCTGGCCGGGCTATACGGCATCGCCATCGCCGCGACCTCCATGCTTTCCATGGCCGGCATCATCGTCGCGCTCGACGCCTATGGGCCAGTTACCGACAATGCGGGCGGCATCGCCGAAATGGCCGACCTGCCTGCCGAAGTGCGCGCCGTCACCGATCCGCTGGATGCGGTCGGCAACACCACCAAGGCGGTGACCAAGGGCTACGCCATTGGATCTGCAGGCCTGGCCGCGCTGGTGCTGTTTGCAGACTATACGCATGCGCTGGCAGCGAGCGGGCACCGGGTCAGCTTCGACCTGTCAAACCACATGGTGATCGTGGGCCTGTTCATCGGCGGCCTGATCCCATACCTGTTCGGCGCAATGGCCATGGAGGCAGTGGGACGCGCGGCGGGGGCCGTGGTGATCGAGGTGCGCCGCCAGTTCAAGGAGATTGCCGGGATCATGGAAGGCACGGCAAAGCCGGATTACTCGCGCGCGGTCGGCATGCTGACAACCGCTGCAATCAAGGAGATGGTCATCCCGTCGCTGCTGCCGGTCGTGGTGCCGGTGATCGTCGGCCTGATCCTGGGCCCGGTCGCGCTGGGCGGCCTGCTGATGGGCACCATCATTACCGGGTTGTTTGTCGCCATATCCATGACGACCGGGGGCGGCGCATGGGACAATGCGAAGAAATTCATCGAGGACGGCAACTACGGCGGCAAGGGCTCCGAAACACACAAGGCGGCCGTGACCGGCGATACCGTGGGCGATCCCTACAAGGATACGGCGGGACCCGCGGTAAACCCGCTGATCAAGATCATCAATATCGTGGCTCTGCTGATCGTGCCGCTGCTGGGGCACTCACTGTTGTAGGCGCGATGCTGTTATAGGCGCCTGGGCACACCTGAAAAGGAAAAGGGAGCTTGCGCTCCCTTTTTTCATTCCGCCATCCTTCGTCCGCCCCTCGAGTCAGCGGCGCTCAAGGATGTTTTCCCGCAGAATGCCCGTCTAATGATGCCGCCGGGTCCACTTTGAGTCATCGAAGTAGATTGCAACAAATGGTATGAGGAGCGCGATGATCAGGTAAATCAGCATCAGGGCAGTTTGGTTAAATTCGTATGAGGGAAACATTATTGCTCTCCTTTCAGGTTGGATGAATACATGAAACGGAAAAGCCAAACCCACTTTTGACCACCCGGTAACGAACAGGGACGCTGACTGAAGTTGCCGCATTCAACATGCCACCGTCTCTGCGCATATGCCAAGAAACGGGAAGTGCCGGCGAAGGGAAATACAGGCTTTTTAGAGATGCCGAGCCGTTACATGCGGCTCCTGCAGAGGCAGGCTGGTTTCTGCAAGGCCGTGATGCACTACGCCGGAAACGCTTACCTGATAAAAGTGGTAGGCTTATTATACATAAGGAAGCACCTCAGTCAAGCATGGGCGCCGCGCCAGGGTCGGTGCTGAATGGGAGGTACAGCCCACTGCGATCCCGCGCGCAATCCGCTCCCGCGGCAGGCGCGTCTGGGTATAATGCGCGCCTCGCTGACCGATCAACCTTGGGCCGGAACCGATACGCCATGAGCACAGAACTGGGCACCTTCCTGGGCTATCCGGCCGCTTTTCTGACCACGCTCGCCTTCGTGCCCCAGGCGTGGCAATCCTGGCGCACCCGGGACCTGTCCGGCATCTCACTCCCCATGTACCTGCTGTTCACGGCCGGTGTCGCGCTCTGGCTGTGTTACGGCATCGCCATCGGCAAGCTGCCGCTGATACTGGCCAACGGCATCACGCTGGCGCTGGCGTCAGTGGTGCTGATATTGAAGATCGGCGAAGTGCGGAGCAGGATGCGCCGCTAGCACCGCACCGGCCACGACAGCTCGATGCGCTCGCAGTTCGCCAGTTCTCCCGCGGCGACCGCCGCCGGATCGTCCACCGTCAGCGCCATTGCCGCCAGGATGGGGTCCTGATGCGAGACCGCGAGCACCAGCCCCTGCGGATGCCGCGCGGCGATTTCATCCAGAAAGCTGCGCATCCGCTCCATCTGCTCCAGAAACGACTCCCCGCGGTCGGGCTTGGTCCGCAGGCGGTCGGTGCGCACGAGGTCGTTGAACACATGTACCGGCAGCCCGTCCATGCCGGAGCGACGCTCGTTGAGGCGCGCATCTATGGATAGCGCACACGCCGCGCGACGCAGGATGATTTCGGCGGTCTGGCGCGCGCGCGGAAATTCGGACGCATAGGCGTGGGCAAACGACCTGTCGCGCAGCGCCTCTGCGGTGGCGGTGGCCTGCGCCCGGCCCTTTTCGGTGAGATTCACGATGCGCGCCGGGTTGTCGTTGATCTCGTGGATGACATTGCCCTCGCTCTCGCCGTGGCGGACGAACACGATGCGCATCTCAGCCCTGCGCCGTGAAGAAGCGTTCGCTCAGCGCCTCAAGCCCCAGCATGTGCAGCAGCTCCTGCAGGCGCTCGGCGGGGCGGCGGCGCGGCAGGTCCTTGTACTGCGCGATGATGAGTTCGTTCTTCATCGAATGCTCCCAGCCCACAAGCTCCGTCACCGTTACGTGGTAGCCGTGCGCCTCCAGTTGCAGGCAACGCAGCACATTGGTGATGTGACTGCCGAATTCGCGGGTGTGGATGGGATGGCGCCAGAGCTCGGTGAGAATATTTTGCGCCAGTTCGCGAGCCTTGTTCTTGCGTAGCGCGGCCGCCACTTCAGCCTGGCAGCAGGGCACCAGCACGACGAATTGCGCGTGCTTTTTCAGCGCAAAATTGATCGCGTCGTCAGTGGCGGTATCGCAGGCATGCAGCGCGGTGACCATATGCACCGCGGCGGGCAGTGCAGGCGAAACGATGGACTCGGCCACCGGCATGTTGAGGAACGACATCCCGGTGAAGCCCAGCCGGGACGCGAGTTCGCGCGAATGCGTCACCAGTTCCTCGCGCGTCTCGATGCCGTAGATATGCGAGCCCCCGGGATGCGCCTTGAAGAAAAGATCGTACAGTATGAAGCCGAGGTAGGACTTTCCCGCCCCGTGATCCACAACGCTGATGTCCGCGTGGCCGCGCTGCAACTCGGCCAGCAGCGGCTCGATGAACTGGTACAGGTGATAGACCTGCTTGAGCTTGCGCCGGCTGTCCTGGTTCATCTTCCCGTCGCGGGTGAGGATGTGCAATTCCTTCAGCAGTTCGATGGACTGCCCGGCGCGTATCTCGGGATACACCGCCGGCTGCATCTTCTTCGGGAGGATGGGTTTCTGGCGCATGGCTACAGCCGGTCGCCGACCCGGGCCTGTGCGTACCAGGCATTCAGGCGCGCCTCCTGACCGGGGCCGGAATCGCACCATGGCGCGTAATCAGCCTCCGTGAGCGGCGCGTAGGCGCCCTGCTTCACCTCGAAGATTACCCCGCCCGCGTCCAGCGACAGGACGGCATGCCAGGTGTTCGCCGGAAACTCGAGCACCTTGCATTCCTCGCCCAGCACCGTGCGGCCGGTCACCGTGCCCTCAGCGTCGAACAGCAGGACCACAAAGCGCCCGCGCAATGCGCTGAGCAGTTCCCAGGTGCCGGGATGGCGATGCGGGCGCACGAAGGTATCCGGCTCCATCGCAATCGCCAGCCTCTGCACCGGTTCGCTCAGGGCCTGGTGCAGATTGCTGTTCGCGCGCCGGCGGGGGGAGTGTCTGGCCTGCCGGACGAGATCGTCAAGCACGGCATTGGTAAGCTGTTTCAAGGTCTGTCCCGGCTGTTTGCGGAGGCCGTATGATAATTCATCCGGCGTCCGTTGTGGCGCGGGGCATGGCGTACAAGCGCGGACCGCATCCATCGCCCCGCGGCGACAAGCGCCGAGCGCGCATTCTTGAATGCCGAAAAATAAAATCCCCCACGCGCGCACCCGAACGTTTCGGATGCGCGCATGAGGGAAAGGGCGCAGAGACGCCGCGTGTCCGGCTCAGTCGTCCCCGAGTTCGGGCTGCGGCTCCCGCACCTGGGAGAGCATGTCCTCGGCTTCGAGCTCGTTTTCCGCGAAAATCACCTTGACCAGGCTGCCGTCGGCCATGGCCATTTCGCGCCGCAGTTCCTTGGCACGCGCGGAGGCATCGCGAAAGGCATCATGCTGCTCGATCTTCGAGAGCTGCAGGATGGGGCTGGGCTGCACCTTGTAGATGTAATAGGGCATAACGCTTCCCGTCACACGCAACCGGTGGGCTTGGGCATGCCGCCATACTTGGTGATCGGCTTCATCGGGCCAGTCATCCACAGGTCGAAGATCGCCTTCTGGTCCTCGTTCAAATATTTGGCGAACTTGCGAATTGGCGGCACCGAACCGTATTCCTCGTAATATTCGCGGGCCCTTTCGATATGTTCCCATTTCTTGTCGTTAAGCTCATAGCCGTCAGCTTCTGCCATGGCACGGCCCAGTTCAGGCGTCCAGTCGCTCATATCCAGCAGGTAACCATCTCCATCGCGCGGTGGAATGTCCATAATTCGCTTCCTTTCATCAAGCACGTTAACAAACCGGGGTTTGCCCCCCATATAATCAGGTGCTAATTTAATCATTGTTGACAAGGTTAGTCAAGTTTATTACAGTGCTGGAAACCCTGATAACATCATCTGTATTCAAACAATAATTCGTTAAGGAGCTTTCCATGTTCTTCGGCGTCACCCACGTAGATGTGCCCGTCACCGACATTGCCCGCGCCGAGGCCTTTTGGGGCAAGCTGATCGGCCTGAAGGAGGTCAAGCGCGGGGAAGGTTTCCTGGACCTGGATTCCGGCTCGGTCATTCTGCGTCTGGTGCAGGTGCCCAGCGTTTCCCGCCCGGTGACGTTGCGCGTGCACGTGGGCAACGTCGAGGCGGCCTACGACACCCTGGTCAAGTCGGGCGGACGGGCGCTCTACGAATCGCAGCGCACGCCAGCCCTGGAGGTGGAGGCGCATGTGGCCGATCCGGACGGCAACGCCGCCATCGTCTGGCGCGAACTCTCCGAGGATGAATACGGCTTCACGCCGGAGTTGCCCAAGCAGGGTGAATGGCAGCCCGAGGCCGAGGAACTGCTCAACCGGCTGCTCGGCTTCGTGCCCGCCCTGTTCCGCGGCATGGCGCGGCGCAAGGTGACCAAGGTCATCGAGGAGATCGCCGGCTGGGACAAAGCCGCGGTCAACCGCGAGCACGTGATCCGCGGCTACATCATGGCCAGCGCCAAGATCAAGCGCGACCGTCTGATCGAGCCGCTGAAGCAGTGCGGCATCAATCCCGACGACTACAAGGAAGAGTTCGACTCCTGATTCGCACGCACAAAGCCTGCGCCGGGCTCCCGCAGGCATGTCATGGTTACGCCCTCAACCCTGCACTGTCCGGGAATGCTCCTGGAATATCGCCTCGATAAAATCCATCACCGCGCGGATGCGCGGAATATGGCGCAAATCACCGTGCACGGCAAGCCAAATGGTCCGTGCAGGCGCCTGATACTGCGGCAGCACACGCGCACAGGTTGGGTACCCTGCCATTAGCAGGTGTGGCATCACGGCGATGCCGACGCCCGCGAACACCGCGGCAAGGCGGGCCATCGTACCGTCACTGCGAAACAGCACGCGACCCGGGGCAATCATCTCCTCCAGCCATGCATTCTCGGGCTGCCCCCTGAGCTCGTCACCGTAGGCGATGAAGGCATGATGTTGAAGCGCGTCCAGCGACCGGGGCGCGCCGCAGCGCGCAAGATAGTCCGCGGAGGCGTACATGCCGAACCCCATGTCGCACAAACGGCGCGAAACCACATCCCCGCCACCCGGGCGAAACAGGCGCAAGGCAACATCCGCGCCGCCACGCTTCAGATTCGCCCGCGCCGCAGCCGGCTCCAGGACGATATTCAGCAGCGGGTAGCGCGCATACAACTCCGGCAACCTCGGCGCCAGCACGCCCACACCCAAACCCTCAGGCGCGGCAATCCGGACCGTGCCCGCCATGCCATCGCTGTCGCCGCTCACGGCCCGGAGAACGCCGGCGGCCCCCTCCTCCATCGTCTCTGCCGCGGCAAACAGCCGCCGCCCCTCGTCGGTCAGCGTCAGGCCTGTGCTGTGGCGCTGGAATAACCGCACCCCGAGTTGCGCCTCCAGGGCATCGATACGGCGCCCTACCGTGGGTTGATTGCTGCCCAGCGCCCGGCTGGCTGCAGACAGGCTGAGCGCGCGGGCCGCCGTAAGAAAATAACGGAGATTATCCCAATCCAGGCTATTCATTTATGAATTTCGGAAATACAAATTCAGGCAAATGCGGTTCATGAGTGAATAGCTTACCATAACAGCAAGTCTTCCCTCAAAGCAGCGGCACCCATTCCCGGCGCCCGGCTGACAACCTCGCTCGGGGACGATGCCCGATTAATCACTATCGATAAGGACAACCCCATGTCGGCGCAAGTTGATCACGCAGAAATAAAGCTCGGACAGATTTTCACCATAATTATGGCGACAGCCGCCTTCATACTCTCGGACCCCAGGTGGCTCATCGCGCTTGGCGCCATATTCCTGGTGACAGCGCTGTATCGTCCACTCAGTCCGTTTGTGCTTGTGTACCGCAATGTCGTCAGGCCGCTGGGTGTCATGCATTCCGACTATCGACTGGACAACATACAGCCCCACACCTTCGGCCAGTTGGTAGGCGCACTGACGGTCGCCATCGCGCTCGCGCTGCTGTATGCCGGTTATGGCATGGCCGGCTGGGCCATCGTCTGGATCCTCTCCGGGTTGACGCTGACCTCATATCTGGGTTGGTGCATAGGATGCTTCATGTACTACCGGATTAACCGGCTTGGCTTGAGGGGGTTCTTCCGCCATGCCCCTACCGACCGCTCCGTGAGGCTGGGCCAACGCCCCCGGAAAGAAGCCGCGCAGCCCGGCAGCCATCCGGAATAAGCCAAGCCCTCCTCATGCGCCTCGCCCTGGCTACCCAGCTAGCGGCGCGCCGCTAAAGCCGCCGCCCACTGCGGTCCCCAGCGGTGCACGGCGAGCCCCAGCATGATGGCTGCCGCGCCAAACCACACGCGCGGCAGCACCACCTCGTGGTTCAGGTTGCTGCCCAGCAGCAGGGCGAGCACCGGCGTGACCAAGGTGACGAGGGCGATACGCCCCGCTTCCATGTGCTTGATCATGTAGAAGTAGAGCACAAAGCCCAGCACCGAGCCGACTACGCCCAGGTATACCGTCGCGGCCATTGCACGTTCCGGCATGTCCTGCGGCCAGTGCGCGCCGCCCAGCCACCACGACAGGAAGAATAGCGGCAATGCCACGGCGAGGCTGCCGAGCGTGGTTGCCAGCGGCGGGCTGTCGTCTCCGATGCGTTTGAGCCAC
>Ga0075276_10000107_pt1 | contig 25141 bp, 29 predicted proteins | sample SF_Rice_5C_80N_4_FD_69770 | JGI IMG/M metagenome (GOLD analysis project Ga0075276, IMG submission 69770) | Rice paddy soil microbial communities from Twitchell Island, California, USA - SF_Rice_5C_80N_405 | ecosystem: Environmental > Terrestrial > Soil > Paddy field/soil | place: USA: Twitchell... | reverse complement strand
GGCATCACCGCTGCCGAACGGGGCCTTTCCCGGCTGCTGGAACAAGGCGCGCTCGCCTCGGCCGTCATCTCCACCGGCTCCCTTGCCGCCGCCCGCGCCACCGAGCACCTGCTGACAACAGCCCTGGGCCTGCCCGAGCGTGTCACCACCGCACATAAGCGCGCCGCCCGCGCATGCCCCCCACCACCAGCCAAACGAGCCGCCGACCTGGCCGCCGCCGCCGAAAGAGCCCAGCAGCTCACCTGGCCGGCCGGTCAAACTCGCTGCCAGGCGCAAGTCAGCGACCACGCGGGACGCTACGGCCTCCCTCAAGCCGGCCTGCACCCCGACGCCGAAATGCTCCCCTTGACACCAGGGTCCACGATCGCCGGCACCGTGACGTGCCGCATCGGAACCGACATCTACCTAGCCACGCCAGCGGGCCTGGTGCTGGTCGACACCCGGCTGCTGGCCGGCTGGCCAGCAGCCCCCGCCAGGCCAGGAGCCCCCTTCACCGCCCCGTGCCACTCTCGCCAGCCCGACAGGGAACAGCATGATGTGCTCTTTTAACACCGTGATCGTCGCTGAAGGCATGCCCGGTGCCGGCAAGACCACCGTACTAGCCGCCCTGGGCGCCAGTGGTCACACCATGCTCGGCGAGTACACCACCAGGACGGGCACGGTCCTCCCATTCGCCAGCTATCCGTGTCACCGCGACGAAGACGCCCACCTGGTGAACTGGCTGCGCAAGACAGCCCAATTACACCCGCTCACCGGCCTGGTGTGGGTAGACCGGGACTGGCTCACCGCGCTCGCCTGGGCGGCCAGCACCACCGGCCTGCCTGCACGCGCCGCATGGGTCTATCACCACCTCAAAGCAGGCCGACTGGTCTTACCCCAGCGCTGGCTCATCTTCGACCTCCCGCCAGCGATGAGCCTGCACCGCCGTACCAGCCGCCTAGACCCAAGTCACCCATGGTCACAACTGCCGGTGCTGGAAAGCTTGCGAGCCTTCTACCGCGACCCTGCTGCCACCTTGAAACCCGCCCATCCCAGCCTGGCTGCCCTGGTCGCGACCGTGCCGGTGCAGCAGTTCGACGCCACCGCCACGCCAGCCGAACTCACCCGCGCCGTGCAGAAAGCAGCCACCCCATGAGCGGCGCCGCTGTCGCTATCGCCGTCCATGACGGCTACTTCAGCGCCGGCTCCGGCGCCGGGCGCAGCAACCGCGCTTTGATCACCACCGTTGCCGAAACCCTCGCCCCGGGTGTGCACCTGGCCCTGCTACCCATCCTGCTCCACCCGGCCAGCCCCGAATACGGCCACCAAGGCCACCACGCGCTTCGCGAACGGCTTTCGACCGTGAATCATCAGGTCATCCCTATCGGCAACGGCACCGGCGGAATGCACCGCTTCGGCAGCCTCACGGCCTTCCAGCACGCCGAACGCGGCGCCGCTCAAGTCCTTAACCCCTTCATGCGCCGCCACCACCCCGGGCTGCTGATAGCCATAGACCAGCCGTTCGCCGGCCTTGGCTCCCACCTCCAGGTGCCGGCAGGCTGGCGCCTGCTCTACCTGCCCCGCTCCACCGCCACCCACCACAGCCATTCCGCCTGCACCACCCATGAACGGCAGGGCCTCGCCGGCTGGGTGGCACATGGCGCCCATATCGGCGCGATCAGCACCCACATGCGCGCCATCCTGAACAGCCAGGGAATTCCGCCAGCCCAGATCATCGACGTGCCTGACGGCCTCACCCCTGCAGAGGACGTGCCCCTCTCGGCCGCCCCGCCCCTGCCCGCAGCGGCCCAGACCGGCGGGTTCATGCTCGCGATGGGCCGTGCCCAGCCCTACAAAGGCTTCGAGGATCTACTAGACGCCATTACCCAGCTCACCCATCAGCGCGTTCACGTACCCCATCTGCTGCTGGCAGCCGTCGCCGAAGGCGAGCTCACCGCCTACCAGCGCTACCTCCGCACCCTTGCCACCGACCTGAAGGTCGCGGCCACCCTGTGGACCCGGTTCGACCTCCGCCTGCCCGGCCTGCTGCATCACCCGGAACTTCGGGCCGTGATCGTGCCCTCCCGCATCGAGCCATTCGGCCGCATTCCCTTAGAAGCGTTCGCCGCCGGAGCCGCTCCTGTTGTGGCCACCAGCGCCGGCGGCCTCGCTGAGACCGTTATCGACGGCCTCACCGGGTTCACCGCCCCGCCGCGCAACCCGGCTGCCCTTGCCTGCGCTCTCCACCGGGCACTGACCGCCACGCCCGGGCAGATCGCACGAATGCGCGCGGCTGGAGCCGCCGTAGTGGCCGCCCGCGACTACACCACCTGCATTACCGGCGTGCTGTCCACGCTGGCACCCTGGGCGAGCACAGCTGCAGCAGTGAAACCGTAGATCTCCCTCGCCACCTGGGCAGCAGCCGCCGCCTGCGCCATGCCAGGCTTTCCCCAGCCCAGCAGGCCAGCAGCAAGCCGCAGCGGCACCCACACCCGCGGGTACACCAGCCCTGTGTCCGGATCTGGCCTGGCATCCTGCCACTCGCATACCCTGGCCGCTGCCCGCACCTGGGCGAACCGCCCCCCAGCCTGGGGCTGGACTTCTTGGTATCCGAGCGGGCGCACGTCGCGCACCGTAATGCCGGCCTCTTCCAGCACTTCGCGGTGCAGCGTCGCCTCCCAGCCGCCGTCGTATCCCTCCGGAGTACCGCCCGGAAGGTTCCACCCTCCCGGCATCCTGATCAGCAGCGTGCGTCCTGCCTCATTCACCACCCATGCGTAGACCTGGTGGATCGGCAAGCTATCAGGGACAGGCCAGCACTGGTGCCACATGAAACGTGTTGCCACGCCCGCACCATAACCAACTTCCGTCCCTTCCAGCGGTAGCGATCTCCATGTGCCGCCGAAGCTCTGACCTGGTGGCAGCGGGGGGTGCAGCCTGGAAGCCCTACAACCCCTTCTAGTAAGGCAATGTGCCCGCCGGCCCACGCCCTGCGGGCGGAGTTCGCAGGGGGTACATCAGCGGCGCAAAGGCCTCATGTCACGGCGCGTCCGGTGCGGCTGCTGATGCGCCCACTGCGCATAGTCGGCCGCCGTGGCCGCTACGTCGTCAACAGGAAGGGCCGCCCACCGGTCCACCGCCATCCGGGCGATCACTCCCCGCGGCACCGCCCGGGCACGGGCCGGCAGCCGCCGCCGGAAGATCTGTTCCCTCACCCAGGCCGCCTGCTCGTCCTCGTCGTCAGGGTGCCGTTCGGCAGCCTGACGCCACAGCTCACGGTGCGCGTCAACCACTTCGGTGACCGCCGCGGCCCGCAGCTCCTCCACCACCTCCACCAGCGGGGCGGGCAGGTAGTACGACACCGGCTGATGCACTGCCGCCCCCGGCGCGCCACGCGAGAGCGCCAGCCTGCCTGCTTCGCTGTACCTGGCCAGATCCAGCCCGGTGATCCCTCCCCCTTCGGCCAGGTCGCGGATCGCGGCCGCAATCACATCCGAGCACGATGCCTTGGGCCGGTCGTCGATACCCAGCAACCGCAGCACCGGCCCTACCGGCTCCTTGCCCGGCAGCGGCCGGTCCTCCAGCAGGCGGGCACGCCAGCGCTGGATGACATCGGCCTGCGGACCGGTCAGCCGTCCTGTGGAGTAGTGCCGGGCACCCTCCTCGTCGCCAGGCAGCTCCGTATCCGGATCCGCGTCGTTCTGCTCCTGCCCCGGGCTGGGCGCACCGAAATTTTCCATATGGGAACTCTACTAGCGGAGAATGTCAGCGGCCGCGCTTACCGTCGGCAGCATGGACTCCCTGACAATCAGTCTTGTCACCATCGCCGGCCAGCCCACTCGCGCCCGGGAGCTGACTCCATCTCAAGCCAGCGGCGAAGCCTGCATCCAGTGCGGCACGGCTAGTTCTGTCCTGCTGCCCGTGGGAGTGGTGTACCCACCGCCCACGGGCAGCGCGGGCATCGCAGCCGCCTGCTCCACCTGTGCTCAGACCGGCCCCTTGACCCCGTCACCATCAGCCAGCGCCGCGGTGGAGCCGGCGCGGTCCCGCGTCGGCCTGCTCTCGTTAGCTTCGCCGTGGTCAAGGTAGCGCCATTCGATACGAGTGACGTCGGTCCCGGGCTGGCAACCGCGGTGCGTGCCGCAGAAGAAGGCCACGAACTGGCCGGGTGTCAGATGCGGGAATCCTTCGGCGGCAACGTCGGCGGCGGTGATCGCGTCCAAAGGCTCACGGCGTACCGAGATAATTTCCACGGTGGCGATTCGCTCCAGGGGCTCGCCACGGCGGCGGCCCATCACCTTACGGCACAAGGTGAGCTGGTCGCCGACGCGCAGCATGCGCCAGCCGGCTCGCCGGGTGACGGTCTTGACCCGGTCACGGACCTGGGGTTCGGTGAGCGATACCGCCATCAGCCTTGGCACATTCCCTCTCCCCTCACATCACGCTCAGCTCGCCTGCAGCGGGTCGCTGGCGGCCTAGCCATGCCACATACTTTCGCGGCCGAGGATGCGCTGGAGCCAAGCGGCCTGGGCAACGCGATATAGGGGTGGAGTAGGCGGGCGGCATAGTGCTGGATGAGGATGCGGCTGGCTGCAGCGCGGCAGCGATTCATGGGGACCTCACGGATATAGCCGGGCCGGCACGCGGCTCTCGCCAGCCGCCGCAGTCCCCGTTACCGTGGGCGCGGGAATTAAGTGACCGTGCGGGAGCCGCATATGGATGCCTACGATCCGCTGTGGACCTCCGCCCGCGCCCGGGCGTTAGTCGCCGACCGCGACATCGGCGGAGTGCTGCGGCTTGCCCGCCAGGCTCGCCGCTGGCGCCAAGCCGACGTCGGTGCTGCCGCCGGGTACTCAGCCTCCACCATCTCCCGGCTGGAAACCGGCTGCCGGGCTGGGGCCGACCTCGGCGTGCTGCGCCGGGTGGCCGGTGTGCTCGCGATCCCGCCAGCGGTTTTCAGCGCGCTGACAGGCCTGCCAACGCTGGCCGGCGCTACGGTGGCCCGTACCACCGGTCAGCGGGCAGAGGAGGACGACTCGGTGCGGCGACGTCGGCTGCTGGCCAGCCTGGCCGCGACAGCGGCCGTCTCCGCTATCCCTTTGCCCGCACACAGCATCAGCGCAGACGGGGCGGATACCGGGGAATCGCTCATCACCCGGATTGGTGACGCGATGCTCGGCCTCGACGCCAGCTCTGCGGACTGGCCCGCCGCACGTCTGCGCTCCGGCCTGGACGCCGCGCTCGCTGACTTTCACCACTGCCGCTACCGGCATCTGGCAAGCTCACTGCCCCGTCTCATCCGCGGTGCCCATGCCGCCGCCGCTGACAGTGCGGACCCGGCCGTCACCGGCTTGCTCGCCGAGGTCTACACGCTGACCACTCGCATGCTGATCAAACTTGATGACCAGCAGCTCGGCTGGCTGGCCGCTGACCGCGCCCGCACCTTCGCCGGCGGGGCCGGTGACCCGCTGGTCACCGCTGAAGCTGCCCGCAATCTCGCCGTCCTGGCACGCAAAGCCGGCTGGCACTCACGCGCCATGACCATCGCCCTGTCTGCCGCAGACCGCAGCGAGCTGCGCACTGCTGGCACCGTCGGCGCAGCCGAGCGGGGCCTGCTGATCCAGTCGGCCGCCTACTCAGCCGCTAAAGACGGCGACCGCTCCACCATGCGCGACCTGACCGGGGAAGCTGCCGCCATCGCCACCCACCTGCACCACACCACCACGCCGGTCGGCCGAGGAGGCGAATTCACCCCTACCACCGTTCAGCTCCACCGCATCTCCGCCGAATACTCCGTCGGTGAGGCCGGCGCCGCGCTAGCCGCAGCCGCGGCGATCAATCCAGCCCGGCTACCCACAACAGAACGCCGCGCCCGCTTTTACACCGACCTGGCCCAGGCCTACAGCCAGCACGGCCGCCGTGCACAAGCCATCAACGCACTGATCGTCGCCGAGCACCACGCCCCAGAAGAGGTCCGCACCCGCCCGGCCATCCGCGCCCTGATCACCGGGCTGCTCACATCCGGGCCGACCACGCCTGAACTCAAAGGACTCGCAGCCCGCTGCGCTCTGGCATGAACCCGTGCTGCCGTGCCGGCCCCGACGCGGTCACCACGTCGGCTGTCGCCATGTGGCGTGAGGCGAACGTGATGCGCCGCCCCAGCTGGCCACCCGAGCCGCTGAACGACCTTCGATCTACCGGATAATGGCCCATTATTCAGTAGGCTGATCTCCAGCGGGCAAGAGTGACCAGCGGAACATCGGCACGGCGGTGACGCGACTCATGCACGTTATCCGGTAGGTCGATCAGGACAGGGGTCGGCGATGTCAGCGACCGTGACGAAGCTGGAGAACCGGTGGCGCAGAGCCGGCGCCGGCGCAGTCGGCGGACCGACCGTCCGGACCTCGATCGACGCCTTCCTCGGCTCCCCGAAGATCAAAGGCAACCCGAACACTCTGCGCGCCTACACCAACGTGCTTGACCGCACCAGTGAGCAACTCGGCCCCGGCCGGCCGCTGGCCGACGTGGGCGACAGTGAGATCGGCAAGGCGCTGGCCACGCTGTGGGGCGAGGCGGCCCCATCGACCTGGAACCGCAACCGCGCCGCGGTCGGCTCCTGGCTGACCTGGTGCGCCGACAAGCAGCGCTGGACCAGTCCCGGGCTGCCGGCCGCGACGGAGCGGCGGCGGGAGAACAACGACGACACCAAGGCCGTATCCCGGTCGCGGATCGACCGGCTGTGTCGGCGGCGGGACGTGCCGCTGCGGGAGAAGACGCTGTGGCGGATGCTCTACGAATCGGCCTCCCGTGCCAGCGCGGTGCTCGCGCTCGACATCGAGGATCTGGACCTGCCTAACAAGCAGGCCCGGATCGTCGCCAAGGGCGGCGACATCATGTGGATCACCTGGGGAACGGACACCGCGCACCTGCTGCCCCGGCTGATCGCCGGCCGGAAACACGGCCCGTTGTTCCTGTCGGCGTACCGGCCCGGCCCGCACCGCCTGGCCACGACCGACCCCAAGGACGTCTGCCCGGAGACCGGCCGGGCCCGGCTGGGCTATGACCGCGCCCGCATCTTGCTAGCCCACTACGCCGATGGGCTGCAGCTACACCAGCTCCGGCACTCCTCGGCCACCCACCTCGGCGAGGCCAATGTCTCCGCTAACGTCATCATGGCCAAGACCGGCCACAAGAGCCTGCGGTCGCTCCAGCGATACGTCAAACCCGGCCTCGCCGCTGTCCACCAAGCCACTGAGACGCTATCCAGCCCCCGTCGGCGAGGCTGACACGCATCGGTGTGCAGTTCGGCGAGCTAGCCTCACCCGGACCCGCAGATCATCGGCGGGTACGGGCCTGATCAAGGGGCTGACCGCGGGGGCTAAATCGCTGCGCGCACTGCAGGGCGGCCTCGCCGGGCCCAACGTGCGCGCAGCGATTCTGAAGGGCCTGTTGCAGCAGGCTCACTTCTAACCTTTCCCGTTCACCGTCCAAGGCGCCAGACTAGATTCCGGGAGTTACTTCCCCATAAGTTTCTGGGGTTTCACGTACTGAAGACTGTACCGGTTGATTACGAGACCGGGTTCTGAGACGCCTGGGCCGAATCCATTTAGGAACGCTTCCGAACGCTCGCGAACACCCCGGTACATCCTGTAACGGTGCTGCTCAGCTTCCCCTATTGCTCGCATCGTTGGCGTGGCGCGAGCGGTGCGATGCGCTGGCAGCTCATGACCGTGAAAGGTAACCTTGCGGGTGCGGTGGATGGGTTGCAGCCCATTCTCGCATGTGGACGCAAAAGCCGTCCAAGGCGCCAGGCCCGGCTGGGGCAAGCTGGGCCTCACATTAGTTCCGGGAGGAACTTATGGATTTGTCATTCCATGTCGTTACCCGGCCGCGGCTGAGGCTGGGAATGGGGCTGTATGTGACCATCGTGGTCATCCTGATCCTGGCCTGGCTGGCCAGCCCCGGTACTGGCTTCCCGCTGGCGCTGACCATGTCTGTGGTCAGCGCCGCGGCACGAATGCAGACAGCCGGAAAATGCGACCACCTTGCCCGGGAGGGATGATGCCCGCGCCTAACTGGGACCGGGTAGCGCTCACCCGCCTGACGGCTGCGCAGCACGCACTGACGCGCGCAGAAGGCGCCTTGGCCGAAGCCCAGGCCCGGGCGGATCCGGCGGCTGGCGACAACCACGACCGGTGGCTCATGTCAGTCGCCGATGAAGCCGTGTCGACATCTCAGATGGCCCTGGAATCCGCGCACCGGGCGGTCACCACCCGGAAGGCCCGGCCGCTGCAGCAAGCGATCCCAGACACGGACGGGTATGACCTATGCCCGGACCCGCTTATAGCCCAGACCCCGGCTGAGCTGGTCGATGCCCTGCGCCGCTACCGGCTGTGGGCAGGAGAGCCATCGTTTCGCCGGATGGCGGCCAGCAGTCGCCAGCGTGCCGCAGCTTCCACCCTGTGCGCTGCCCTGAGCGGCGAGACGCTGCCCACGCTGGACGTTGTCCTGGGGGTAGTGATCGGCTGCGGTGGCAGTGAGGACGACCAGTGCCGGTTTGCGACTGCGTGGCGGCGCATCCGGCTCGGCGAGCGGGGATCACGGCCGAACTCGGCAGAGCGGCCGACCCTGCAAGTCCTCCGCACCGCGGCTGAAGCCATCTGAGAGCACATCACTACACATGGGAAGGGGACCACCACCAAGTGGTCCCCTTCCGCCGCATCGGCCCGGGATCACACCGCGGCTGCCCCCTGTCATCCAGGGTTCCGTGCCATCGCCGGTGGCGGCCGCGGCGGCCGTCCGTCAGGATTGCCTGCTGGGTTCGCGTGTAGTTGTAGGCCCCTTCACTCATCTCCCTTGGAGAGGACGCTGATCCTCGAAAAGGTCCAGCCGCTTCTCGAAGCCGAGCAGGTCATGCGCAGTGCTGAAGACCTAGCGGCCATAAGGTCCTGCTGACAGATCCGCGAGCTGTCATCGGCACCAAGCTCAAGCAACTGACCGACTCCCCAGTCTGCGCTAGAAGAGTCTCCATATGGGAACCTTCGGTGTGAGCCAGCAGGCAGGCGGGGTCTCCTGTCGGGCCTGGGATTGACGGATTGACCCCATGCCGACAGGAGACCCGCTGTTTACCAATGGATCTCAGCGAGTTCTTTGATCACTCTCGCTATCGTGGCGAGCACCATGACTGCCGCTGTCGTGATCCGGATGATTCGCTTGCTGTAATCCGGTTGGCCCTGCTGGTTCATCGTGCCTCCCCGCACAGGTCGCAGCTACCTTGTAGTTACCTGATGGGAACCAGACACCGTCGTCCACTTCTTTGGACTAAACCATTACGCCAGTCCGTGATGCTGACGAGCCTGACCTGCGGCAAAGCCCGATGGGCGCATTGCGTCGGTACAGTACGGGGCTGGCTGGCGGGCCGCCCTTCCGCACGATGTTCTCGCCAACACCGATCCTGCTGCGTCTGGCGCCCCGGCTGGTTCGTCGTGTCGAGCCTTTCCAGGTACTCCGCAGGGTCAGCGGATTTCACCAAGTCTGTCGGTTAGGCGCTCGACTGCGGCGGCAACAGCCATCAGAGCCTCGGCCTGGGCACAGATGGCCGATGCTACGGGGTTCTCCGCGCCGATCGAATTGGCCGTGCTGATGTGGTCGGCGACTTTGACGGCATAGGTACTCGGATCGTCCAGATTGCTCATGGTGAGCAGATTACGGCGAGCATCGGACAGGCCCCACTGCGCAGCCCGCCGGGGTGTCGCGCGCTGTGAATGGCGGCGTGGCAAACCAGCAGGAACCCAAGCGCCATTATCATGATCTTCATGTACGGCGACGTTCATATGACCCAGCGGGCAGCCCTGGGGCTGATTCCCTACAAGCACTTCGGTGTGGAGATGCCCGACGGTGGAATCTGCGAGAACAGCCCGGCGGGTGTACGCGTGGTTACCTTCGCCGGCTTCGCTCGCGATGGGCGGACATGGGTGCAGAACCCCGGCGCTGGCCCGGCCGAGCGCGCACAGGCAGTGATGCGGGCCGCGTCCCGCATCGGCGAGCGCTGCTACAGCCTGAGCGGCAACAACTGTGAGCACTTCGCGAACTGGTGCGCCACCGGAGTGGCCATCAGCCACCAGGTAGTGGCGTTCTTCGCCGAGCTGGCCCGGTTGGCCCGGCTGGCCTGGGCGGTGCTTGTGGCCGCTGCTGCGGTCACCGTGGCAAGGGCCGCGTTCGCCAGCGAGTAGAAATCGTGCCCCACCGGGGCTGCGGGCGAACGGTGACCGTCAGCATTGAGTCTGCCTATCGCTTCCGACCTACGAAGCAAGGATCGCCGCGCGTCGGCATTCCAGGCAGAACCCCTGGTCCCCATCACTCGCTTGGCATAATGCCCGACCCCCCATCAGGCTCGGCCCCGGACGCTGGCCCGTTCCGATGTGGTTAGGCACCGTACGCTGATACCCCATGTCCGATGAATCCGCGAACGCGAACGCTGAGCCGAGGATTGTAGATCCGCTGGCCGCCAGCCTCGATCGCCCACTTACCGAGTTGACGACAGACGAACTCATGGCGCTCAAGGCTGGGTTCGAGGCTCGCGGAATCCGGTTCTACAACCGTGCCCCCCCCGGAACTGCTCGTGCTTTTCGCTGGCATCGCCATCTACTCCAAGGCGTTCTTGGAGACCTTGGCGAAGCACAACGCCGATGGGCTGGCTGAGGCTGTGCGCACCCGGTTCCGCAAGAACGAGAAGGCCCCCGAGTTGCTCGTTGGCCCAGGCGATGACGCAGCGGCGACGCTGGTCGTCACGAGCGATACTCCCGACGAGGCCCGGCTCGCACTGCTCGACTTGGACGTAACCGCCCAGGATGTGCGCGGCCAGCTCCTTCGGTGGGACACTGCCACCGTGCGGGGTGTGCGCGGCCGCAGCGCGATTCTTGCGTGCAGCCGCGATGCCTGGGGCGTCGGCAGGCCAAGACGGCCCAAGCGGAGAACGCAAGACGCCCTCTTGCAGTGCCGCATCTTCCTCAGGGGTCCACCGGCGTACGCCTTGGATGCTCGCGGCGGACCTCAGCCACCCGGTACGCGGGCTCCGCCGGCTCGCAGCGCGACCACATAGCCACCGCAGGCATGACCGGAAAGACGAAAGGCTCCCTGGCGGTAACAGGGAGCCTTCCTAAGACCCACAATGCCTCGCCTCACGCCAATGAAGCCGAAGGTGCGGGTTAGAGACCTGCGCCCGGAGGCGCGGCCTCACAGTCACAGGATCGCATCTCGGCCGGTTGGGTTCGACCGTTAGGCCCTCCGGGGTTATTCGGCTACGCCATACAACCTCGAATAACCCTCTGAACTGCCGAAACACCCACAGTCCAAAACCCGGACGATGATCTCCTTTACCGCCTTGCCGTTCAGGAGGATAGTTGGTATCGGCATCCGCGGTACGACCGTGATGGTGCGGTAACCATTTCGGGCAAAGGGTGTCAACCACAGTTGGTCAGACCTCGCCTCACGCCAAGGCCAGAATCGGAAGGTGCCCCACCATGCTACGTCGCCAGCCGCGCCGTCGTGCGCGCAGAACCTCGCCTCCCATGACCTTGCCCGTGCCGGGCTCGCTGCCAGCGAAGCCAGCATGGCAAGCCGTCATCATCTTCGTGGTCATCCTGATCGTCATGGGATGGCTGCTCGCCTGGGGCTACTCCCTGGACACCGCATTCGAGACAGTCACCGCCGCAGGCGTACTCGCCTCGGCGATCGCCGTGCGGCTGATCGCCGTCCGGCAAGCCTAGGAAGACGGGAAGGAGACCGTCAGCGTAGAAGCAGGAGGCCAGCGGCATGGCACGGCCTGAACGGCCCCTCGACCCCGCAGCCGGGCCGCTGGCCCTGCTTGCCATCGAACTGCGGAAGCTGCGCGGCAAGCAGACCTACAGCGAACTTTCCCGCAAGACCCACCTGGCAGCCTCCACACTGAACAGTGCGGCCGGGGGAGCCCGGCTGCCAAGCTGGGAAGTCACCCGGGTCTTCACGGACGTCTGCGGGGGGGACCTGCAGAAGATCCGGCGGCTGTGGGAGCAGGCCAGTGTGGCAGCCAGCCAGGACGTCATTCCCGTCGCCGTTCCCGGCGAGCCCCCACGGCCGGAACCAGAGACGGTGACGTCGGTCGCGCAGTTCATCGAACTGCTGACCAGGCTCCGCGCGTGGGCGGGCAACCCCTCATTGGCCGAACTCAACAAGCGCGCCGGCTGGTTCGACCTGCCCCCCAGCACGGTCAGCGAGATGCTGCGCAACAAGCACCGGCTTCCCCGCCTCGAACTGGTAGCCGCCTTCGTGAGAGCCTGCGGCCTAGACGACGACCAGGCCACAGGCTGGGAACAGGCATGGGCGGCGCTGCGCGCCCGGCAGCTACTGCCTGGCCGCTCACTGCCGCCCGAGCCGGCGGATCCACCCTCACCGGCCAGGCAGCTACGAGATGGGCTCAAAACGGCACGCCGAAACGCCCGGGACCTGCTGGCCTGGGTATCAGGAGCACAACTCGACCTCTTGCGCCGCAGCCCACACGACCGCGCAACCTACGCCGGGCTCGGCGCGGCGATCCTGGCCAGCTCCGTGCTCGCCGCAGTGTCCTTGATGTTCGCCCTGCACATCGGGATACGCATGGCTTTGCCCGCTGCCGTGCCGGTCGGGCTGGCCTGGGGGGCGGCCATCATGGGCATTGACCGGTTCTTTGTGCTGGGGATCTCTCGCCCCTTCAGAAGCAGCGAGTGGTACAAGACCGTGCCCACGGTGATTCCCCGCCTGGTGCTGGCGATCCTCATAGGAGTCGTGATCTCCACGCCAATGGTCATGCAAATGTACGCGCCCGAGATCGCCGCGGAGATCGTCACCATCCGCCAGCAGCAAGCCAAGGAGTTCACCACCAGCCAGCAAAACAGCGCCCTCGCCCACCAGATCCAGCAGGTTGAAGCGCAGGTCACTCGAGCCCAGAATGTACAAGCCGCCGCCGAACGGAAATGGGTGTGCGAAGTAACCGGCAAGACATGCGCCGGCGCTACAGGCGTCCCCGGTGGCGGGAACCTCGCCAGGCTGGACCTGGAGCAGTTCCAGGTAGCAGAGGCAACAACTAACCACCTCATGGCCGAACTCAACACCCTACGCGGCCAGGAACAGCAGCAGGAAGCTGCCTACAACACCGCCAGCCGACAGGCACCGGGGCTGCTCAGCCGCCTCGAAGCGCTGAACCAGCTCGCCGCCCACAACACCGTGGTGGCTCTCAGCCGACTGTTGGTGCTGTTGCTGCTGGTCTTCATCGACATCCTGCCCATCATCATCCGGGTAGTCCAAGTTCTGGGCCCACCGACTGCTTACGAAAGGATGCTGGACCTTCAGAAACGGGCGGACATCCGGCTGGCTTCTAGATACATCAGAGCCGAAGCAGCAGCCCAGGCGCAGGAGCTACCGGAGCCGCGCGGCCTCCCGGCACCCTCAGCCAGTTCGCGTCATTCCGGCTCGGTGGAGTAACAACGCACCCGCGGAAACTGCCCCGAACGGGCGCACCAAGACCTGGGTGGCACATCGGGGTTGGGTCAGCGCCTGGCCATTGCGGCCAACTCCGCCTGCTGTGTAGCTCCCCGCCCGGGCCGTTCGGGCACCAGAGCGGCATGACCATGCCGTGGGAGGACCGCGATCCTGCACCTGATTTCGCACGACCCGCCCACGGCGGGAGGATTACCCTTCGCCGAGCAGTCGCTGCAAGAAGTCGATGATGACCGGCTTGACGTGCGCGACGTGGTGCTGCACGCTCCCTGGCGGCACGCGCAGCCCCGGGAACTGTGCCACCTGCCCCCGGTACACGCGCAGGTACCAGTCACGTTCGGGAGCATGGGCCAGTGGGCGGACATGGTTGCCTGCGGCGCAACAGAGGGCATCGAGCGGCGGAGGGTCAGCCGCAGTCAGCGGGACGCCGCCGATGCTCGTGTAGTAGCGGCTCATCACGTGATTCCTTCCCACGCGGCCAGGCCGAGTGCCAGGCGGTCGCTTGTTATACCGGCTCGCCGTGCAAGACCCCCACTGCATCATGGACTCTCAGGTGAGCAGCTTCGCGTCACGATCGTCGGCCAGCCCCCGCCTCGGCAAGCCGCCACCAGCGGGCTACTGACAAAGGTTTCCATATGGAAACCTTCAGCGGCTCCCCGCCCCGCCTGCCTGGGGCCTAGTGAAAGCATCCACATGGACGACATGTTTCTCAAGTGGCGTCGCTGCTGCCGCTGAAGCTGGCCAGCCGGGTAGCTATCGCCGCCTCGTCCAGTTCGCCGCGCTCGGCCGCGCGTACCAGCTCCACCGCCTCGGCCGGGGCTGCCTTGGCCGTGATGTCGTTCATGCCCAGCAAGGTGTAGGCCGCGAGCCAGCCGAAGATGTCGTTGCGCGATTCCAGCGGGCGCAGCCGCACGATCGCGTGCAGCAGGGCCGCGGCCGCTGCCAGCGGTTCGGTATGCACCGGCTGCCCGAGCAGTTCGGCCCGGTGCCGCTCGTGGGCGGCAACGAGGGCGGAGTAGTCGCGCACAGCTGGGTCACCTTCGATGCCTTCAGCCAGGCGCAGCAACGTCCGCAGCGCTAGGTACCGCACTCTCCTACGCCACCGCGCGGGTGCGGGAACGCAGCTCCCCTACTTTGCGCTCGTTGCCGACCCCGTCCAGGCCGAACGCCTCACCGTACCCGGACAGCGCTTGGGCAGCGAGGCTCAGCGCCTGGTCCTCTTGCTCGGCCGCCTCGATCGCGTCACGGGCATAGGTTTGCATGCTCACCCCGGCCCTGGCGGCCGCGGCGGCGAGCCGGTCGTGTGCCGCGGCATCTAGCTTCAGCACGAACTGCCTGATGGTTTCCACGGCCCGAAGCATACAGGTACCTCTACCGATACCGGTACCTCCGCAGTTCCTGTAGCACTGTCTGCCAGGCCGTGCCTATCCCACAGTGGTATGTCGCGATGGCATAGGGACCGCGGTTTGCGCTCGGTCGTCGACGTTCGGATGGTTGCTCTCCCGAAGAAACACGCGACACGGGAGCGCTGTTACCCGCGCGGTGCGTGCGCTCAGTCGCGCCCAGTGACAGTCTGAGGGACTGATCACCCCAGCGCCTTATGCACCTTCGGAGGAGCCCTTAGACCGCGCATGAAAAGGCCCCCCAGTAAGGGGGGCACACGCTCGACAACCGCATATCGCTGGAGCCCCGCAGCCCAGTTCGTGCTTGCCAGGCCAACTGCTGCCGGACTCCTCACCCGACCTAGACACCGGCTCGCCAGAGCCGGGCCTTGGTGTGTCCGAGGCCAGCAAGGTGACCCACGAACGGAGCCCACGATAGCAGGTGGCCGCTCCGCAGGTAAGTCACGCCCGCAACCACATTGCGGCGTGTCGCCTGCGGATTCTCACGTAGCCCGCACCCGCCCAGCGGTGCCGCCGGTGCGCTGGTGCCGTGCCGGCTCCCCGCCGCCGCGGCCGGCGTACAACGGGGCACCCGAGGCGTACCCAGGGATGTCGCGGCGGTCATGGTGGCGGCTGGTGTCACTGATGACCTACCGACGGCTGCTTGACCGCCGGGCCGACGGGTGCCTGCTACGCATGGCACGTCACCTGGCCCACGTGGCCGACACCCGCGGCATGGTGACCGACCTGCCCCAGGTGATGCGCGCCTACGCCGCCCGCGAGCACGTCAGCGTGCAGACCGGGTGGACCGACCTCGGGCGGCTCATCGACCGCGGCCTGCTCCGTCAAGTGCAAGCTGCCGCCCCCGGCTACCCCGCCCGTTACCGGCTGTGTGCCCCGGCCGCCGCTGTCGCCGCACGGATGCCGAACTTGCCCGCTGACCTGGCCGCGGACTTGGCCCCGTCCCCGGTTGTCCACAGCCCCGCCCCGGCCGCCGATCCGGAAGTTATGGGCAGCTCTTGTGAGCAACTTGATACGTCGCAGTTTCCCATAGGGGAATCCCCCCCCTGGTCCCCCCCCCACGCCCGCTCAGCACACCCACGCCGACGCCAGCACCCCTCCAAGGAGATCAGCGACGAGGAGAAGGACCACGCGCGGTCCGTTTTGTCCGATTGCCGCTTCGAGTGGGCCCGCCAGCGAGGCCCCAGCAGGGTGCCACCACCCACCGACCTCGGCCAAGTCGAGGCATTGACGGCGCTGCTGCTGCGCCAGACGGGTCCAGGTGAGGCGATCCAGGTGCTCACCTGGCAGGTCGCCAGCGCACGGGACCTGCCAGGCGTGCTGAGCTGGCGGCTGCGCCGCGCCCTCCATGCCGCCCGCCCTATCGCCGTGCCCGCCGACGAGGACGGCCGGCGCTACGCCCAGTGGGCATGTCAGCGTAGCCCCGGTAACAGCGCTGCCCACGACTCCCCCGCCCTGCGCGAGGCGCTCGCCATCTACCGCGAACGCCAGCAGGCCGCCAGTGCCCGCTATCACGCAGCAGCCTCTCATCGCCCCGCCCAAGGTTCCCGGGGTAACAGCGCTGCCGGTCCCAGCCGGGGCGGGGAAAGGCGCTGACCCGGCGCCCCCAGCCCCCCTTAACGGGAGCCAGCGCCGACGAACGGGCGACAGTTCCCTAATTAAGTTAGGTATTTAGTTTAGTTTAGTTAGGTTGAAAAACCCAAACTTAACCATTACACTGAGAGGTACTCACACGGGCCGAAGGGGCGGCAGGAAAATGACGGAACAGCAAGCGCAAGCCGAAGCAGGAACCTGCAGGTACCCAGGCTGTGAGCGGCCACCGGTCCAGGCGGAGGGACCAGGCCGACCGCCGGGGTTCTGCGACGACCCCGACCACAACAAGGTGACGGCCTGGAAGGAACGGCGGCGGCTGGACGCCGAAGCGCAGGGGATGACTGCCACGGCGGCGGAGATGGACGCCCCCGTGACGATGGCACGAGTCACAGGAGCAGAGCTGCTCCGCCAGGCCCGGGACGAATCACAGCGTCTGACCGCGATCGCCGACCGGTTCGCAGCGGTCGCAGCGGTCATCGGTGACCCGACAGCGGCTGAGGCTGAGGTGGAGGCGATGCGGACCGCGGCCGAGCAGCGCGCTGCCACTGCTGAGGCCCGGGCGGCGGAAGCGGAGCGGCGGGCCGCGACCGCTGACCAGTCACGCGCCCAAGCTGATGAGGCTGCTGAGGAGATGGCCGAGCATCTGTCCGCCGCTCAAGCTCGGGCAACCGAGGCGCAGCAAACGCTAGCGGAAACGGCCCGCCAGCACGCTGCTGAGGTCGAGCGGATCCGCGCCGAGGCAGAAGCGCGCGTTGCGGCCGCCGAACAGGCGCGGGAGGCTGCAGCCCAGGAGGCACGCGAGGCTATCGCCGCCGCCGAGCTGGAGGCGGAGCGACGAGCCGAGCAGGCTGAGGCACGCGCCCAGACTGATATCGCCCGGGCTCGCGAGCAGGCCCAGACCCAGGTCCTTGCCGCCGAGCAGGACCGGGACCGGGCGCTGGAAACTGCCGCTGCCGCCGAACAGGCGGCCCAGCGGGCCGACCAAGCGGCGGCTCGCGCCCAGGCCGCGGAAACCGCCGCCCGGCAGGAGACCGAGCGGGTCCGCGCCGACAGCACCCGGCTGCTGGAGCAGGCCCGGGCGGACGCGACAGCGCAGCGCGAAGAGTTGCGGCGGGCGCTGGAGGCCCGGGCGGACGCCGCCGAAGCCGAGCTGGCCCGCCGGGAGAGCGAGCATGCCAGTGCGTTGGACCAGGCCCGGGCGGCTGCTGCCGCTGCCCGCGCCGAAGCCGAGCGTGCCCGCGAGGAATCAGCCCGGCTGTTGGAGCAGGCCCGCGCCGACGCGACACGGGAGCGGGCGGAACTGTCAACCGCGGCGGAAGGCCGAGCTGCTGCGCTCGAAGAGGCCCGGGCAGACCTGCGGGCTCGCGCCGAACGCGCCGAGCATGACCTAGACGCAGCTCGCGCGGAGCTGGCGGAGCTGCGTTCCGCTGGCGGGCGGCGCGGAGACGAGGGCAAGCCGGCGCCCCGGGCAGCTCGCGGGCGGCGAGCCGCGCGAACACCGGAGGACTCGTGACCAGCCCCGTTATCGACCCGCTGCCGGGATTTCCACCGGCGCCGCTCCCCCGCCTGTACTCGGCTGACCGGCTGCCGCCTCACATATGGGCCGAGCTGACCGCGCACGAGCCGACCCGCCGCCGTTACCTGGCCCGGGTCTACCGCCGAGACCCCACGCTGTGCTGGTATTTCCTTGGTGCCATCTCCGACACCGGCCACGGCAAGCTGCGCGCCGGCTCCCGTGCCGCAGGCGCGCAAGATGCTGGCGAGCCAGCCAGCCGGGTCGTCACCGCCCACGTCTACGGATGGCACCTCGCCTACGGCCCATCGGCTTACCACCCACACACCTCGGCCCCGCTCATCGCCCATCGGTGTGACGAGGGAAGCTGCCAGAATCCCGGTCATTGGCGCCTGAATGACACCGCCGGCAACACCGGCGAGTACATGGCCCGCCGCTACTCCCCCGACAGCCCGCTAGCCGACGTTCGCGGCCCGGGCGGCCGTGCCCGGGCCATCGCTTCCGCCATCCGGGCCGCGCTCCAAGCGGGCCGCGACGTCGACGCTGCCATTGCTGCCGCAGCGGCGGCCGGGCTGCCTTCCTGCCAACCACGGCTGTTCTGACGTAGTGAGGCAAGGACGGAGGACGATCGGGTGAGCGAGACAACTGGCGCCGCAGCCCCGGCCACTGCGCAATCGTCACCCCGCAAAGCCCGCGCCCGCAAGCCCAAGCCGCCGCCAGCCGACTTCGGCCCTGTTCAGGTGCTGCGGCACACCGGCTTGGCCGAGTGGCAGTGGAACGCCGCGGCCGCCGCAGGGCTGATTCCGCCGGCCGACGTCGAGGGGCGGCGCTGGTCGGCCGCCGCCGCCAGTAAGGTGGCCGCCCGGCGCGAGGAGATCATCGCCGCGATCGGCACCGAAGCCCCGGTCGGCGGCCACAAGGCCGCCGACCGGCTGGCCGAGCGTACTGGCCTGGAGGTGCAAAAGTGCGACGTGGAAGCGCTCGCTGGGGCAGGGCTGCTGACCGTGGCAGGCTGGTTCAAGGACTGGCCATTATGGGATTGCCGTGCGCTGGATGCGCTCGGCGCCGACACACTGGCCGCGGTCGTCGCCGAGCGGCAGGCGTGGATCGCTGGCAGCGTCAGCAAGTGGGACGCCCCGGCCTACCTCGGGTGGCGGCGGGATGAGTTCGATCGGGTCACCAAGCAGCGTGGCCTGGCATGTGGCCGGCTGGACCGGTACGCCAAAAGCGACCTGGACGCGCTCGCCGGCGATGAAGACCTGGCCGAGCAGGTGCGCCTGGACCGGCTGCTGATGACCCACCAGGCCGCGGAGCATCTGGAGATCCGCGAGACCGACTTTCAGTATCTGCTCGCCGGTGACCTGATCGCCGCGAAGAAGCACACCGTAGTGCGGGTCAGCCGATACCGGTGGGTCGATGTGCCGCTGTACCGGGTCGGTGACCTGGAAGGGCTGCGCGAGCACCCCGACATCGACTGGGAGCTCGTGCATGCGGTCAAGCCGGGCGAGCCGTCGCCGCTGCGGCACCTGGCCCGGCGGCCGGTCGACCGGGCCGCCGTCATCCGCCGCGGGATCGCGGAGCTCGGCGACCGCTACCAGGCCGAGGTCTGGGCCTGGTGGAACAACAGCACCGGAACCTGGGAAGTTGACTTCGAGCGCCGCGGCGGCGGCCCCACCGTCAAAGAGTTCAAAGCCGCGATTGCCGAGCATCCCTCACTGCGCCAGCACCGCGCGGTGATCGCCGTCGCCACTCAAGCCGGCGCCGCCGTGCGGTGGGCGCGGGCCATGCGCCAGGCAGGCGCCGCAGTCATCCTCGACACCGAAACCACCGGCCTCGCCGGTTACATCGTGGAAATCGCCGTTCTTGACGCGGCTACCGGCAAGGTGCTGCTGGATAGCCTCGTTAACCCTGGCTGCCCCGTCGAGCCCGGTGCCCGCTGGGTGCACGGCATCACCGACGACCAGCTCGCCGGTGCCCCGGCGCTGGCCGAGGTGTGGCCCCGGCTGCTGGCAGTCACCCGCGGCCGCGTCGTGCTTGCCTACAACGCCCAGTTCGACCACGACACCGTGGCCCGGCACGCCCGCCGCGATGGACTCGACCCAGCCCACCTCGGCGACGCCGCCAACTGGTCGTGCCTGATGAACCGGCGCTCCTCCTGGCTGATGCGCCGCCGCTGGGTACCGCTCGGCGGCGGCCACCGAGCCCGGGGTGACTGCCAGGTCGCCTTCGACCTGCTGGCTGGGATGACCGCACCCGCCTGCCGGCCCAAGGCGCTACGGCGATAACCCGCGCCTTCGCCGGCAGGAAAATGTTCCCATATGGAAACATCCCGGCTGGCTTACCCGGGGTCGGCGATCTCGATGATGTGCAGTGGCTCGTCCAGGTCCCCCGCATGTTGCCGCCACTTCTCGCCGTCCAAGGTGAGGATTGGGCACACCGCCGCGTCCGCGACCGCGGCGACATGAGCGTCCCACGGGTCAAGGCGGGTCCTGGCGATGACGCTGGCCAGGTTCACGGCCTGTTCTGCGTCCCGAAGGGATGCGGTCTGGGTGTTCCCAAGTCGCTCAAGCCCTTCCAGCAGTTCGCTGGCCTCATCGGTGCGCATGTCAAGCGAGGCGGCAGTGATCGCCAGTACCGGGATCACTAGCGGTCGGCCGCGAGCATCGAGTTCCTGGATCATCGTCATGATCGCGGTGTCGGCCCGCGCCACTGCGATGAGAACGCCGGCATCGACGATCCACGGCGTGGGAATCGCGCCGCCGTCTTCGCTCACCTGAACCGGTACTGCACCGGAAGCTGAGCGGCCTGGGCCTCGGCGTGAGCGATCATCCGCTCAACCCTCGCCATGTCCGCCTGGGAGGTGATCTCCTTCCACCTCTTGGCGATGCGCCGGTCGCGTTCGATCCTTTCTGACAGTGCATCGTTGACCACGGCAGACACCGACGAAGCCTTGCCCGCTTCCACCAGACGCTCGGCATAAGCGGCTAGGTGGGGGTCGATCGTGACCGTGAGGCGCGTCTTCCGCTCGCTCATACCGGGATCATACTGCCACGGAGGCGGGCTGAGGCAGCACCACGCCCCGGGGCGTGCAGTAACCCCGCTCGCCCTTTTTGAGAACGCCGCTGCTCGCACCCGGGCCGCGCAAGTGCCGAGCAAAGGCGGTGCAACCCGCGAGCGGTGGTCATGCGGGCGCGTGCGGGGTTTGCGCGGGGGTGGTGGCGCCCGTTGGGCCGCCTGCCTGCGCATACAGCGTTTGTAGGGCTGCTTGACGTGTTCCCGACCACTCTCCCACCCCGAGGGGACCCCGAGAGAGTGGTCGGGAACACAGCAGCCCACAGCAAGCATGCGCAGGCAGGCGGCCCAACGGGCGGGGTGGTGGGTTGACGGGGCGGGGGGCGAAACCACCGGGGAACCCTTCCCCCAAGCTGGCCCCAGGGTTCCCCGAGGTCTCGCCCCCCGCACCCCCCACTTCCTTCAGCCCCTCCGGGCCCACCCAGGCTGTTCCGGTACCGGCAGGTGACCAAGCTGGCGAGGAACCGCACCTATGCAGACCGTCACCATGGCAGGCACGGCTGCACGCAACCGTAGAACGCACAGCCACGCATGCGGGTGGTACTGGCAGGTGATCTCCCCAGGAGGAACCAGCGAGCAGCACAGACCGTCACCGCGGCCAAGGCTGGTGGCGCGGCCCGGCTGGAACGGCAACACGGCGGGCCGGGGCTGTGCTGTGCGCCGGCATCGGCGGCGTGGGCTGGGGGCGGTGGCGGTAGGGGCGCCAGCTTGGGCGGACCCTCACCGGGTACGGGGCGGGGCAGTTGCTGTCGTGGCCCGGTCACCCCTGGGGGTGGCGGGGCCAAGTGTGTTCCGGCTCCACCAGTCTCGCAGGCGCGGTCGGGAGCGCAACCGGCCTCTCGCTCCGCGAGTCCCGGGCCGGGCAAGATCTTTTCTGGGACGCGGGCGATTAGCCGATAGTGCCGGCTGCGCCGGCGCTCCTTTTTGCCCGCTGGAAAAGATCTTGCCCGGCCCGGGACCGGCCGGTTGCGCTCCCGCCCTATGACGCCTGCGTGCCTGCTTACGCCGGAACACACCAGGACCGGGCCCCGCCACCAGGGGCCCCCACCACGCAGGAGGAGCACTCCAATGACCGTCACCCACACCCTCAGCACCCAGTCCACCTGCACCGGCTGCGGCTGCCCGCTCGACGCGGGCATGCCCGCTCCCTGGCTGGGTGACGGGGACCTGTGCAGCGACTGCACACTGGAGGCAGTCCTGCACTCCCGCGAGGAGTGCCCCGCCACCTGGGACCTGGACCTGGGCCTGGAAGACATCGAGCTTCCCTTCTGACCCCCTGGGGACAAGGGTGCCCCGCCGGCTGCAGCCGGCGGGGCACCCTTGTGTCATGTTCTGGCCCCCTGCTACCAGGCTGGTAAACGTGGATGCGCCGATACCGGGAGAAACGCCATCATGGCTGACGGGAGGGCGGTGATAGCGATGAGCGACCGGGACGGTGCCGCAACGGCGGCCGTGCCGGATGAACCGCCGCCGCAACGGTCGGACGCCGGTGTGGTGCGCATGACCGAACGGGACATCAACGGCCTGGTGTGGGTGGGCGAAATGTACGGGGTGCCCTACGACTTACTGGCCTCGCTGCTGGCTGTTAACCCCGGTCGGTTGCGCGCGATCTTGACGAGGTGGCGGCGGGCTGGGTACGCCGGCACCAGCCGGCTCGGCCTCGGCCCCGGGTGGGCGTGGCTGACCAAGGCAGGCATGGCCGCCACCGGCCTGCCCTACACCGCCGGTACCCCGTCCCTGGGCAGGCTGCGGCACATCCGGGCCGTGGCCGCGGTGCGGCTGTCACTGGAACACGGGACCGCCTACCGCTCCGCCGGTGCCTACTGGCGGTCCGAGCGGCGCATCCGCGCCCGCCTCGGCGGCCGTGTCGGCGTGCGTGCCCACGTGCCCGACGCCGAAGTTCACTGGCCGGCCGCCGCGGCCGCCTACGGCGGGGAACTGTGGGGCATCGAGGTCGAGCTGACCGCCAAAGCGCTGCCCCGCACGGTCGCGATCATGCGGGAAATGCTCGCCCGCACCGGCGACTTCCAGCCCGGCGAGGCACCACCGGCCGAGCTGGCCGGCCTGGCCCGCTACACCCGCCTGGTCTACCTCGCCTCCCCGCAGGCCCGCCCGACCGTTGAGCGGGCCGCCGGATCGCTGCCGGGGCCGCTGCGCTCACGGGTGGTGGTGCGGGACCTGCCCGATAGAGCGGTCCTGCCATGAGGTTCGTGTGGGCGTATATCCAGATCCGGCTGGCGATCTGGTTCTTGCGCCTGCTCGGGCGCCTCATCAAGTGGGGGGCGCTGGCAGCGGTTCTGGTCGCCGCAGCGCCGGTCACCGTGGTGGCGGCGGCCGGGTATGGCGGGGCGTGGCTGCGCGGCTGGCCGCCGGTGCGGCTGTGGCGGTCGGCTGCGTGGGCGCTGCCGATGACCGCCGCCTACCTGGCCGGTCAGGCGGTGGCGACCCGCACCTGGCAGGCGGTGGTGCTGGCGCCGGTGCGGGACTGGCAGGTGATGTGGTCCCAGGCGCTGCACGGGCAAGTCGCGGCCGCCGCGGTTCGGATCACCCCCACCGCCGTCCCGGCTGGGCTGGCGCTGGCCGGGGCGTTGTGGGCGTGGCGGATCTACGCCCTGCAGACCGGCCTGGCCGGGGCGGCCGCCACCGCCCCGGTCACCTTCGACCTGCGCCAGTGGCGCCGGCAGGCCCGCACCGCCCGGGGCCGGATCGCGGCCCCCGGAGCAGTGCCGCTCCTCACCGCCAAAGGGGAGATCGCTGTCGGCGGCACCATCCGCGCGATCCAGCACCGGTGGCGTCCGATCACGGCCATCCCCCCCGCCCTGCTAGGGCGTCACCAGGTGATCGTCGGCGCCACCGGCACCGGCAAAACCAACCTGATGATGCGGCTGTGGGCGGGCTGGTTCGCCGCCGCCTGGCAGCGGTTCCTGACCGGCAGAAACCCCCGGCCACTGCTGGTGGTGTGGGACTGCAAAGGCGGCCCCGACGCCCGCGCCAAAGCCGCCCGCACCCGCCGCCTGCTCCAGGGCGTCGGCGCCGGGCGGGTGGCGATCTGGCCCGACGAGGCCCCGTTGTCGCTGTGGGCACTGCCGCCCGCCCAACTCGCGGTCACACTGCTGGCGCTGATCGAGACCGGCACCGGCGCCGCCGCCTACTACGCCGACGTGATGCAGGCCATCGTGGCTTTAGCGGTCGGCGCGCCCTGCGGCCCGCCAGGCACCTCGCGGGACTTCCTGCAGCGGCTGGACCCCGCCTGGCTCGCCAGCGCCTACAGCGGGGATGGGTACGCCGCCGAGCAGGCCGCCGTGACCGAGGCCCGGCGGCACATCGGGGATGTCGCGCTGCGGTTCCAGACCCTGTTCGCCCGCCTCGGCGCAGGCTTCGACGGTCCCGGGGACCTGGCGGGCGCCGACGTCTGGTACTGCATCCTGGAAGGCACCCGCGAGCCCGCCGTCGCCGAAGCGCAGGCGATGGCGCTGATGGAGCTGCTCGCCCACGCCGCAACGAGCCGGGACGGCCAGCCCCGGCAGATCCTGCTCGCCGCCGACGACTACAGCGCCGTCAGCCGCCGGGTGCCGGTGTGGAATCTGTACGAGCGGGGGCGCTCCCTCGGCCTGGGGGTGCAGATCTCCGCCCAGTCCTGGCAGGGCCTGGGCGAAACCGACGACGAGCGGGCACGGATCTGCGCCACCGCCGACGGCGGGGTCTGGGTACTGCGCACCCCCTACCCCGAACCGCTCGCACAGCTCGCCGGCACCCGCCGGGTCCTCGAATCCGCACACAAACTCGTCGGCCACGCCTGGGGCGACGAAGGCACCTCCCGCGTCCAGCACGCCTGGGTTCTCGACCCCGACATCGCCCGCTCGCTCGATGTCGGCCAGGCCGCGTTCATCCACCACGGCGGGGTCACCTGGGTGCAGGTCGCCCGGCCCCGCCCATCCCCGCTCCAGCTCCCCCCTCCCCCACCTCAGCCCGCCCGCGTCGTCCACGGCACCGTCGCCGGCGACACAGAACCCGCACCCCCACCCCAGCGTGAATCTGGCCCGCCCGGGGGCAGCGAGTTCAGCGATGA
>Ga0075276_10000106_pt1 | contig 25149 bp, 29 predicted proteins | sample SF_Rice_5C_80N_4_FD_69770 | JGI IMG/M metagenome (GOLD analysis project Ga0075276, IMG submission 69770) | Rice paddy soil microbial communities from Twitchell Island, California, USA - SF_Rice_5C_80N_405 | ecosystem: Environmental > Terrestrial > Soil > Paddy field/soil | place: USA: Twitchell... | reverse complement strand
GAAGCATGGAAAGCGTGACGGCGACTGAGATTGCTCTGCCGGGCCTCGAGAAGGCGGTCGTGAGCGCGCCCGAGCCCGGGCACTGGATCGAGCGCGGGCCGCAGAAGCGGCTCATGGTCTTCTCGGGCCGCTCGCACCATGACCTCGCGGCGCAGATCGCGGAGAAGCTCGGGGTCGAGCTCGGGGACATCGAGCTCGACACGTTCGCGAACGGCGAGACGTACGGCCGCTACCTGGAGTCGATCCGCGGCGCCGACGTCTTCCTCGTGCAGACGGGCTGCCAGCCGGTCGACCGGAACCTCATGGAGCTCATGTTCATGATCCAGGCGGCGAAGCTCGCGTCCGCGAAGCGCATCACCGCCGTCGTCCCGCTCTTCCCGTACGCACGGCAGGACCGCAAGGCGCGGCCGCGCGAGCCGATCTCCGCCCGTCTCGTCGCCGACATGATCCAGCTCGCCGGCGCCGACCGCGTGCTGACGATGGACCTGCACGCGGGCCAGATCCAGGGCTTCTTCACGATCCCGGTCGACCACATGACGGCGCTGCCGCTGTTCGCGCGCCACTTCCGAGACCTCGGGCTCACCGGCCCGGAGATCGTGTCGGTCGCGCCCGACGAGGGTCGCGCGAAGATGGCCGTCCGCTTCGCGGAGATGATCGACGCGGAGTTCGCGATCATGCACAAGACGCGGCCCGAGCGCGACCAGGTGGAGGTGACGGAGATCACCGGCCGCGTGCGCGACAAGATCGCGATCGTCGGCGACGACGTGATCATGACCGGCGGCACGCTGATCGCGAACGTGAAGGCGCTACGCGACCAGGGCGTGAAGGGCGTCTGGGTGTTCGCGACGCACGGCGTATTCTGCGGCGGCGCGCTCGAGCGCTTCCACGACGCGCCGATCGACGGCATCGTCGTCACCGACACGGTGCCGGTGAACCCGCTCGAGGTGCCGCCGAACATGACGATCCTGCCCGTCGCGCAGCTCCTCGCCGAGACGATCATGAACGTCTTCGCCGACGACTCCGTGTCGGCGATCTTCGGCGGCGAGAACCAGCTCTTCTAGGCTGCCGCGAGTCGCTCGGCGACGAGCCGCTCGGCGGCTTCGGCGCTCGTGATGCCCTGCGCCTCCGCCATGCGGAACACATCGCGCAGGGTGTCGCTGATCTTCGCGAGCCCTCCCTGGAGCTCGTCCTCGCTCCAGCCGAGGTCCTCGAGGCCGACGAGCTGGATGACGCCGCCCGCGTTCGCGACGTAATCGGGTGCGTAGAGGATCCCCGCCTCGTGCAGGCGGTCGCCGTCCTCCGGCGTCGCGAGCTGGTTGTTCGCGCAGCCTGCGACGGTTCGGCAGCGGAGCCGCGGAATCGTGTCCGCGTTCAGCGTGCCGCCGACCGCGCAGGGCGCGTACACCTCGTACTCGGTGCCGATCACGTCGTCCGGCGCGACGACGGTGGCTCCCGTCGCCGCCGCGCGGGCCTCGTCGACGTCGGAGACGAGGACGTTCGCGCCGTCGGCGAGTAGGAGGCGGACGAGGTCGGCCCCGACCGAGCCCGCGCCCTGCACGAGCACGGTGCGCCCGGAGAGCTCCGGCGAGCCGAAGACGTGTTCGGCGGCCGCGCGGATGGCGTGGCGCGTCCCGATCGCGGTGCCGCGCGCGCTGTTCCCTCCGCGGCCCGTCGTGCCGTACACCCAGCGGCAGCGCTCGGCGACGACGTCGAGGTCGGCGGGCGCGATGTTCATGTCGCCGGCCGTGCGGTACGTCCCGCCGAGCGCGTCGACGAGCGAGCCGTACCGAAGCAGCAGTTCGCGGCGCGCGTCGCCGGTCGGCAGCTCTGGGACGGCGAGGACCGCCTTGCCGCCTCCGCGCGGAATGCCAGCGGCGGCGAACTTGCGCGTCATCGCGCCGGAGAGCTTCAGTGCGTCGGCGAGGCCGTCGGCGGGCGTCGGGTAGACGCGCAGCCGCGTGCCGCCGCCGGCCGGGCCGAGCGCCGTCGAGTGCACGCAGACGAACATCCACGCGCCGCTTGCCGGGTCGAAGCGGATCACGGCCTCCTCGCCGTCCCATGCCTGCAGGAGATCCTCGAACATGCCGTGATTCTGCCGGTCTTCGGCTACACTCCGCCGCCGGAATGGCCGGAGAGCGGACAAAGCTGACCGTCACCGCCCGCGAGCGCCTCGGCACGCGCGAGTCCAAGCGCCTGCGCCGCGAGGGGCTCATCCCCGGCGTGCTGTACGGGCGCGGGAAGCCGGTCGCCTTCACCGTGCCGGAGCGCGAGCTGCGGCGCGCGCTGACCGGCGCCGCCGGTCTGCACTCCATCCTCGACGTGGAGGTCGACGGCGCCGAGAAGACGCATGCGTCGATCCTCAAGGACTACCAGACCGATCCGGTTCGCGGCTTCATCACGCACGTCGACCTGCACGAGGTCCGCCTCGACCGGCCGATCACCGCGTCGGTGACCGTGCACCTGATCGGCGGCGATGACGCGCCCGGCGTCCGCGAGGGCGGCGTGCTCTCGCAGCCGCTCCGCGAGATCAGCGTGGAGGCGCTGCCGCTCGAGGTCCCCGAGCATCTCGACCTCGACGTGTCGCACATGGGTATCGGCGACACGCTGCGCATCGCCGACGTGCAGGTGCCCGGCACCGTGACGCTCCTCGACGACGCCGAGACCGTCGTCGCCACCGTCACCGCGCCGACGCGCGCGATCGAGGAAGAGGTCGCGGAGGCGGAGGAGGGCGAGGCGGTCGAGGGTGAAGAGGTGCCGGCGGGCGAGGCCGGGGCCCCGGCCGAGGGCGAGCCCTCGGGCGAAGAAGCTCCAGCGGAGGAGTAACCGATCCTCCTCGTCGCGGGCTTGGGAAACCCGGGCCGCGAGTACGCGCGGAACCGGCACAACGCCGGCTATCTGGTGCTGGACGAGCTCGCGCGCAGGCACGGCGGCACGTGGCGGTCGAAGTTCTCCGGGCAGCTCGCGGAGATCCGCCTGGGCGACGCGAAGCTCGTGCTGCTCAAGCCGGAGACGTTCATGAACGAGTCCGGCCGCTCGGTCGGCGCGGCCGCGCAGTTCTTCAAGGTGGATCCCGCGGACGTGCTCGTCGTGCACGACGAGGGCGACTTCGATCTCGGGCGGCTCGAGGTGAAGTTCGGCGGCGGCCTCGCCGGGCACAACGGGCTGCGCTCGATCGCGCAGCACCTGAAGACGCAGGACTTCCGCCGCCTGCGCATCGGCGTCGGCCGGCCCGAGCGGGGCGATCCCCGTTCGCTCGCCGACTACGTCCTCGCCGACTTCGAGCCGCACGACGATGCCGACGAGCTCGTCGCGCGCGCGGCCGACGCGGTCGAAGCCGTGGCGGCCGAAGGCTAGAAGCTCGTCCTGATCTTCCGGCCGCCGAGCGCGCCCGAGAGGGTGTTGCCGACGGCAGTGAGCTTCCCGTGCGCGGCGCCGCGCCCGGTCACCGTGAGCGTGCCGCTCGCCGCCTTCAGCGGGATCACGGGCTGGCCGTTGCCGCCGAGCGCGAGGACGATCGTGCCGCTGACGGCGAGGCCGCCGACGCTGCTGTACGCGTGCAGGTGGATCGTCTTCACCGCATCGGGGACCATCGTCCCGCCGACCAGGCCGACGACGGTCGACGTCGACTGCCGGCCGAGCAGCCAGGCGTCCTCGGCGTCGTGCAGCGTCTGCAGGAGCGCGGCGAGCGTGCGGCCCGCGAGTCCCGGGACGTGCGGGGCGGGCGGCGTGGCGGCGACCGTCCTCCGCCAGCGCGCGAGCGGCGGGACGCCGTTCGCGGTTCGCGTGCACGTCGCCGGCGGAGTCGCTCCGTCGAGCCACCCGCGCACGGCGGCGGCCGCGCAGGTCGACCGGTCGAGCACGGAGTGGCCGGAGCCGGGGACGACGAGCACGCGGCCCTGCGGGAACCGGGAAGCGATCGCGACGGCATCCGGCGTCGGCGTGCGGATGTCGCGGCTGCCGGAGAGGATGAGCACGGGAACGTCGGGAAGCGGCTCGGGCGCGAGCAGCGCCGCGCCCGACCCCGGCCAGTACATGCAGAAGAGCGTGCTCGAGTCGCCGAGCGCCCAGCTGCCGATTGCGCCGGTCGCGCCGTCGGGCACCGCGTCGAGCGCGCCGAGCGCAAGGCTCGCGCGCGTGCCGATGTCGTCGGCGGGGCCCCACGGGAACGGCCCGTCACCGCAGGTGGTCGAGTAGTACAGGCCGGTATCGATGCCCGTGCTCGTCACCTGCTGCACGAGGTTGTCGAGCGCGATGAGGCGCTCGAGCGGGAGCCACCAGCCGTTCGTCGCCGCGTCGACGGCCGCGGGAAGCTCCGACGAGACGCCGTTGCTGAGATCGCTCTCGTACGCGAGGCTCACGAGCGCGTCCCCGTCGGCGCGCACGGCGACCGTGCCGGCGGAGGTCGCCTTCACGTTCGCGGTGACCGGGCTGGTGTTCAGCCGATTCGCGAGCGCGGCGAACTGCGAGCCGGGGCTCGACGGCAGCGACGGGCAGACGCCGGCCGGGCAGATGCCGTCGATCGAGCCGGGGATCGCACGGATCGAGTTGAGCCCGAGCGGCTCGCGGTCGGGCAGGAGCTCGGAGTCGAGCAGCAGCCGCTCGACGTGCTCCGGATGCCGGAGCGCATACGCGACCGCGTGCTTCGTCCCGTACGAGATGCCCCAGAGCGCGAGCTTGTCGACGCCGAGGGCGATGCGCACCGACTCGATGTCGTCGGCATGGTCGCGCGACGTGTAGAAGCGGTTGTTCGGGATCGCGTCCGCGCATGCCTGGTACGTCCCGAGGGCGGTGCAGTCCGGCAGCGCCCCGGACTTGCCGGTGCCGCGGTCGTCGTAGGCGACGAGCGTGTAGCCGGGGAAGTACGACTGCCAGTACGCGCCCTGGTCGGCGAGATCGAACGTCTCGGCCGAGGCCTGCCCCGGCCCGCCCGCGAGCATGAGCATCACGCCGCGGGGAGTGCCGGCCGCCGGCAGCTCCTCGACGTACAGCGGCACCTCGCCGGGCGTGACGCCGGAGTAGTCGAGCGGCACGTTCAGCGTCGCACACTGCAGGCCGTTCGCGGCGCAGGGCGTGAATGGCGGCGCGGCGAAGGCGCTCGGCGCGAAAGCGACGCCGCCGGCGGCGATTGCGAGGACGGCGAGGCGGCGCAACACGGCGCAGCCCAGCCTAGCTCGGCTTCTGCACGGCCGCGAAGCGCTTTTTCGCCCGCGCTCGCGCCCGCTCGGCCTCGACCTCGCGGTCGCGCGCGGGAGCCGACGTCGTCAGCTCGCCGAGCAGCCGGCGCGTGACCGCCGCGACGTCGTCCACGGCACGGGCGAACGCGGCCTCGTTTGCGCGCGACGGCTTCGTGAAGCCGCTGATCTTGCGCACGTACTGCTCCGCGGCGCCGCGCACCTCGTCCTCGGTCGCGGGCGGCTCGAAGTTGTAGAGCGTGTGGATGTTCCGGCACATGCCCGTACATCTACCATGACCCCTGCGGAACGCCCGTTCCGCCTTTCGTCATGGACCGCCCGGTACTTCACGCATTCGTTCGCGAGCTCGTCGAGCACGAGCGCCTCGCCGAGCTTGCCGAGGCGCTGCCGACGCGCGTTCGCGTCTCGGAGCCCGCGCTCCCGCTCGTCCTCGCCGCGCTCCACGACCGCCTCGACAGAGGCCTCGTCTGCCTGCTGCCGGAGGACGCGGATGCCCGCGACGCCGCGGAGGCCGCAGCGTGGTTCCTCGGCGACCAGGCCGTCGGCTACCTGCCGAGCCGGGGCGTCAGCTGGGAGTCGGGGCTCGAGCCCCCGCCACACCTCGTCGGCGAGCGTGCCCGCGCGCTCGACGTGCTCGCGCAGGGCGGCCTCGTCTGCGTCTCCGCCCGCGCGCTGGCCGAGCCGATGCCTCCCCCGGAGGCGCGCCCCGAGGCGATCGCGCTCCGCTCCGGGGCGAGGATCGAGGTCGAGGAGCTCTCCGAGTCGCTCGCGCTCGCCGGGTACGCGCGGGTCGAGCGCGTCGACGACCGGGGCCAGTTCGCCGTGCGCGGCGGGATCGTCGACGTCTTCCCGGCGACGGGCGGCGAGCCGCTGCGGGTCGAGTTCTTCGGCGACGAGATCGAGTCGATCCGCGCCTTCTCCGCCTTCACGCAGCGTGCGCTGCATCCCGTCGCCGAGGCGGTCGTCTATCCGGCCGCGGAGCGGCGCGTCGACCTCGTCGACCCCGAGGCGGAAGGCGTGCCGGACGACCTCGTGCCGGTGCTCGACCGCGTGCCCGACTTCGTCTTCCAGCCGGACGCAATCGGACGCGTGTGGGAGGAGGACGGCGTTCGGCCCCCGTCGCTCCAGGGCGCGACGGAGCTCGACCCCTTCCCGCAGGCGCAGCCATTCGCGTTCGAGGCGCAGCGGCCGGCGATCGCCGCCCGCGGCCTGGCGGAGGCCGAGACGGAGCTCGGGTCGCTCGTGCGCGCCGGCCAGCGCGTCGTCGTCGCCTTCCCGCACCGCGGCGAGGCGCTGCGCACGCAGAACCTGCTCCGCCGCGTCGGTGCGCGCCTTCTCGAGCCGGGCGAGCCGCTGCCCGACGAGGCGGAGGTGCTGTTCGCGATCGCGCCGGCGCGGCGCGGCTTCGTGTGGCGCGACCTCGGCCTCGTTCTCCTTCCCGACCACCAGGTCTTCCGCCGCCGCGTGCCGCGCGAGCGCCGCATCGGCGGCCGCGCGCTGCAGTCGTTCGCCGACCTGCGCACGGGCGACTACGTCGTGCACGAGGACCACGGCGTCGGCAAGCTCCTCGGCTTCGAGACGAAGGAGGTCGCGGGCGTCACGCGCGACTATCTCCTGCTCGCGTTCCGCGGCGACGACCGGCTGTACGTGCCGCACGAGCAGCTCGGCAAGGTGTCGCGCTACGTCGGCGCCGACGCGAAGTCGCCCGCGCTCTCGAAGCTCGGCGGCAAGGCGTGGCAGCTGCTCAAGTCGCGCGCGCGCGAGTCGGTGCAGGAGCTCGCATCCGACCTCATCGCGCTGTACGCGCAGCGGCAGACGCGGCCCGGCATCGCCTACGACCTGAGCCACGAGTGGATCGCGCGGCTCGAGGCGTCGTTCCCGTACCGCGAGACGCCGGACCAGGAGGAGGCGATCGAGGCCGTGAAGGAGGACCTCGAGACGGCGAACCCGATGGACCGCCTCGTCTGCGGCGACGTCGGCTTCGGCAAGACCGAGGTCGCGCTGCGAGCCGCCTTCGCCGTCGCCGTGAACGGCAAGCAGGTGCTGATGCTCGCGCCGACGACGATCCTCGCCGAGCAGCACTGGAACACCTTTCGCGAGCGCTTCCGCGACTTCCCGGTTCGCGTCGAGATGGTGTCGCGCTTCCGGGCGCCGAAGGAGGTCAAGCAGGTCCTCGCGGACTTCGCCGAGGGCAAGGTCGACGTTCTCATCGGTACGCATCGCGTCCTCAGCCGCGATGTCATCCCGAAGGAGCTCGGTCTCGTCGTGCTCGACGAGGAGCAGCGTTTCGGCGTCGCGCAGAAGGAGCTGCTGAAGTCGCTGCGGCTCGAGGTCGACGTGCTGACGCTGAGCGCGACGCCGATCCCGCGCACGCTGCACCTGTCGCTCGCCGGGATGCGCGACATCTCGATCATCGAGACGCCGCCGGAAGGCCGTCGCCCGATCCGCACCACGGTGGGCGAGTACGACGAGGAGCTCGTGAAGCTCGCACTCGAGCGCGAGCGGGAACGCGGCGGCCAGGCGTTCTACCTCCACAACCGCGTCGAGTCGATCGAGGAGGCGGCGGAGAAGCTACGGCAGCTTTGTCCCGATCTGCGCTTCCTCGTCGCGCACGGGCAGATGCGCGAGAAGGAGCTCGAGGAGAAGATGCACACGTTCCTGCGCGGCGACGCGGACGTGCTCGTCTCGACGACGATCATCGAGTCCGGGATCGACATCCCGCAGGCGAACACCCTCATCGTCGAGCGCGCCGACATGCTCGGGCTCGCGCAGCTGTACCAGATCCGCGGCCGCGTCGGCCGCTCGGACGAGACGGCATACGCGTATCTCTTCTACCCGGATGCGCACGAGCTGACCGGGGAGGCGCGTGCGCGTCTGGCCACGCTCGCCGACCACACCGAGCTCGGCGCGGGCTTCGCGATCGCGATGCGCGATCTCGAGATCCGCGGCGCGGGCGAGCTGCTCGGCGCCGAGCAGTCGGGCCACGTCGCTGCCGTCGGCTTCGAGCTCTACGTCGAGCTGCTGAACGAGGCCGTCGCCGAGCTGCAGGGCCAGCGCCGGGTGGCGGCGCGCCCCGTCCGGGTCGACGCGCGCATCGACGCGTACGTCCCGCAGCAGTACGTCGGCTCCGAGGCGCTGCGGATCGACATCCACCGCCGCCTCGCGCTCGCCGAGACGGAGGACGAGCTGCGCGAGCTGCAGGCGGCGCTCGAGGACCGGTACGGGCCGCTGCCCGAGCCGGTGGAGCACCTGTTCGCGATCCAGGAGGCGAAGATCAAGATCGCCCAGCTCGGCGCCGACTACCTCGTCTTCCGCGGCGGCAAGGCGACCGTCGGCCGTCTCGTGCTCGGCTCCCGGGAGCTGCAGGAGCTCCGCGACCGAATCCACACGGCCGTCTACACCGTAGGGAACCGCGAGGTGAGCCTCCGCAGCCAGGATGGTTTTCCCCAGGCCCTACGGCTGGTCGATGCTATCTTGGAGGCGCGCCGGGCAGCGTGAATGTGCTCTCTCCGCGACCGGCATCCGAACTCTCCGACCTCGTTAGGAACTTCATGAAACTTCGCTTCCTGCCGCTCCTGCTCGTCTTCGTCGTCGTCCTCATCGCCGCCGGCTGCGGTGGCGGCGGCCACTCGGTCCCCGCCGACGCGGTGGCGGTCGTCAACGGCGACACCATCACGAAGACGCAGTTCAACACTCTGATGGGCGCGACCGCCGAGATCGACAAGGCGAACAAGCAGACGACGCCGACGGCCGGCACGGCCGCCTACAAGACGCGGCAGGACCAGATCGTCGCCTACTTGATCCAGCTCGACGAGTTCACGCAGGAGGGCAAGTCGCTCGGCGTCGAGGTGACGGACGCGGACGTCCAGAAGCAGATCGACAAGGTCAAGAAGCAGTACTTCAGCGACAACGAGGCGAAGTTCGAGAAGGGCCTGCTCGCGCAGGGCCTGACGCTCGACATCTACAAGCTCGAGTGGCGGGGCCAGCTGCTGAGCAACAAGATCTATGCGAAGGTCACGAAGGGCGTCAAGGTGACCCCCGCCCAGGTGACGGCCTATTACAACGCGCACAAGGCCGACACCTACACGACGAAGGAGACGCGAGACGTCCGCCACATCCTCGTCAACAGCAAGGCGCTCGCCGACAAGCTCGAGACGCAGCTGAAGAACGGCGGCGACTTCGCGAAGCTCGCGAAGAAGTACTCGAAGGACCCGAGCTCCGCGCCGCAGGGCGGCAAGCTGACCGTTTCGAAGGGCGAGACGGTGCCCCCGTTCGACAAGGTGGCCTTCTCGATCAAGACGAACGTCATCTCGGCGCCCGTGCACTCGACGTACGGCTGGCACATCATCGAGGCCCTCGGCCCGATTCATCCGGCCAAGGTGACGCCGCTCGCGAGCGTCAAGCAGACGATCCAGCAGACGCTGCTGCAGCAGAAGAAGCAGGCGGCGATGAACGCGTGGGTCGCCGGCGTCAAGAAGACCTACGCGAAGAAGGTCTCGTACCAGGCGGGCTACACGCCGTCGTCGACGACGACCTCCACGAACGCCACCAGCACTGGCTGATCTCGAGGACGCCCTCCTCGACCTGCAGCGGCTGACCGAGCGGCTGCGTCGCGACTGTCCCTGGGACCGGGAGCAGACGGCGCGCACGATCGTGCCGCACACGGTCGAGGAGGCGTACGAGGTCGCCGACGCTGCGCTTGCCGACGACGACGAGAAGCTGCTCGACGAGCTCGGCGACCTGCTCTTCCAGGTCTTCTTCCTGTCGCTGCTGCTGCAGGAGCGCGGTCGCGGCGACCTCGCCGCCGTCGCGCGGAACGTGCACGAGAAGCTCGTCCGTCGGCACCCGCACGTCTTCGGCGACGTCGAGGCGCGCACCGCCGACCGAGTCCGGTCGAACTGGGAGAAGATCAAGCGCGAGCAGGAGGGGCGCGAGGGTGTCTTCCACGACGTCCCGGAGTCGCTGCCCGCGTTGCTGTACGCGCGCAAGGTGCAGCAGCGCGCGAAGGCCGTCGGCTTCGAGTATCCCGACGTCGCCGGCGCGGTCGCCGACCTCGACGACGAGATCCGCGAGCTGAAGGACGGCTTTCACGCATCGGAGCTCGGCGACGTTCTGTTCGCCGCCGTGAACGTCGCGCGCAAGCTCGACGTCGACCCCGAGCTCGAGCTGCGGCGGGCGGCGCAACGCTTCCGTTCACGCGTGGAAACTGCGGAGGCAGTTGCCGCCGAGCACGGTGAGAATTGGGCCGAGCTGCCGCTCGAGCGGCAGGACCACTACTTCGACCTCGCCAAGGAGAGAACGGAATGAGCTCGATTGTCGACGTGCGCGCCCGCCAGATCCTCGATTCCCGCGGGAACCCGACCGTGGAGGCCGACGTGCGGCTCGAGTCGGGCGCGTTCGGCCGCGCGGCCGTTCCGTCCGGCGCGTCCACCGGCGTGCACGAGGCGGTGGAGCTGCGCGACGGCGGCGACGCCTACGGCGGCAAGGCTGTGACGCACGCCGTCGCGCACGTGAACGGCGAGATCGCCGCCGCCGTGCGTGGTCACGACGCCGCCGACCAGGCGGGCCTCGACCGCGCCCTCGTCGAGCTCGACGGCACGCCGAACAAGGGGCGCCTCGGCGCGAACGCCATCCTCGCGGTCTCGCTCGCGACCGCGAAGGCCGCCGCCGCCGAGGCCGGGCAGCCGCTCTTCCGCCATCTCGGCGGCGCAGGCGCCACGACGCTTCCGGTACCGATGATGAACGTCATCAACGGCGGCGTGCACGCGGCCAACTCGATCGACCTGCAGGAGTTCATGATCGTCCCCGCCGGCGCCTCGACGTTCGCGGAAGCGCTGCAGATCTGCGCGGAGACCTACCACGCGCTGCAGAAGGTGCTGAAGGACCAGGGGCTCGCGACCGCCGTCGGCGACGAGGGCGGGTTCGCGCCCGACCTGCCGACGAGCGAGGCGGCGATCGAGGCGATCGTCTCGGCCGCGGAGCGGGCCGGGCACGGCGACGAGATCGCGATCGCGCTCGACCCTGCGTCCAGCGAGTTCTTCACCGACGGCGTCTACCGCTTCGAGGGGCGGACGGCCTCACCGGCGGAGATGGCCGACTTCTATGGCGGTCTCGTCGACCGCTTCCCGATCGTCTCGCTCGAGGACGGGAACGCCGAGGACGACTGGGAGGGCTGGAAGGCGACGACGGAGAAGCTCGGCGATCGCATCCAGCTCGTCGGCGACGACATCTTCGTCACGAACCCCGAGCGCCTGCAGATGGGAATCGACCGGGGCGTCGCCAACTCGATCCTGATCAAGGTGAACCAGATCGGCACGCTCACCGAGACGATCGCGGCGGTGAAGCTCGCGCAGCGGAACGGTTACAGCGCGGTGATGTCGCACCGGTCGGGCGAGACGGAGGACGCGACGATCGCCGATCTCGCCGTCGCGCTCGGCACCGGACAGATCAAGACAGGCGCGCCGGCGCGCACCGACCGTGTCGCGAAGTACAACCAGCTGCTGCGCATCGAGGAGGAGCTCGGATCCGATGCGCGTTATCCGGGTTGGTCGGCATTTCCGCGCGCGCGTCGCGTACCCTGAGGTGCATGGATGCGCTCCCGCAGCGCCGGACGAAGATCGTCGCAACGCTCGGTCCCGCGTCGGATTCGTCTGACACGCTCCGCGCGTTGATCGCCGCCGGCGTCGACGCCGTCCGCCTGAACCTCTCGCACGGCACGCACGAGGAGCACGCCCACCGCGCGTGGCTCGTGCGCGAGATCGCGGCGGAGGTCGGGCGTCCGGTGGCACTGATCGCCGATCTGCAGGGCCCGAAGCTCCGGATCGGCGACTTGGCGCAGCCGGTGCTCTTGCGCACGGGCGAGGAGGTGACGGTGTGCGCCGAGGAGGCCGCGACCGACGGCGAGCTGCCGGTGGCGCCCGCCGTCATCGGCGACGTGCTCGAGCCGGGCCACGACGTCCTCATCGACGACGGGCTCGTGCGGCTGCGCGTGGACGAGGTGTCCCGGGGCCGGGCGCGCTGCGCCGTCATCGTCGGCGGGCCCGTGTCGTCGCACAAGGGCGTCAACCTGCCTGGCGTCCCGCTGCCGATCCCCTCGATCACGAGGAAGGACAGCGAGGACCTCGAGTGGGCGTTGCACACGGGTGTCGACTTCGTCGCGCTCTCGTTTGTGCGGTCCGCCGCCGACGTGCGCGACCTGCGCTCGATCATCGAGCAGCACGGCTCGCACGCGCACGTCATCGCGAAGGTCGAGAAGGCGGAGGCGATCGACGTGCTCGACGACGTCCTCGCGGAGACGGACGCGGTGATGGTCGCGCGCGGCGACCTCGGCGTCGAGATCGGCGTCGCGTCGGTGCCGCTCCTGCAGAAGCGGATCATCCACCGGTCGCTCGAGCGCGGGAAGCCGGTCATCACGGCGACGCAGATGCTCGAGTCGATGGTGCACTCTCCCGAGCCGACGCGCGCGGAGGCGAGCGACGTCGCGAACGCGATCCTCGACGGGACATCGGCGGTGATGCTGTCCGGCGAGACCGCGGTGGGGGAGTATCCGGTCGAGGCGGTGGCGTACATGGACCGCATCGCCCGCGCGATCGAGCCGAGCATGGACTACCGGCACGAGCTCCCCGAGGCGGCCGACAATCCCACCATCGGCGGCGCGATGTCGAACGCGGCCTGCGACCTCGCCGAGGCGCTGCGCGCGGCCGCCGTCCTCGTGCCGACGTTCACCGGCCGCACGGCGAGCGCCGTCGCGCGCCTGCGACCGCGGCGGCCGATCGTCGCGTTCACGCACGTCGACTGGGCCCTTCGCCAGCTCGCGCTCGAATGGGGCGTGACGCCGTTGCTGATTCCCGAGTGCCGCGACGTCGAGGAGCTCTGGAGCACGGCCGTCTCCGCCGCGCGCGACGCCGGAATCGTGCAGTCCGGCGACCGCGTCGTCATCACCGCCGGCACCGCGGTGAACATCCCCGGCTCGACGAACGTCATCAAGGTCGACATCGCCTAGAGACACCAGGGTTTCGGTGTGCCGCGACGAAAACCGCGCGGATGACCCTCCGCCGCTGGCTCGCCGTCGGGGCGCTCGTCCTCGTCGCGCTCCTCTACTTCCGCCCGCTGAAGGCGTACGTCGACGCGCGCGCGCAGCTGGCGCAGCGGCAGACGGTCGTGCAGCGGCTCGAGCATCGGAAGTCGACGCTCGAACGCCGGCTCGGCGAGTCCACGTCCGTGGACACGCTCATCCGGGAGGCGCGCGCGCTCGGCTACGTGCGCCCGGGCGAGCACCTCTTCATCGTCCAGAGCATCGATGCGTGGCGGAAGCGGCTGCGGGCTAGCCTGCAGCCGCATGCACGCTGATCCCGACCGCGAGGTCGTCGCCCGCCAGCTCGGCCGAGAGCCGCGCGCCTTCCGCCGCGTCGCCGTGCGCTGCCCGTTCGGCTCTCCGGCGGTCACCGAACAGCAGCCGTACGCCCCCGACGGCGAGCCGTTCCCGACGACGTACTGGCTGACGTGCCCGCACCTCGTCGCGGCCGTCGCACGCCTCGAGGCCTCGGGCGGCGTCGAGCGGTGGAGCGCGCGCGTCGCCGCCGAGCCTGACCTGGCCGCGAGCCGCGAGCGCGCCGACGAGGAGCAGCGTCTGATCCGCCGCGATCTCGCCGCCGGCAACCCCGGCGGCAGCCGCGACGGCGGCGCCTCGCTCGCGCTCGGCGTCGGCGGCGCCGGCCGCACGGGCTCGCTCAAGTGCCTGCACGCGCACGTCGCGTTCGCCCTCGCACAGCCGGGCTACGAGCTCGGCCGGGCGATTCTCGCCGAGCTCGACCCGCTCTGGCCTTCGTCATGCTGTAGCGCCTGATGGCTGCCGACGCGATCTCGCTCGCCCGCCACGAGTGGGCCGAGGCCGACCGTGCCCTCCACGCGGCGCGTGCCGACCGTGCCCACTATGCGAGCCTCCTCGCGCAGCTCGACGTCCTCGTCGACGAGCTGCGCAAGCGCGTCGGCGGCACGTACACGCTCGCCGAGCTCGCCGCCGCCTATCGGGACGCCGAGGCCTGGGCGCGGCCGCTCGTCCAGGAGCGTGCGCCCTCGCCGGGCTGGCCCCGCGACCTCTCGCTCGTTCTCGCCGCGGCGTTCCATCAGTACCAGCGCGGCGCCTCGGACTACGCCACGTGATCGCCCGGGTCGTCCTCGCCGTCCTCGCCGCCGCCGCCGTCTTCGCGATCGGCGTGGCCGTCGGGGAGTCGATCCACGACAACCCCCGGCCCGGGGGAAGCCTCACATCCGTGACCACCATCCACCCGTAACCTGTGGGGGCGCAGGAACGTTGAGGATTGGACAGGTTCACAGACGATGGCAAGCCGCGACGACACCGAATGGCTCACTCTTGGGCAGGCCGCCCGGTTCCTGGGCGTTGCCCAGAGCACGATCCGGAAGTGGTCCGACCAGGGCCGCGTCCCGGCGTTCTACACGCCCGGCGGCCACCGGCGGTACCGCCGCTCCGACCTCGAGACGTTCCTCCAGCGCTCCGGCGGCCCCGGCGGCCAGTCGAAGTCCGGGCCGCTCGTGCTGCTCGTCGACGACGACGCGAAGGTGCGTGAGCTCGTCCGGGTGAACCTCGAGTTTGAGGGGTACAGCGTCCGGGAGGCCGGCGGCGCCGACGAGGGCCTCGCCGCGATCGAGGAGGCGAAGCCCGACCTCGTCCTCCTCGACGTGATGATGCCCCACGTCGACGGCTGGGAGATGCTGCGCCGCATCCAGGAGCGCTGGGGCGCCGGTGCCATCCCCGTGGTCATGTTCAGCGGCAAGGTCGACGAGCAGGCGGTGGAGCAGGCCGCGAACCGCGGCGCGCAGGGCTTCGTCGGCAAGCCGTTCGACCTGCAGGAGCTGATCGACCGCGCGAAGCAGCTCGCGCCCGTCTGATCTCCGCCGACCGCCACCTGGAGCACTGGGTCGTCGCGCACCGATGGGCGCCGCTCGACGACGTCTTCGTCTGGCTGTCCCGGATCGGCAGCTGGGGCGCGGTCTGGCTCGTGATCGGCCTCGTGCTCGCGGTCGCGCGCAGGAGCCCGAGGATCTTCGTGCTCGTCCTGCTCGCGGACGCCGCGGCCGAGGGGCTCGCCGATGTGCTGAAGGCTGCCGTGGGGGAGCGTCGCCCGCAGGTGTCGCGCCTGATGTCGCTCCCGCACTCGCATGCATTCCCGTCCGGGCACACGGCGACGAGCTTCGCCTGCGCGACGGTCCTGTCGGCGCTCGTCCCGCGGGCCGCGCCCGTCTTCTTCGTGCTCGCGGCCGCGATCGGGTACTCGCGCGTCTACGTCGGCGTGCACTGGCCGCTCGACGTCGTCGGCGGCGCCGCGCTCGGTGCGGTTACAGCTCTTCTGCTGCTCGCAGCAGCCCGGCGGCGATCAGGAGGACGGCGGAGACGAGGCTGATGTAGATGCCGATGCCGCGGCCGGCGGTGCCGAAGAACGTGTCCGGGATCGAGATGAGGCGGATGAGGACGAAGATGGTCGCGAGCGAGCCGAGCGCGATCAGCACGAGGCTCTCGGGGACGGTCGCCGGCAGCTCGATCCCTGCTTCGCGAAGCGCCTCGAGGATGAGCGTCGCGAGGCCGATGAAGAAGGCGAGCTTGCCGAGCGCACCCGTGTGCCAGCCGGTGACCGAGAGCGTGACGCCGCTCGTCTGCGTCCCCGAGTACCAGTCGGTGAAGGCCGACAGGGTGAGGACGAGCCCGGCGATCCAGGCGAGGCGCTCGCCCCAGTAGCCGGGGATGACCGGTCGCGGCGCGGGACCGCGTTCCGGGCGGCCCGTCGCACGCGGCGGCATGGGCTCGGGCGTTTGCACAGGCGCAGTATGGGCACATCGACGGGCGGGTGAGCAAGGAAGGGGCAGCGAGCGTTCGCGAGGCCGAAGTGGACGGCTTCGTGGCGTTTCTCGGAGCGGGCGAGGAGGCAGCGGGCGACTTCCGCTGCAGCGACTGCGGCTACGGCGTGTCGATCCACCGGGCGCTGCCGCTCTGCCCGATGTGCGGCGGCTCGAGCTGGGAAGCGTGGCCGAGCGCGTACGCCCGGGCGACCTAGAGCCCGAACAGGTGCTGGATCTCGTGCCAGGCGCCGACGACGAAGGCGCCGGCGATCGCGAGCAGCACGATCATCGCGATGTAGAAGCGGTAGCGCGCGAGGCGGCTCTCCTGCCGGCGCAGGATGCGCGCGTGCCGCTGCGCGCGGTGGTAGCGGTAGCGGAGCTCGACCGCCGCGGACGTGTCGATCGGGGCGTCTTCGAGCCTGTGTGCGGGCCGGGCCACGGGTCGGTAGTGTAAACCGCCTGCTCTTGGGCGGGTTGGCGGATGAGCGTCGCGACGGAATCGCCGGGTGTCACGATCGACGCACTCGCGTCGCTCGCGCGTGCCGTCGCGCGGGCGGTCGGGCGTGAGCGGCTCGGCGACGCGCTGGCCGACGTGGCCGGCGCCGCCCTCTCGCTGACGGGCGCCGGTCTCGTCCTCGTCCGCGTTCGGACGCCGGGCGCCGACGAGGTCGAGACGATGGCGATCGCCGGCCCGGCAGCGCTCGCCGCCGAGCTCGAGGGCTCCCGGATGGCCGCCGCGGATCTGCCCGAGGAGATGGTGGAGCTCGTCGATGACGCGCCCGAGGCCGTCCGGCAGGTCGCTGCCCGCGCGGGCGCGGGAGCGGTGCTCGCCCTGCCGATCCGCGTCGATGGCACCGCCGCGTGCCTCGAGCTGTACCGCACCGGGCCGTTCAGTCCGGCGGAACAGCTCGCGGCGGAGCTCGCCGCCGGCCAGACGGCCCTCATCCTGCGCGCCTTCGGCGCCGGCACCGGGTCGTCCGTGCCCGCCGGGCACGCGCTCGAGCTCGCCGGGGAGGCGCTCGCCGCCGCGCTCGACGAGAGCGCGCCGGCGGCGGAGGTCATCCGGCTCGCGGCGACCATCGTCGGCGCGCCGGTCGGGCTCCTCTGGGAGCGCACCGAGGTCGGCGACCTCGGCCTGGCCGCCTCGTTCGGGCTCGCCGCCGGCGACGACCTCGTGACCGCCCGGGAGCTCGCCACCGCCGCCGTCGGCGATCCCGGCGGCACGCGCGCCTCGGCCGGGCTCCCCGGCGACTGCGCGTTCTCGACGACGCTTCCGCTCGGCGAGCCGCCCGTCGGCTTCCTCCAGCTTCTCTTCCCGGACGGCGCCGAGCCGACCGCCGACCAGGCCGGCCGGCTCGCCACGTTCGGCGTCCGCACGGCCAATGTCCTCCGCTCGGGTGCGCGTGCGCGCGCGCTCGCGCTCGAGCTGGAACGAACGCGCGCGCTCCTCGCGGTTGTGGGGCAGGCGACGAGCGAGCTCTCGCTCGCGCACACGCTCGAGACCGCGGTCGAGCGCGTCGGCGAGCTCCTCTCCGTCGAGCGCGTCGCCGTCTACCTGCGCGACGACGAGCGTCTGACGGCTGCCGCCGGCCAGGGCCTCGCCGGTCCGCACGCGCGCGTCGCCGAGCGACTGCTCGAGATCGCCCTCGGGCCGACGCGGCGGCGGCTGCTCGTCGAGGTCGCCGATGCGAGGGCCGACCTTCGCCTCGGTGACGTGCGGGACGCCGCGCGGGAGGCCGGCATCGACGCCGCGCTCGCGGCACCGCTGCTCGTCCACGACGAGGTCATCGGACTGCTCGCGGCCTACCCCGAGCGCGGAAGGCTCATCGGCGAGAGCGAGTCGGCGCTGCTGTCGGCGCTTGCGGCGCAGCTCGCCGTCGCCGTGCAGAACGCGCAGCTGCACGAGCGCACCTCGGAGCTGTCCTCGCAGCGCGAGGCCGCGTTGGCGTCCGAGCGGGAGGCGGCGAGGCGCCTCGGCGCGCTGTACGAGATCTCCCGCTCGTTCGCGCAGAGCCTGTCGCTCGAGGCGACGCTCGACGCCCTCGCGCGCACGGTCGTCGAGGTGCTCGACGTGGACGCCGCCGTCATCCGGATGCCGGACGCGCGTCGCGAGCTGCTCGAGCCGCGCGCGCTGCACGTCAAGGACACGGCGCTCGCCGACGCGGTGCGGGCGATCGTCTTCCGCTCGCAGCCGTTCGGCGCCACGACGGTGCAGCGGCTCTTCCGTGAGCGGGCGCCGTTCCGGCTCCGCAGGAAGATGAAGCTCGGAGAGGGGAACGAGCTGCTCGAGCCCTTCCTCGAGCGCGGCTGGACGGGAGCGGTGGTACCGGTCGCGACGCCCGCCGAGGTGATCGCGTCGCTCAGCGTCTTCTCGTTCCGGCCCGGCAGCCCGATCACGGCGGAGACGGTCGATGCGGCGGTTGCGATCGGCAGCCAGGCGGCGCTCGCGATCGACAACGCCCGCCTGTACCAGCAGCAGAAGGAGTTCGCCGACACGATGCAGCGCTCGCTGCTCCCACGCAGCCGCCCTGCGACGGCGGGGCTCGAGGTCGGCGAGGTGTACGAGTCGTCGGCACGCGTGGATGTCGGCGGCGACCTCTACGACTTCGTCACGCTCGACGACGGCCGGCTCGCCGTCGTCCTCGGCGACGTCACGGGCCACGGCGTCGAGGCGACCGCCGACATGGCGATGGCGAAGTTCGTCTTCCGTTCCCTCGCGCGCGAGCATCCCCATCCCGGGGCGTTCCTCGCCGCCGCGAACGACGTGATCGTCGACGAGATCGCGGCCGGCAAGTTCATCACGATGACCTACCTCGTCATCGACGGCGAGCGGGGCGAGGTGGCCTGCGCGAGCGCCGGCCATCCGCCGCCGCGCGTCGTCGACGGGGACGGAAGCGTGAGCGGCCTCGAGGTGCGTGGGCTGGCGCTCGGCATCGACTCCGGCCAGGAGTACGAGGAGATGCGCCTCGAGCTGCCGCCCGGTGCCGCGATCGTCGTGTACACCGACGGCGTGATCGAGGCCCGGCGCGGCGGAGAGCTGTACGGGCTCGAACGGCTCGACGCGCTGCTGCACGGGCACCGCAAGCTGGCTCCGTGGGCCCTGGCGCGGGCGATCGCCGACGACTGCCGGGGGTTCGCCGACGGCGAGCTGTCCGACGATCTAGCGGTCGTCGTCATCCGCCGGAGTTGAACGTCCGCGGTACCCTTTTTCGGCTGTGAGACGGGTCGCGCTCCTCCTTCTGCTGCCGGTTGCATGCGCCCTCGCGGCGCCGGCGCGCGGCGACACGCCCCCGCCACCGGCCACGATCCCGGACGGCGTCGTCCTCGGCGGCCTCTCCGTCGGCGGGCTCAGCGCCGACGAGGCCACCGCCGCGCTGACGGCGCAGTTCTCGCGGCCCGTCGTTCTTCGCATCGGCAGGACGAAGGTGACAGTGACGCCGGCGCAGCTCGGCGCGCGGCTCTACGCCGACTCGGCCGTCGCGGCCGCGCTCGCGGCGGCGCCGGGCACGACGCTCGGCTTTCGCGCCGTCGTCAGCCGCAAGACGGTCGCGGCCTACGTCGCCCGCCTCGCCAAGCGCCTCGACCGGACGCCGAAGTCGTCGCGGCTGCTGCTCGACCATTTCCGGCCCCTCGTCACCCGGTCTGTTACCGGGCGGCGCATCGAGCAGGGGCGGACGACGCTCCTGCTCGCCGACGACGTCGCGCACGGGACGCGCGCTCCGATCGTCGTGCCGCTGACGATGATCCCGCCGAAGGCGAGCGCGAAGACGATCGGGCCGGTCATCGTCATCCGCCGCGGATCGAACCTCCTGACGCTCTACCGCGGCGACCGGTACGTGCGACGGTTCCACGTCGCCACCGGCCAGACGGTGTATCCGACGCCGCTCGGCCGCTTCGAGATCGTCGTCAAGTGGAAGAACCCGACGTGGTACCCGCCGACGCAGGACGCGTGGGCGAAGGGCCTGAAGCCGGTGCCGCCGGGGCCGAACAACCCGCTCGGGACGCGGTGGATGGGCATCAGCGCGCCCGGGGTGGGCATCCACGGCACCGACGAGCCTGCGTCCATCGGCTACTCGGAGTCGCACGGCTGCATCCGCATGCTCGTGCCCGACGCGGAGTGGCTGTTCGACCACGTGACGATCGGGACGCCGGTCTTCATCGTCCCGGCATGACGCAGCGCGTGAAGCTCGGCGGGCAGGCACTCGCCGTCGGGCTCGTCGTCGCGCTCCTCGTCGTGCTCGGGTGGCGTCTTACCCACCGCACCTCCCCGCCGAAGGTCGGCGGCCCTGCGCCCGGGTTCGCACTTCGCCGCCTGAACGGAACGGGAACGCTCCGGCTCGCGTCCTTGCGCGGGAAGGCCGTCGTCATCAACTTCTGGGCGTCGTGGTGCGGGCCGTGCAAGGCCGAGGCGCCGGTGCTCGAGCAGCTCTGGCGCGAGTACCGCGGCAAGGGCGTCGTGTTCGTCGGCGTCGACAGCAACGACGCGTCCGGCGACGCGCTCCGCTTCATGACGGCGCACGGCATCACGTATCCCGTCGTCAGCGACAAGAACGGCCTCGTCGCGGCAAACCGGTACGACGTCGCCGACCTGCCTGTGACGTATTTCGTCGACCGGCAGGGGCGGCTCGTCGCCAAGCACGTGCTCGGCCCGGTGAACGAATACACGTCGCAGTTCCGCAGTGCGCTCGCGGCGGCGATGCGCTCGTGACGCGGCCCCTCAAGCTCGCAGGCCAGCTCGTCGCGCTCGCCGCGGTCGCCGGTCTGCTCGCGCTGCTCGTCTGGCGCCTGACGCATCAGCAGCACGCGCCGAAGATCGGCTCGTCCGCGCCCGTCTTCACGCTCAGCCGCCTGACCGGGCCGGGCTCGGTCGACCTTGCGTCGCTGCGCGGCAAGCCGGTCGTCCTCAACTTCTGGGCGTCGTGGTGCATCCCGTGCAAGTCCGAGGCGAAGGTGCTCGAGCAGGCGTGGCAGCGCTACCGAAGACAGGGCGTCGCCTTCGTCGGCGTCGACTTCCACGACGTGACCGGGGACGCGCGCCGCTTCGTCGCCGCGCACGGCCTGACCTTCCCGATGGTGGAGGACGGCTCCGGCGACGTGACGAGCGGGCGCTACGGTATCTCGCAGGTGCCGGAGACCTACGTCGTCGGACGCACGGGGAAGATCGTCGTGCACATCGCGGGCCCGATCACCACGCCGTCGTTCGCGGGCGAGTTCCGCCGCGCAGTTGCACTGGCGCTGCGCTCGTGATCCGCGCCGCCGCAGTCGTCCTCGTCGCACTGGCGCTCGCCGCCCCGGCGGCCGCATGCACGCCGAAGACGTCGCTCTCGTACCTCGAGGGCCAGGTCATGTGCCCGACGTGCCACACGACGCTCGACCAGTCCGACTCGGATGCCGCGCGCGCGATCGAGGCGCACATCCGCATCCGGATCGCGCAGTGCTGGAGCGCGAAGCAGATCGAGGACGAGCTCGTCGCGAACTTCGGGGAGGGGATTCTCGCCGCGCCGCCGCACAAGGGCTTCGACCTGCTCGCGTGGTGGCTGCCGCTCGGCGGCGTCATCGGCGGGGCGGCGCTGCTGGCGCTCGGCGTGTGGCGGTGGAGCCGAACGACGCGCGAATCCTCCACAAGTAACAGTCTGTTACAAGCGGAGAATTTGGACCCCGACCTGGAACGGCGCGTCGACGAGGCGCTCGCGCGGCTGGACTGATGGGGGTTCGCCTCGCCGTCTCGTTCGCCGCCGGCTTCGCGTCGGTGGTGACGCCGTGCGTGCTCCCGCTCGTGCCCGGCTATCTCTCGGCGGTGTCGAGCGTCGGCGCCGACGACCTCGGCCGCCGCGGCGAGGCGCGCCGCGTCGTCGTCGCGAGCATTCCCTTCATCGCCGGCTTCACCGTCGTCTTCGTCGCGCTCGGCGCCGGCGCGGCGGCGATCGGCAACGCCGTGTCGGCGAGCACGCAGACCGACGTCGCCGGCTTCGTCCTCGTCGTCATCGGCCTCGCGTTCGTCGGCCTCCTGCCCGTGCCGGAGCGCGTCGTCGCGCCCGGGCTGCTCGCCGGCGCGCGCCGCCGCGGCTCGGGTGCGCTGCTCGGAGGCGCATTCGCCGTCTGCGCGGCGCCGTGCATCGGCACGGTCCTCGCCGCCGTGCTCGTGCTTGCGAGCGACACCGGCACCGCGCTGAAGGGAGCCGCGCTGCTCGCCGCGTACGCGCTCGGCCTCGGCGGCGCCTTCCTCGTCGCGGGGGTCGCGTTCGGCCGGGCGATGTCGGCGTTCAGGTGGGTGCGCGACCGGTACACGCTCATCCAGGTGGCGAGCGGGCTGACGCTCGTCGCGCTCGGCCTGCTGCTCTTCTTCCACCGCGACTGGTGGCTGCACGTCGCCGTGAACCGCGTGCTCGTCGACGTCGGGCTCACGAGCCCCTAGACGTCGGGAGGGTCGAGCGCGAGCGAGCCGGACGCCACGGTCGCGCGCGCCCGCTCGACCTGCGCCAGGACGTCGGCGACGTCGACGCCGCGGTGCGCGGGGGCGAACGGCCCCAGCCGCCGCGCCGCCTTCTCGAGCTGCCGTGCGGTCGCCACCGGGCGGCCGCGCCCGGCCTGGTACCAGGCGACCGCCACGTGGACGAGCCCCTGGTGGAAGTCCCGCTCCTCCGCAGCGGCCGCCCGCCACGCCGTCTCGAGCTCCTCGTGCGCCTCGAAGAACCGGCGGGCGCGGATGTGCTCGAGCCCCACCTTGAACGGGTCACCCATTGCGCTCTAACCTTTTCACGTGGCCACGATCCTGCTGTGTGGGGTCGACCTCTTCTTCCGTGGCAAGCTCGAAGCGCTGCTGCCCGGGCACCGCTTGGTCACGGTCGACCACACGGACGACCCCGACCTCGTCATCTGCGACATCGCGCGGATCGACCCGCTGGAGGTCGCCGACACGTATCCGGACGTCCCGATAGTCGGCTACACGAATCACACCGACACTGCCGGCCTCCGCGCCGCCAACGCCGCCGGCTTCGACCAGGTGCTGGCGAAGTCGGCGCTCGTCGAGCGCGTGCCCGAGATCGTGGGAGACCTCGTAGGGGGGTAGGCACGTTCTACTGATGCTGCGTCGGGCCGGTCCACTAAAGTGGTCGGCGTGACATACATCATCGCCGAGCCCTGTATCGACATCAAAGACCGTTCCTGCGTGGACGTCTGCCCCGTGGACTGCATCCACGAGTTCGACCGGATCCTCGTCATCGACCCGGAGGAGTGCATCGACTGCGGGGCCTGCGAGCCCGAGTGTCCGGTCGAGGCGATCTTCCCGGAGGACGCGCTTCCCGACAAGTGGAACGCGTTCGTCGAGATCAACTACGCATACGGCAAGGGCGCGGACGTCGTGAACGAGCTGACCGAGAAGTACGCGGTCGAGAACGACGTCCACAACGAGCCCATCGAGTAACCCGCCTGCGGCCTGAGTCGTTTCTCCGGAAAGGAGGGATGCCTCATGCCTCAGCAGGCGTGGTCCGACAAGCGCGAACGGCAGTACGAGCACATCAAGGAGAGCGAGAAGAAGCAGGGCCGCTCGACGAAGCGTGCGAAGGAGATCGCCGCGCGCACCGTCAACAAGGAGCGGGCGCGGACGGGCGAGGCGAAGCAGTCGTCTCGGCTCTCGCGCGCCGACATGCCGTCGAGCACGCGCGGCGGCCGGCGCTCCGGCACGAACCGACCGAAGGGCCGCACGAAGGAGCAGCTGTACAACGAGGCGAAGCGGATGAACATCGCCGGCCGCTCCCGCATGAACAAGCAGCAGTTGCAGCGAGCGGTGGACAGGCGCAAATAACTACGCTCCCAGCGTGAACCCCCTGAAGCTCGACCACATCGCCCTCTGGGTCTCCGAGCGCGACGCGATCGCCGACGCCTTGACGTCGCAGCTCGGCATGCACGTCATCGACCGCACGGACGCGTTCACGCTCGTCGGGTCGGACGCACGGCGCGGCAAGATCACGCTCTTCGCCGCAGACGGGCCGCGCGAGCGGGGCGCGCTGAAGCACATCGCCTGGCGCATGCCCGGCGGCTCGGGAGAGCTCGAGCTGCCGGACGGCGTGCGCGTCGTGCTCGTCGCCGGCGAGCCCGATCTCGACCACGTCGCGCTCTTCTCCGTCGATCCCGAGGCGACGGCCGCCGAGTACCGGTCGTTCGGCTTCGAGCCGGCCGGCCCCACCCGCGTCCAGGTGGGCGGCGCATTCGTCGAGCTTCACCCGGGCGAGCCGGGCGCGCCCGAGATGCCGCTGCTCAACCACCTCGCCGTCCTCGTCGACTCTGCGGACGAGCACATCGCGGCTGCGAACGACCTCGGCATCGAGATCGACAACGTCGTCGACGCGCCGAACACGTACGCCGTCTTCCTCCGCGGGCCGGAGAACGTGCGCATCGAGTACGTCGAGCACAAGCCGACGTTCTCGCTGACCTAGTGCTGATCGCAGGCGCTGGGATGGCCGGCCTCGTCGCGGCCGCCCGCGCCCGCGAGCTCGGCCTCGAGCCCGTCGTCGTCGAGAAGGGCACGCGCGCCGGCGGCTCGATGCTGCTCTCGAGCTGCGTCGTCTGGCGTCACCTCGACTGGGACGCGTTCCGCGCGGAGTGCCCGGACGGGGACGAGGCGCTGCAGCGGGTCGTCTGGGAGCGGCTCGACGACGCGCTCGCGTGGCTCGTCTCGCTCGGCGCAGAGCCCGTCTGGGAGGACACCGAGAACCCGCGCACGACGGGGAAGCGCTTCGACCCGCGCGCGCTCGCCGAGCTGCTCGCCGGTCGCATCGACGTGCGGCTCCGAACGCCCCTGCCGGAGGACGCCGAGCCGCCGCTCGTGCTCGCCACGGGCGGCTTCGGCGGGAGGCTCGCCCGCGAGCGTGGGCTGCTGCTGCGTGCGAACCCGTGGAGCGAGGGCGACGGGCTCGATTGGGCGGTCGCGCGCGGTGCGGCGACGACCGGCGGCATGGAGCAGTTCTACGGCCGCGCGATGCCGGCGCCGCCCGCGACGATCGGCGAGGAGGATTTCGTCCCGCTCGCGCAGCTGTACGGCCGGGAGGCGCAGGTGCTCGCCGACGACGGGCGCGACATCACGCCGCCGGCGGTGGCATGGCAC